>Ga0114962_10005277_pt1 | contig 10126 bp, 5 predicted proteins | sample C_130820_MF_Meta_FD_87017 | JGI IMG/M metagenome (GOLD analysis project Ga0114962, IMG submission 87017) | Freshwater microbial communities from Lake Croche, Canada to study carbon cycling - C_130820_MF_MetaG | ecosystem: Environmental > Aquatic > Freshwater > Lake | place: Lake Croche, Canada...
AAAGGAGTTAATCCAGATGAGGTAGTAGCATTAGGAGCTGCAATCCAAGGAGGTGTATTAACAGGTGAAGTGAAAGACGTATTGTTATTAGACGTTATTCCATTGTCTTTAGGTATTGAAACAATGGGTGGTGTATTGACAAAATTGATCGATGCAAACACAACTATTCCTACTAAAAAATCAGAGACTTTCTCTACAGCATCTGACAACCAACCATCTGTAGATATTCACGTATTACAAGGTGAGCGTCCAATGGCAACAGACAATAAATCTTTAGGACGTTTCCAATTGACTGACATTCCACCAGCGCAACGTGGTGTTCCTCAAATCGAAGTAACATTTGATATTGATGCGAATGGTATCATGCATATTTCTGCGAAAGATAAAGGAACAGGAAAATCACAATCTATCAAAATTGAAGCTTCTTCAGGTTTGAGTGATGAAGATATCCAAAGAATGCGTGCTGAAGCGGAACAAAATGCAGATGCTGATAAACGTAAGTTAGAAGAAATCGAAAAAATCAACAAAGCAGATTCATTGATTTTCCAAACGGAGCGTCAAATGAAAGAGTACGGTGATAAGATTGCTGCGGACAAAAAACAACCAATTGAAGATGCATTAGCTGCGTTGAAAGTGGAGTTCGAAGCGAAAAACATCGCAAACTTGGATGCTGCAATGGAGCGTTTAAACAACGTATTCCAAGCTGCTTCTCAAGATATGTACAATGCTGGTAATGCTAGCGGAGAACAAGCACAAGGAGCGTCAAATGATGGAGGTAATCCAGCAGATGAAGTAACAGATGTTGACTTCGAAGAAGTAGAAGATAAGAAAGAAGGAAAATAATTCTTTTTTAAATATACTATGAAAAGGGCTGTCTCACGACAGCCCTTTTTTATAAAGATATATTTTAAAAAAGGTTTATCCTGATTTTTCAACAATCTACTATCCACAAAATTTCCCAAAAAAATCTTTCATCGTGATTTTTCATGTATCTTTAATCTCGATAAAATAAAAAATTAGATCCTATGTTTGGAAACGACGAATTTAGAAAATATGCTACAAAACATGTAGGTATTAGTAGTATGCATTTAGAAAGTTACATTGAATCTTCTGTAACACCATATATCATTGAGGAACGTCATTTGAATATGACACAAATGGACGTGTTTTCACGTTTGATGATGGATAGAATTATCTTTTTAGGGACAGGAATTAATGACCAAGTTGCGAATATTATCAACGCGCAATTATTGTTTTTAGAGTCTGTAGATGCGAAGAAAGATATTCAAATTTACTTGAATTCACCAGGTGGATCTGTATACGCAGGTTTAGGTATCTATGATACAATGCAGTATATCAAACCAGATGTTGCTACAATTTGTACAGGTATGGCTGCATCAATGGGAGCTGTATTAATGTGTGCTGGTACAAAAGGAAAACGTACTGCGTTAAAACATTCGCGAGTGATGATTCACCAACCATTAGGAGGTGCTCAAGGTCAAGCTTCTGATATCGAAATCACAGCGAGAGAGATTCAAAAATTGAAAAATGAATTATACCAAATCATTGCTGATCATTCTGGACAAGATTTTGATAAAGTTTGGGCTGATTCTGACCGTGACTATTGGATGACTGCTGAAGAAGCTAAGGCATATGGTATGGTGGATGAGGTGTTGGTTCGCAACCCAAAATAAATAAAACAATAAAATAATATAAGGCCAATCAAGGAAACTTGATTGGCTTTTTGTTCCAATATATTTATGGCAAAAAAAGAAACGAATTGTTCATTTTGTGGTCGTCCGAGAGCGGAAGTAGGGATGTTAATTGCAGGTGTTTCTGGACATATCTGTGAAAGTTGTATCACACAAGGGTATACGATTGTACAGGAAGAAATGGGAGCTGGCAATAAAGCTACTACTAAGCATCAAGAACCATTAAATGTATTGAAACCAAAAGAAATCAAGGCGAAATTGGATGAATATGTGATTGGTCAAGAGGATGCAAAAAAAGTGTTGTCTGTATCCGTATATAATCATTATAAACGTTTGAATCAAAAGGTTATGAAAGATGAGGTGGAGATTGAGAAATCGAATGTCATTTTGGTGGGTAGAACGGGTACAGGAAAAACATTATTAGCGAAAACCATTGCGAAAATGTTGAATGTGCCATTTTGTATTGCCGATGCAACTGTATTAACAGAGGCAGGTTATGTAGGAGAAGACGTAGAAAGTATCTTGTCTCGCTTGTTACAGGCTGCTGATTTTGATGTAGACACTGCGCAACGCGGAATTGTATTTATTGATGAAATAGATAAAATTGCACGTAAGAGTGATAATCCATCGATAACACGAGATGTATCTGGAGAAGGAGTTCAGCAAGCTTTATTAAAATTATTAGAAGGTACGGTAGTTAATGTTCCACCACAAGGAGGAAGAAAGCATCCAGAACAAAAAATGATTCAAGTGGAGACGAAGAATATTTTGTTTATATGTGGAGGTGCATTTGATGGTATTGAGAAAATCATTTCTCGCAGAATTAATCGTCAAACAATTGGTTTTACATCCAATGATACCGTTCGTATCGATGGGGATAACTTTTTAAAATATATCAATCCTACAGATATAAAAACATTTGGTTTAATACCGGAGTTGATAGGTCGTTTTCCATCCTTAACGTATTTAGAACCTTTAGATGCTAAGAGTTTAAAACGTATTTTGACAGAACCTAAAAATGCATTGGTAAAACAATATTTACGTTTGTTTGAAATTGATGGAACTAAACTTTCGTTTGATGCAGCGGCATTAGATTTTATTGTGGATAAAGCGATTGAATTTAAGTTGGGTGCGCGTGGATTACGTTCGATTTGTGAGGCGATTTTAACGGATGCTATGTATGAAATTCCATCGGAAAAATTAAGCGAATTTAAGGTTACTTTAGAATATGCGAAAGAGCAATTTTCGAAATCGAAGGTAGCGCAGTTGAGTGTTGCGTAGTTGAGATGTAATGCATTGCGGCTGAATGTAGCAAATTTATTATACTATTTAAAAATGGGTGTTTAGCGGTTGCTAAACACCCATTTTAATTTTAGGCAGAAATGCTAGGCATTTCTTCTAGAGAATAGGAAAAAGTTCAGGTACTGATGTATGTTCAAAAGTTTTAAATTTCTCTAGCTCTGTATCTTCAAGAAGTTCTTTAAGGATTATTCCTTTGTTATACTCTTTCGCTCGGTTTATTGCGTTTTCTTTTATTTCAGTTTGAGCTTCTTTATTTTGAAAGAAATGAATAGCATGTTTAACCATTTCTGATTTTCCGGAAGCTAAATACCCTGTGTTTTCAGTGATAATATCTTTAGGTCCTTTTGCTTTGTATGCAACCACTGGTAGTCCACAACTCATAGCCTCAAGTACTACACAACTAAAGGTGTCAAATTTTGAGGGAAGAATTAATAAATCTGCAGACGAATAAATTTCAGGTAATTTAATAGCATCTACCCAACCTAGGAAAATAGCATTTGGAAGTTCTTTTTTCAATGCTTCTTCTGCTGGTCCTGTTCCCGCAAAAACGAGTTTTACATTTTTAATTTCTTTTTCAATTTCTGGAAAAACAGAAATGATATCCATCACCCCTTTTTCATTGCTTAATCGTCCGGTGAATAAGATTACGTTATCGGATTCCTTACAACCGAATAATTTTTTCTTGGTGCTTTTTCTTGGATAGAACGTATCGTTGCACCAATGTGCTGTACGTTTTATTTTCTCTGGTGCGAAATCCATGTCCTTGCTAGCAAACCAGTTTTGATGGTCTGAATTTAGCACATATAATTGATCGAAGCCACTATAAAATGCACGCAACATTCTGCGAACACGATTTAAATTATGTCCATCAACACCGATTACTTTTCTAGCAAATAATAGCCAGTCAGTATGTACATAAAAATTCGCAGGAACAGAATATGCATTTTTCAGGTAAAGCGAGATAACACCCATTACACCTTCTGTAGAACACATAATTCTATCGTATTCATTTTCTAGGAAAAGATGGTGTATTTCATTTAAATTAGGTATTCTAATCGGTTGTTGTTGGTAGAATGGCAAGGTGAATTCTGCCATTGGTTTAACGACGATTAAATGGTCATCCGATTGTAAAGTACTACTACAAACTAGAAAATCAATGGGAAGGTTTAAACGTTTAACTTCTTTGTGCATTTCTTGTAATACAGATGAAACGCCATTTTTATCTTCAAAAGTATCCGTTAGCCACAACATTCTTTTTGGATGTTCAAATGCATTGATTTTTTTAGAGAAAACATCTAAAAGTGGGCGATTTGCATACATTACCTTTGAACTTGTGAAAAGTGCACCTTGAATGAGTGATGAAGCCAACATTGGAAATGGTAAACCATCTAAAAAATTAGAAATATCTGGGTTTAGCATTTTCTTACCAAATAATTTAGATTTTTTACTTTTCGACTTGGTTAACAAACGTATTTCACTTGGAATTTCTAAACTTTCAATAATTTCTGTTAAATTGATTTTTTCAAGGGAACCATCTTGGATTAGTTTATTAACTTTTTCTGTAACTCTCGAGAACAAGATTTTGCTTAGTTCATTATTAATTACATTTACGGATTCGATGATTTGGGTATTCATTTCTTCTCCTTCCAATTCATTTGCTTTCGCTATTTGCAATGCAGCATCGAATACAGGTTTGTAAATTTTCGGTAATAATAGACGTTTTCTTTTAGATGGTACTTTTCCGATGAAACAGTTATGAAATAATTCAATGAATTTCATGGTAACTTTGTGGCGACGTAATTCTGCAAAAGCATTTGTTACGAAAAGCGCTAACATTTTTTCATTGAAAGAACCTTTATGAAGCATAATTCTTACTAGTCCTGGATCCTCCATGTACATGGCAATTTGACAAAAATAATCCAGAAAAGCAACGGTTAATTTCTCTGTGTTTTGATGTGTGCCAAAAGGAGCCATTGCACCATTTCTAATTGCTTCTAATGCCAAAGAGGAAGTGGATTCTGTTTTTAATCTTTCTTGTAAGTTAGGGATGTGTAAGTATGTTCCCGTTTGACCAGAGAATATGCCCATATGACTATCCGAACCTCCAGAGTATGCTTTTTTATAGCGGTTTTTACAGTAAAGACTAATGTCTATATTGAATCGCTCAGCATCTTTATCAATTTGTTCAGGAGTTAAGTTTTCTAACCATGTTTTCACTAAAATGTTTTGCCAAGTATCTCTTTGTCCGTTTAGTACTTCAAAACGTTCAAATAGCAGCACCATTTTACTTAAAAAGTCAAAAGAAGGTGTTTTTTGAACATCATAATGGTAAAGCGGATGTGCCCAAATAGTTGGTAGATTATTTGCGTGTGTGTATTGAAGAAACTGGTAAACATTTCTTCTTAATTTATTTAAAATCGGTTCTTGTTCTTTCGAGAATCCGTAAGTTAATACATGAATTCCAATGTTGAAGTCAGGAACAGTACAACTAAATTCTGAACCTACTAACACATCGTTTCCTTTTTCTATTTGTTCGAAACAAGAGCGTGCATTGTTATGGTTTGTGATGGTGATTGCGTTAACCTTATTTTTTTCTAAACGTTTAATAAGTCTTTCGGTAGGTAACCAAGTTTCTGGAACATTTAAAATACGACCAATTAATTCATCCGGTACATCGCTATTGTAGTCGTGACAATGTAGGTCGATTTTTAGTACTTCATGTACAGGAAATTTCTCTTTTTGCGTGGATAGAAATTCTTTAAGTTCTGTATTCAGCTCCGCCTGAAAGGAGGTTGATTTTTTAATTTTTACTGACATATTACTTTGCTAAATTTTTCAATAAAGCTAGGAAAGTTTGAAGAGAAAAAATAGGGGTAAGATGTTTAATAATATCAAGTTACAGAAATTTAACATTTAGAAAATATTGTGTACTGCTCCTAGGAGAATACTGAATTTTGTGGTGTCGTTTACCTGTAATTTTTAAAACGAAATATACCAAGCATTTTGATCTACCTGATTTCTGAATTTTTGTAATGTTGCATTTATTTTTTCACTCGTTTTCATTTTATAAACTACATAATGAAGTTTTTTTGAATGCGTTGGAATTAGTTCTAGATTATAATTTCTAAGTTTAGACACCTGTTTTTCAGCATTTGATTTATAGTGATACGCACCTAGAACGATATACTTATGTGAAATGTTGTTTGGCTGTTTCGTTAGCACAGTAGTGATTGATTGGTTGGATGTTTTTTGGGATTCAAGTTGTTTTTTAAGTGTTGCAATAAGAGAATCCTTTTGTAGATTATTGGAATTTAATATTTGAATAACAGCACGTAACGAATCCAGGTTGTACTCTTTTGATGTGGCAATTTTGTGTTGTTCATTATTGATAGTTTCAATTTTCAACATTAAATCATCAATCTTACTTTTGTTAATTACTTGTTTCTTATTATTTATTTTTCCCTCATTAATAACTTGAACTTTGTCTAATAAATTAGTTATTTTTTGCGTATGTTTTACATGCGTTGTGTCTTGTGAAAAAGTAAATCCGTTATAAAATAGAATGCTTAATACGATTAATTTTTTCATTTCTTTTGCAGTTTTTGTTGTAGAATTTTCAATTTTTCTTCGATTTGCTTGATATATGCATCTATTATAGGCGTCATAACAGGACTTGTCTGAATATTCGACAATTCCAATAATTCCTCTTTTACTTTATCTAATTCCTTTTGTATGTCTTTTGTCGAAATATTTTCGGTATTTGCTATTTTACTTATACGATTAAGAATATTTTTAATTTTCAATAGATAATAGATATCCTCAGGGTCATTCGAAGTTGGGACAGGGATAGCTTCGTTTCCTTTTTCATCTTTTGAATCTCCATTTACATTTGGTTTTTGGATAGGTTGAAGTTTACGATTCGAAATATGTATGTATGAAAATTCCATACCTCTTGAACCAGAAGTAATATAATTACTAATGGAGGTTGCATAACTCAAACGAATTATATTGTTTTCATTAAATTTCAAACCTATTTGTGCTACCAATGCTTTTTGATAAATCCAGTTTATACCAATAATAGGTTCTGTGTGCTTATTTACTTTGAAGTTAACTAATAAACCAGAGTTAAATTCTTTTGCATTACTTTGATTCATGTATAAGAATTTAGGTGTAATCGTAATCAAATTTCCAATTGGATAAATTAAATTGACATGAAAGTTTGTTCTTAAATCTGTTGTGTGATCACTAGTATTTACTGAATTTATTTTTCCAACATGATAAAAGGAAAGTCCTGTAGCAAATAGTGTTTTCTTCTTGCCAAATTTGGTTCGGTAATAGATTCCAAGATTATTATCCAAAGCATAAAAACTTTGTCTTGTATAGTTTTCTCCAGTTGCAATTGAATTATCGAATCCAGAAGCAGAATTTGGGTTATATTGTGAGGCGTAAGTGAAATTTTGGGTATTCATACTTGTGTTTAAAACACCAATTTGCATACCTAAAGAAAGACATCGTTTATCCTCATTATTTGCTGGATTAATGATTTTATAGGCACCAGATACCAGAAAATTAAATGTGTTAAATGATCCAGTTTCGCTTCTGTCATTTCCAATATATTGTCCAATTGCAAATCTGCTTGTCAAAGGCATATCAACTCCTATCGATGAAACAATATTTCCTGATTGGCGGGATGCATTGGTAGTGTGGTAACCGTTGTTCGTGTTTAATTGTACACCTTTAAAAGCGTATATACGTTCACCAGTTAATGCAGGATTTAGAAATAAAGTATTCATATCATATTGATAATATCTAGCATCTTGTGCAAGGCTGATTAAAGCACTAAAAGATAAAAGGATGGATAAAATTAGTTTCATTGTCTTTCAGTTTAACGCGTAAGATTGATTATACCATTTTTTGTTACTTGTTTACCATCTACTGTGGTAGCAGTAAATGCGTATTGGTAGGAGCCTATTGGTTGAGGAATCCCTTTGTTTGTTCCGTCCCATCCTTCATTTTGAGAGGTACTTGTGAAAATTTCATTCCCCCATTCATTGAATATTTTTAAATCTAGTTTGATGATTGGTCCTCCTAAAATTTTAAAGACGTCATTGTTATTATCCCCATTCGGCGAAAATGCAGATGGAACCGCTAAAATGGTTGAAAAGTTTATTTTTATCGAATCACAAGCAGTAGTATAACAGGATTTGGATGAATATGCAGTTAAACAAACGTGATAATCTGCTGATTTTTCTTCGATATATGCATGTTGAGGTGTTACGAGTGCTGAACTGGTATTATCTCCAAATTCCCACAAGAACTCGCTTGCATAACTCGATAAATTTTCGAAAGCAATTTTTAAATTTGGCACTAATGCACTCGTGTTTTTAATTGAAAATTTAGCAGTTGGTATAGGGTAGATGGTTATCATTTTAGCTTTTATCAAACTGTCTGTACATCCTAATGGAGAAGTTGCGATACATTTTACCGTAAATGTGTCCATGGATTGATATTTATGGAATGGACTTTCCGTAAAGTCTTTGAATCCATCTCCAAAATCCCATTTAAATTTAGTGTTGGATGACACTATAGAAGTATTTAAAAAGTTGATTACTTCCGGGAAACAGCCTTCTACTTTATCGGAAGTGAAACTCACTTTTGGCACATCATCTATTTCAATTTCTTTTTGAATGGAATTTTCACAGTTTTGATCGGAAGAGACAGTAAGTTTTATCAGGTATTTACCTGCTTTATTAAATACGTACGTTTTGTTTTGTGCTTGTATGATATCGTTGTTAATTTCCCATTTCCAATTTTTAATGGAACCTGTTGTAACAGAAGAACTATCTGTAAAATTAGTGATACGATTAGCACAAAAGTTTTTTACTGTAAAATTAGGTTTAACAGCGCTTAATGCATAGATATAACCTGGAATTTCAAGGGAATCTTTACATCCTCCTGGCGCGGTAATTATTTGTTTTACATTGAATAAACCATCTTTTAAATAGGTATGGCTCGGCGATTTTTCAGTAGAAGTGGTGCTGTCCCCAAATATCCATTGGTAGCTTGAACCCTCCACTGTTGTAGAGAAATCATTGAATTTTGGTGTAAGTGGTAAACAACCAGATGTGTTTTGTGCACTGAATTGAACAATCGGTTTGTCATTAATAACCAGTTCTCGAACGATTGCATTTGAACAACCAATACTCGAAGTAGCTGTTAGATTTAATTTATATTTTCCTTTTTTAGCATATACGTGTGTTGGATTTTGAATGTTTGATGTACTACCATCTCCGAAATCCCAGAACCAAGAAGTAATTTTAGATGCCAATACGGTGGATTTATCTGTGAAATTGACGATAGCATTGGAACAAGTTATCGAATTACTAAATTCAGCAACTGGAACATTTAAAACAGTAATATAAGATGTTTTTACAATGGAATCTTTACAGCCACCTATGGTTGTAATAATCTCTTTTACTGTAAACGATCGATTTTCTACAAACGTATGCGTTGGGTCTTTTTCAGCAGATAATTTAAAATCACCAAAATCCCATAAATATTCGGAACCTTCATCTGTTATGGATTGATCACTGAAATTAACTGGGAAAGGAGAACATCCACTGATAGAATTAGATACAAAATCTACTTTTGGTTTATTATTTATAGTGATTGTTTTAGTAATATTTGCTTTCGAACCTTTATCACTTGTTACAGTTAATGAAACTTGATACGTTCCAGATTTAGTAAAAGTATGGGATGGATTTTCAAGGTCTGATTTAATGGAATCACCAAAGTCCCATTCCCATTTTGTTAACTTACCATCTGTATATACAGACGTATTTATAAAGTTTATGGAAGCGTCCACACACCCATTGGTTGAGTTTTTGAAATTGGCGGTAGGTTTTGAAATTATAATCGAAAAAAAGTAGGAGCTAACACATCCTTCTGTCGTTCTTACCTTTAATGTTACTCCGTATTCTCCTCCAGAATTGTATTTATGTGATGGATTTGTTTCTGTACTTGTTTTTTGATCACCAAAATTCCATTCATAGGTTGGTGAATTACCTACATCTTCTGATATATTTGTGAATTTAGTAGAGTCCTTTTGCGCT
>Ga0114962_10005278_pt1 | contig 10126 bp, 8 predicted proteins | sample C_130820_MF_Meta_FD_87017 | JGI IMG/M metagenome (GOLD analysis project Ga0114962, IMG submission 87017) | Freshwater microbial communities from Lake Croche, Canada to study carbon cycling - C_130820_MF_MetaG | ecosystem: Environmental > Aquatic > Freshwater > Lake | place: Lake Croche, Canada...
AAATATTTAGATTTACAACAATTAGGTGCCGCAAAATATGAACCGGGTAAAAATGTAAATTCACCGTCTAATGCAGGATTTTTAGCAGCAACAGAGACAGCAACGGGAAATATGAAACTAGAAGGAGCAAGAATTGATGCAAGACAATCCATTATTAAATTGCAAGCGGAAGATTTACAAAGAGGATTAAATACTATGATGGGAGCTGATGAAATGTTGGCAGAATTAGAATTACAAAAAACAGGTACCGAATTAAATAAATTTATGAAAACCACAATGGTTCAAATCTATGAAGGCTTTACAAACCCAGGAGCTTTTTTAGATTTTTTTACCAGTGGTGGACAAGCAATGACAAACCCTCAATATGTTGCAAATTCAAGAGCAAATAATAACGGAATTGGATTGGGAAGTACTCCAGGTGGTACGAAATCTTTAAATGCATTTGATAAAACCGGCAAAATAACACAAGGTACAGGAGGTGCAGGTTATAAAATGGGCAATACATCAATACCATCCACCGGAAGGGGTATAGATTATTCAATTGAAAGACCTCATTTTATGGAAAAAGATGCAATCAATAAACAAATAGGTATTGAACAAATACAACAACAACAATTAGAAAATTTAAATAGTCATACAGAAACAAGTATTGAATTATTAAAAAGTTTAAGAGATTTGACAGCAATAATGTTAGACCCAGATAGAAAGAAAGATTTTAATGTTCAACTTAATATGGATGGCAAACAAATTAAAAATGTTCTTATTAGAAATAACGAACGAGATTTGGGAACAACAAGAGATGGTTTAACATTCTCAACGCAGGGTGCAAAATCATAAATTAGAATAACCAATATTTATAATAAAGTAATTATAAATGGCCCAATTAACTCTTAAGCAATTACTAGAAAGTAAGACAACGGATGCACCACAAGTAAACCCACCAAAAAATGATGGTGTATTTGGTATAAAGGGAACTCAATGGGTAAACGATGTAGTTTCTTCAGAAGCATCCCCAAAAGGCCCAAGAGTACAATTATACAAAAATTTACCATCAATATATAGTACAAGTTTACCTATAATAGAATCACAAGGAAGTATTGACCCAGGTAGAACTTTAGCAGTTAGAAGTGCACATTATAATAGTGGAGGAAGGTCATTGGGTGGTGGATTAAAGGGGGTATTGGGTAATTTATTAGGAGGTTCTGCAAATAGACCATCGGATACAATCTTTAGACATGAGGGTAGAGATATGAATGCTCCCGTTTCCATAAATGGTCAACCTATAAATGGTGATTATAGTGGTTTAAAATATGCAGTAGAAGCCGGAGTAAATTATGATGTATCAAAAGCACCGGCCGGAACAAACGCATTTACAGGTATATTAAAAGGAACACCAGAAGATATTGCAAAAAGAGCAGTAGGAGCTGTAACCGATACAATTAAAAATGGTGTTCGTAATTTAGCAGTAGGTGCATTGACATCAAAAAGAAAGTCAGTAGTAGCTAGTTTAAAAGAGATAGCAGATGGAAAAGCAGGTACATCTAAAAAATTATACAATACTTACGAAGAACCGGGTACTAAATTTTATAAATCATCTGGAATAAATGATATGTTGGGTGTTCAATTAATGGAACGAGTTAAAGGTATTAATTCTGCATCTGATATAATTACAAAAATAAATACTATTGATACATTTGATAATAAAAAATTAGAAGAATTACTTACTCTTAATAAAAAAACAAAATTACAATTTATACAATTCAAAATAGTTGGCCAACCAAATTACATATTATTCCCCGCAGCAATCGGTGATATAACAGAGGATATTACATCCGATATTGCAGACTTTAAATATGTGGGTTCTCCATTTAAAGTTTATAGATATAATGGAGTTGAAAGAACTTTAAAATTTGATTTTCAAGTATATTGGTTAGATAATGGCCAACAAGAAATAATGGAAAGAAAATTAAATAGTTTAAGAGAATTTGTATTCCCATCTGCAAATTTAACAACAATTGATATTGGAAATAAAAAAAATAATCCATTAGTATTTTCACCAAATTTAATACAACTAACTATTGGAGATTTGTATAAAAATGTAAAAGGAATAGTTTCAAATTTAAGTATAGGTGTAGCACAAAAAACTACATGGGCAACTTCTTCGCCCGATTTTAACCAAACGCAAAATAGCTTTGTATATCCAAATGTAGTAGATATATCTTTTGAAATGAAAATAATTGAAAATCATAAAATTAGTACATTTGATACAATAATATATAGATTTACCAAAGCCGATGAAACGGACGCAATAGTGACTGACCCACAACAATCAACGGCTCAATTAAATTCATTAAAAGGTAAAGGACCAGTTATGGCTTAAATTAAATTAAATGGCAAATAGATATACATACACTAATATATTAAAAACAAGTGAAACCAAAAAAAATTACTTGGAATCAACAATATATCCAAAAATAAAAGCAACGGATAATGATTTATATATTATATCAACACAAGGAGATAGATTGGACTTATTAGCAAATCAATATTATGGTGATAGAAATTTGTGGTGGATAATAGCAGTTGCAAATAATTTAAATGATGCGTCATTATCAATTGAGCCAGGAAAACAATTAAGAATACCTGGAAATACAAGTAATATATTGAATGATTTAGAAAAAATAAATAAGTAAGGTTATATGATTTATTTGGCACCAATGAAACGATGGGTAGTGGAGGAATTGGAAAGTAGAGAAAGCAATCCAATGAAATCTAATACAAAAATGCCATTTGTAATAATGACATCTGCAGCTAAAATTGTAAGAAATACCGGTCAAAATACCAGACAAGAAGTTTTAAAAAAGGTAAATGAAGTTTTAGACGGAAAAGGTTCCGTTGAATATCAGGGATGTATTTTATCAAATCAAATTGATTCAAATATAAATTATTCAAATAATGGTTCAATTATTGGATATGATTTTACTGGTAAACTTATAATAGCAGAAGGGGAGTTTGGTAGAAAAATATCCCCACCAATAATAGAATCGGTTGATATAAATACAAATGGTACAGGTAATACATTAAAAGAAGCAGTGGTTAATGTGAGATGTTTTTCTTTAAAACAATTTGAAATGTTTGAATTGTTTTTTGCAAAACCAGCGATGCATATATTATTGGAGTTTGGAGATAACTCTTATAGCCCTTTATTAAGTGGTGTTATGGTTTCCAAGGCCAAATATAGTGAATTTGTTTCTGAATTTAAAAAATTTACAAATCCAACAACAAAACATTTTGCAGAATATTTAAAAATTTGCGAAAAATCACATGGTAGTTATGATAGAGTTGTGGGAAAGCTTATTAATTATTCATATTCAATAGACAAAGATTCTACTTATAATATACAATTGACAATTGCACAATCAAATGAATATAATTTAGCATTACCAAAAGCGTTTGAAACTAATTATACATCAGTATCAACACCAAACAATAAAAATTTAGATACATTTGACGAGTGGAAAAATCAAATAGTAACTGATTTTGTCGGACTAAAACAAAATTATATTAATTCATTAACAGCTGCCGATTGGAAAAATGATTTTTATAATTGGGGTAAAAGTGATGAAACGGATATTGAAAAGAATGCATCAAATGACCCATATATTTCATTAAGATTTATATTAAAAATTTTAATGAATAACACCACACAAGCAGGAGAAATTACAGAATCATTTATTTTTGAACCATCAATTAGATTTACAAATGCCGATTCATCTTCAATGATTCCAATAAATGTTCATAAAAGTATTATTTCAACTTCTCCAAAAGTAATATTTCCAAATAAACAATTACCAAAATTCAATTTAAATACAAAAGATAATACAATAGAGTTAGATTCCACTACAATAGATGGTACAATAAACGGATATACAATATACGATAATAATTCATTTAATTATATAGACCCGTTAAACGAAACACATGAAATAAAACAACCAACAGATAAAGATGATATGCGAATAGGAAACGCATTAAATATTTTTGTTAGATATAAAGATGTTGGTACACTTTGGGAAAAAAATTATACAAGAAAAGGATTTTTAGTTGATATATTAGAATTAATAAATGAAACATCATTTGGTACATTTAGATTAATTTATGGTAATATAAATGAAGGTGATAAAGCAACTGTAATTGATTCAAAATTATATTTAAAAGAATTGACTAAATCAATAAAAGAAGAAAATAATTTTAGAAAAAAATATAGATTTAAACCTACTACAATTAATTCAAATGTTAGAGAATTTGAATTTAAATTTGAATTGGGAAATCAAGTAGCAGCTGCAACGGTATTTAATATGAATAAATTTTTAGCATCTCGTAAATTTAAAAAAGATACTGAAAGAATTACATTATTAAATGAAGCATATCAAAGTATTGATTTTTCAACATTTGCAACTGTTGATGGATTATATTCTATAAATCAAATAGAATGGGAACAACTTTTAGAAACCAAAAATAGATATGTTCCGGCAAAAGATAGTAATAAAAATGTAAAAGAAGATGAATCAATTCAAACACAAATTATAAAAAGAGCATACAATTTAAAACAAATTAAATTAAAAATAAAAAAAGGTGATATAAGAACACTTATATATTTAGATAGTGCGTTTGTTTTAAATAAATTACATTTAACCGATGATAATAGAGCAAAAAATACTTATGAATTAGTTACTCCAATAACTGTAACTTTAAAAATAGATGGTATAAGTGGAATTACTTGTGGAGAAACATTTAAAGTAGATGGTATACCTGAACAATATAATAGATTAGGAGATTTTCAAATTACAAATACTAAACATAACATTGATAAAGAAAATGGTTGGACTACAACTTTGGAAGGAATGTTTATGTATGGGTCTTAAATAATATTTTATGTATAAAGATGTGGTTTCAAATATAGACAATTTTAATTTTCAAATTCCAAAAACAATTGTTCCAATCCCCACCGATTCGGATTATAATAATGGATTTATTAGAAGATATTTTATTCAAAAAACAAATGATTCAAACGGACATATTTTTGAAATATCATCCGAAACTTATAGTGATTTAAAATATGTTACATTTTGGAAAATAGTAGATTTAAAATGGAGAATCAAAGGCCCATTAGAAGTAGTATATAGTAATAATGTCCATATAGATGATATGGGTGTTAGAGCATCTAATAACGCAGCAATTAATATAGCATCTTCTACTTTAAAAAATATAGGATTATACCTTCCTAATCTTTTACAATTTTATAAATAAGTTGACAAAAATCATAAAAAAATTTGGTAATTAAAATAATTTTTATTATATTTAATTATATAAACAATTAGTTATGAAACAATACAAACACTTATCCGAAGAGGAAAGACAACAAATGACCTTTGATTGGAGATACAGAGGATTTACAGTTTTAGAATTATTAACCGAAGAAGAGGTTGATGAATTAAATCAAGAATTAGATAGATTAAGATTAGAAAGAAATTCAAACGAACCTGAAAAATGGCAAGAGTTTGAACCAATCATGCACCCACACAAAGTTTCTGAAAAAATTGAAAAGATGTTTGCACATCCTAAAATGATTGAAGCATGTGAATTTTTAATGGAAGGTGATATCATTGGAATGCAAACTTGGGCATACTACAAACCAAAAGGTGAATTAGGAAGAGACCAACATCAAAACGGATTCTATACAGGATGTGGACATAATGAAATTATTAATACAGCATTAGCATTAGATAATCACGACCCTGAAAATGGGGCAGTTTGGAATTATGAAGGTTCTCATAGACTACCTACATTACCGATGGAAGATAACGAAGAAAGAAAAGCAACAAATACAGGTAACTGGAGAAGTGAGAGAGGTATAAGTTGTGTGATGCCTGAAGGACATGATTTCCGTAAAATTGAAGGATATTTAAGAAGAGGACAAGTCGCATTATTACATTCTCATGTAGTGCATGGCAGTGAACCAAATGGTGATACGACAAGAATGAGAAGAAACTTCTTATGTGGTTACTTAAAACAAGGTGCATATTTTAACCCAGGAAACCAAATGAAAAGAGAACCGATTGATATTTATTCATTAAGACAAAAACATTGGTCAGAATAAATTTGGTAAAGTCATAAAAAAATCGTAAATTAGAAGGATATGAAGATAATAGAAAATAATCATATCCTTCTTTCTTTTTGCCAAAACCATAAACCAATTCAGTTAATGGTTCCGGTATGGAGCTCTCCCAGAGCACATCAATTTGATTGCAGTATATCGTTTTTATATTTGAGAACTGAGGATGATGAGTATATTATAAACTTCAATCACATAGATGCACAACAATGTAAAACTATTAAAATTGATAGGTTGGCAAACCCAAATACATTAGTTTTAGGAAATCGTTATATAGGTAGTATAGGGATTGATTATGAGTGGGCATACTTTGAAGAGAAAGGTATTCCATTTGTATTCAATGAGTTCGCAGAATCGGTTTATAGAGGGTATAGAAACGACTTTAAAGAATTGAATGATTGTGTTCCATTACTAAAGTGGTATGAATTACTTTCAAAGATAGAAATTATTGAATCGGATAAGAAATGGTATAGACAATATTCACAATCCATCAGCTTATTAGGAAGGTTGGAAGGGGCTGGGGTAAAAGTCGATAAAGAAAATTTTATTGATAGTTTTGCATTCAACCCTCAATACATTCGTAATGGATTCATTTTCACGCAATACAATCCATACACCATAACTGGCAGACCTTCTAATCGTCATTTAGGAATCAATTACTCTGCTTTAAACAAATCCGATGGTAGTAGGTCTAATTTCATTAGCAGGTTCGATAAGGGTACTCTAATTCAATTTGACTATGAGTCGTATCATATTCGTTTAATTGGTAAGTTAGTTGGATATGAATTTCCTTTGGGAGAGACTGCTCACCAACATCTTGCAAAGTGGTATGGGATAGAGGATTATAATGAATCTAAGGGACAAACTTTTAAATATCTTTATGGTGGATTAGATGATGCAGCACGTCAAATACCATTCTTTCAAAAGGTGGATGAGTACATCAAAGACCTCTGGAAAACTTTTATCATTTCGGGAAAACTAACGACACCACTATTCAAAAGAGAAATCACACATAATAGAATTGAATCACCAAACGAACAAAAGGTATTTAATTATCTATTACAAGCTTTGGAGACTGAGGTGAATTATGGCAAGTTGAGAGAAATGATGAAATGGTTGGATGGGAAAAGGTCGAAATTGATACTCTATACTTATGATGCGTTCTTAATTGATACTCATCCGGTGGAGAAAAGTGAGATTTTAAATTCTTTAACGACAATATTGGAAAAAGGTAATTTTCCGGTGCGTGCTTATGAAGGTACAAATTATAACGATTTAGAGGTTATAAGTTAAAATTCTATATTTATATCATATAATTATATCCATAATATGCGTTTAATAAACCTTATACCATTACAAGAAATCGACTTTCCATCACAGGGAGCATTTGATAGATACAATAAACAACACAAATTAAGACCTGATACAAAGGTAGTAGTTGCAGGTAGAGTAACGACTGCGGGTAGAGCATCTCAAAATTCTCCTACTACAGTTAAAGGAACATCGGTTTTTGGTGGTAATAATAAATTAGAACCAATTATTAAACACATAGCAGATTTAACCGATGAAAACGACCACAATGGTGCAGTGATGGCATTGGCTAAATTGACGGGAGATAAATCATATATTGAACAAATACAAAAGATTCAAAGATATCAAGAATTAAAAGGTCATATGCCACAATCTTTAATTAAATATAGAACTGCAATTATGAATAACTTATTAACACAGGTTCAAAGTAAATATGGTAATAAGGTTGCACAACAATTACATAACGCATTTTAATAAAAATAGATGTCAATAAATTTCCAAGAAATCCTTAAAGAATTAGAATATCGTGTAGAACATGGTATTATTGATTTAAATAAAGAGGAACAAGTTACAACATTAGTAGAAATACTTAAAGAAAATGGTATTCCTGATGCTAATCAAATGGCACAAAAGGCAAGAGTATATTTTAGCTATATAAACGAAGCAAGTTTAGATGAGAAATTACCTAGTATGTCTGCAAAACCAAAGAAGAACCCTTCAAATGGTGGAGCAGCTGCAGGGCAAAAACAACCAACTGCAAAACCACAATCGTCCGACTCATTAGCATCAAAGGAAGCACATAAGTTAGGATTGGTATCAAAAGGATATGGAAGATGGGCAAAGACTAAAGACGGGCCCGTAACATATATGACCGACAAAGAAACAGGAAAATTAGTTCCAGTTGGTGTGGCAGATGAACCCGGAGCAGGAAAAACAGGAGGAGCAGGAAAAACAGATGGTGAAAAATCTGCAGCAGGTGGACCGGGTGTAGCTGCAGCAGAAAAACCAAAACCAAATGTTTCTACTGCTGATTTTAAAAGTGGTGCAGAAAAAAGAGCAGCAAGAGCAAATCAGATTGATAAACACGACGCAGGATTATCAGCAGCATCAGAATACTTTAAAGATAAAAAATATAAAAATAGTAATGGAGATGAAGTTTCATTTGACACTGCTATAAATTATAACGAACCACAAGATAAAGCACATGAAGCGGCAATGGATGACTTTGAAGCATTCTTAAACGCAAATCAAGGTGAATATGGTACATTAGAAAATCCAAAACAACCAGACCAACAAACCGAACAAGAACCCAAAGAATACCAACCAACAGAAACTCAAGCTGCAATATTTAAAGGTAGAAAAGCAGAGTTATTAGAAGTTATTCAAAAAGGATTCTTAGGTGGTGAAAAGAAAATTACTTCTGGTGTAGGAGCATTTGAACCAGATGAAGAACAATTGCAAGCATTAGTAGATGTAACTAAAAAACAATTAAAAAATCCAAACTATAAATTAAAACTTCCAAGTTATAAAATTGACGATGATGATATAAATTTGGCATTGGGTGTTATACAAAAAGGATTGGGTGGGGAAGCTTACCAAAAGTGGGTAAAGCAGGTAACTAATGCAGGAGCAGTTGATACATTTTTAACAAGTGGAACTAAGCCAGGTTCAAATGGATATAACAGATTTAGAGCGATTGTTAGAAAGTATATGGAAACCGGTGGAAGAAGTGCTGTAACAGGTAAATTTGTTCCATTTAATAGAATGCAATTAGACCACCACATTCCATTTGGTTCGGCAGCAGAAGCAGTTAAAGATAAAAAGAGAAAAGGGATTAAATCAACAATAGAGGCTGAAAAAGCAAGATTAGATAGTGCACCAAACTGGGATTTAATGGAAACTGCTTTAAATCAATTCAAAAATTCATTAGAAGGAAATGATTTGATTAAAAAAGCAATGAAGAGATTGAGTATGAATCCTGATGAAAAAGAATTAAAAAAAGTAAGAGAAGAAATTAAAACATTAGGTAGAACTCAATTGTTTGATAATTTAATTAGTTCATTTGGTAAGGGTGATTATAGTGGGTTTAACCAAGAAACACTTGCAAAATTAAATGCAGAAGATTTACAGATGGTTGTAAAAGCGTGGAACTACTGGCATCCAGATATTAAACAAAACGACACTAAAAACTTTGCAGCAGCTGACCCTAATTATTTATCTAAACTAAAAAGAGCAGGAATTGATATTCAAAAGAGAGACCCAAGTTTTGTTGTTAGATATAAAGCACAAATTGGTGGGTCTAGGTCGAGGTCACAAGCTAAAAAACCTGAATTGATGAGAGCTGATTTATATAATGGTATGAAAAAAGCTAAAATTGGTTTATCTAAAAAAGAATCAATAGGAACTGATACTTCACTTGCAAAAGCAATTCTTTCGGTTCAAAAGAAATCTAAAGAATTAATAAATAGAGAAAAAGAACTTAAAGGAAGATTAAAATCATCCAACACCAAACGATAATGAATACACAACTACTTTGCCTTTTTACGACAAAGGAGGAATTGGATAAATCGGTTAATTTTATATTAACAAATTATACTCTAACTAACCCAAATGTTTTCATTTTAGAAAGTAAAGTGAGAC
>Ga0114962_10005283_pt1 | contig 10120 bp, 9 predicted proteins | sample C_130820_MF_Meta_FD_87017 | JGI IMG/M metagenome (GOLD analysis project Ga0114962, IMG submission 87017) | Freshwater microbial communities from Lake Croche, Canada to study carbon cycling - C_130820_MF_MetaG | ecosystem: Environmental > Aquatic > Freshwater > Lake | place: Lake Croche, Canada...
AACGGTAAAAGTGTTGTTCTGCATGTTCAAGAGTTTCAGCAAAATTAATTTCAGGAGGCCCTATGGCCACGTTCAAAAAATTCAACAAAGATAAGCGCCCCAAGCGCAACACCCAATCCCTATTGTTCAAACGCAAGCGTTTTTGCCGCTTCACAGTGACGGGTGTTGAGGAAATTGATTACAAAGATGTCGACACATTGCGTGATTTCATCGCAGAAAACGGCAAGATCATCCCCGCTCGCTTGACTGGCACACGCGCCATTTATCAGCGCCAGCTCAATACAGCTATCAAACGCGCTCGCTTTTTGGCCATGTTGCCTTACAGCGATCAGCACAAAGTCTAAGGAGACCGACCATGCAAATTATTCTGCTCGAAAAGGTCGTGAACCTGGGTAATCTTGGCGATATCGTCAAAGTTAAAGATGGTTATGCTCGCAACTTTTTGATCCCAAGCGGTCAAGCACGCCGCGCCACTGAAGCCAACAAAGCGCAATTTGAAGCGCGCCGTGTTGAGCTAGAAAAAGCAGCATCTGCCAAATTGGCCGAAGCACAAGCGCAAGGCGAAAAAATGTCCGGCATGGTGGTCAAATTGACCCAAAAAGCCGGCGTGGATGGCCGTTTGTTCGGTTCTGTGACCAACCATGACATTGCCGATGAGTTGAACAAACAAGGTTACGCCTTGTCTAAAGCACAGATTCGCATGCCTCATGGCCCGATTAAGACTGTCAGCGAGTCTAAGGTGTCTGTTTCATTGCATACCGACGTGCTGGTTGACATTACTGTCTCTGTCTACGGCGAAACCGCTTAATCTGCGCTTCCCACCCAAAGCCGCCTGGTCGAGAGACTTGGCGGCTTTTTCATGGGTGCTTGGTCAAAGTGTTATGCACTTGAATCCACCAATTACCCACGCCTTATTCACAGGGTTGTCCCGTGACTTGTGCGGCACGACTGCGTAAGATCGAACAAAACTCATTTCACACCATGTCGGCTGTTTACTCTTCTCATTTGTCAGGTTCCATTTTGAACAGTTCGCAAGACGCGCAGGTCGCGCAACTGCGCGTACCACCGCATTCCATTGAGGCCGAGTCGAGCGTGCTTGGCGGACTTTTACTCGACAACCAGGCCTGGGATCGCGTCAATGATTTGCTTGTCGAAAATGACTTTTATCGTCACGAACACAAGTTGATCTTCAGTGCGATCGGGACCTTGGTCAATGGCTCCAAACCAGCCGATGTCATTACTGTCTTCGAGCACCTGCAAAACCAGGGAAAATCAGAGGGCATGGGTGGGCTTGCCTATTTAAACTCATTGGCTCAATACGTACCCAGCGCAAGCAACATCCGGCGCTATGCCGAAATCGTGCGCGAGCGGGCCATCTTGCGCAAATTGGTGACCGCCAGTGACGAAATCGCCACCAATGCTTTCAATCCGCAGGGTAGGCCGGTGGACAAAATTCTGGATGAGGCTGAGCAAAAAATCTTCAACATTGGAGAGGAAGGCTCCCGCAACAAGCAGGGCTTTCAGTCTATGGATACTTTGGTCATCGAATTGATGGACCGTGTCCAGGAGATGGCTGACAATCCGAACGACATTACCGGGGTACCTACTGGTTTTTACGATTTGGACCGCATGACCTCCGGCCTGCAAGCCGGTGATCTGGTGGTCTTGGCCGCACGACCGTCCATGGGTAAAACTGCGCTTGCTGTCAACATTGCAGAACATGTGGCTCTGAATGAGGGCTTGCCTGTGGCGGTGTTTTCGATGGAAATGGGGGCTTCCCAGTTGGCTGTTCGTGTGGTGGGTTCGATTGGTCGTATTGATCAAGGCCATTTGCGTACGGGTAAGCTGAGCGAAGAGGAATGGCCCCGTTTAGCCGATACGATCGATCGGCTACGCACTGTATCGTTGCATATCGACGAGACTCCTGGTTTGACGCCAAGTGAATTGCGCGCCAATGCCCGCCGACTGGCACGGCAATGCGGTAAATTAGGTTTGATCGTGGTGGACTATTTGCAACTGATGAGTGGCTCCGCCACGGGGGGGGATAACCGGGCGACCGAGTTGGGTGAAATTTCACGTGGCTTGAAAATGCTTGCCAAAGAACTGCAGTGTCCAATCATCGCGTTGTCTCAGCTGAACCGGAGCGTGGAGCAGCGCACAGACAAACGCCCCATGATGAGCGATTTGCGTGAATCCGGCGCCATCGAGCAAGATGCAGACATCATCATGTTCATTTACCGCGATGACTACTACAACAAAGAATCCAAGGAGCCGGGTATTGCCGAAATCATCATTGGCAAACAACGAAACGGCCCCACAGGAACCGTTCGCTTGACGTTCTTGAAACCTTTGACCCGCTTTGAAAGCCTGGCCAGCGGGGGTATGGGCGGAGGCGACTACTGATCAGGCGGTAATCAAAGTACCTCACTGGCAAAGTCAGCCAGGCGAGAGCGTTCCCCGCGGGCAAGGGTAATGTGACCACCATGGCCCCAGCCCTTAAAGCGGTCCACCGCATAGGTCAGCCCTGAAGAGCCTTCTGTCAGGTAGGGGGTGTCGATCTGTGCCAAATTGCCCATGCAGACAATCTTCGTACCCGGCCCGGCCCGGGTGATCAAGGTTTTCATTTGCTTGGGTGTCAAATTCTGCGCCTCGTCAATGATCACGTACTTGTTCATGAAGGTGCGACCCCGCATGAAGTTCATGCTCTTGATCTTGATTCGACTGCGGATCAGCTCATTGGTCGCGGCACGGCCCCATTCGCCTGCATTGCCGCCGTCACCTTTGGCTAAAAACTCCAGGTTGTCGTCCAGAGCGCCCATCCAAGGGCCCATTTTTTCTTCTTCAGTGCCTGGCAAGAAACCAATGTCTTCACCCACACTCACGGTGGCGCGAGTCATGATGATTTCGGTGTAGCGGCGATCGTCCAGCACCTGGGTCAAACCTGCCGCCAAGGCCATCAGGGTTTTGCCCGTTCCTGCTGTGCCCGCCAGAGTCACAAAATCCACGTCAGGATCGGTCAGTAAATTCATGGCAAAGTTTTGCTCACGGTTGCGCGTTGTCACGCCCCACACTGCATTTTTGAGATGCGTGAAGTCTTTCAATGTGCGAAGCACCGCTGTTTTGCCCCTAATTTCAGTCACTCTTGCATAGAGACTGGGCTCACCCGGCGCCTCAAGGTATACAAACTGATTGATCAACAAGCTGGGCACAACCGGCCCACTGATGCGGTAGAAAGTATGACTACCTTGTTGCCAACTTTCGACAGCTTTTCCATGGCGTGACCAAAAGTCTGCTGGCAAAACCATCACGCCTGCATACAGAATATCGCCGTCTTCCAGAACCTTGTCGTTTTGGTAGTCTTCAGCGGTCAGCCCCAAGGCGCGCGCTTTGACGCGCATGTTGATGTCTTTAGAAACCAGAACGACTTCGCGGGGTGACATTTGATGCCCCAACGCTTGCACAACGCCAAGAATTTGGTTGTCAGCTTTGCCTTGCGGCAGGCTGATCGGAAGAGTGACATCCAGAGTTTGTGTTTGGAAGAACAGCTTTCCTGTTGCATCGACATGTCCTGTGCCAGTTAAATTGAGGCCTTGACTCATGTCAGAGCCTTGTGCGGCCAAGGCATCTAAAGAACGACTGGTTTGGCGTGCATTGCGGGCAACTTCGGTCATTCCTTTTTTATGCCCATCAAGTTCTTCCAGAACGATCATGGGCAGGAAAACATCGTGCTCTTCAAACCGGAATAGGCACATCGGGTCATGCATCAGGACATTGGTGTCCAGTACAAATAATTTGGTTGGACCTGTTTTCTTGATCTTCGTGACGCGGTTTTTATTCGAGGCAACCAGTGTTGGTTTACCCAAAACAGGTGCTGATTGGGGTTGGGATGGTTTAGTACGAGTTTGTGCAGGTGCTGCGCGCATTTTTTTGAGGGGTTGCGTTGTTTCAACCTGCGCTAGAAGACTCTTGTTGGCTTCTTGCTGAATGGCTTTTTGAATTGGAGTAGTTTCACTCAAGGCATTGCTATTTTTGTGACGGGGCAGGGTTCTGCTCGGTGTGTTCTGGGTGGGGTCAAAAGCCGCGTTTGAAAGCAAGGATGCGCGTTGGGTTGGTGCGGGTGGCAATGGCATGAAACGGGGCCTCTTGAAAAAGAAAAAAGTAGATTTAAAAAACCAAAAGCCGCCTGGAGGCCAAGGCGGCTTTTGGTAGGGAATTTTGTCGAACTGTGGGTCAACTGCATGAAAACATTATGCACGAGCCGCGCACAAGTTTCATGACAAATTCAAGCAGTTGTTGTGGTTGCGGGAAGGGCCTTTTTCAAATCTTTGACGGCTTGAAGGACCTCTTCCACATGGCCAGGTACTTTGAGGCCACGCCACTCGTTCTTCAGTAAGCCGTCAGCGCCAATTAGAAAGGTGCTGCGTTCGATACCTTTGACTTTTTTGCCATACATGATTTTGTTTTTAACCACACCAAACATGTGGCACATTTTTTCTTCAGTATCGGCAATCAATTCAAAAGGCAACTCAAGGTTGGCCTTGAATTCGTCATGCGATTTCATATTATCACGAGAAACACCAAATACAGTGGCTCCGGCTTTGGTGAAGTCTTTGAATTTGTCCCTGAATTGCATCGCCTCGGTCGTACAGCCGGGGGTGTTATCTTTAGGGTAGAAATACAAAATCAGCGTTTTTCCGGTGTGCGAGGTATTGGATACCTTCAAGCCACCGGTTGCGTTCGCTTCAAATTCAGGGAGGGGTTTGTTGACAACGATTGCCATAGAAATTTATTCTCGGGTGACTGAATGAGGCCAAAAAGCAGAGCATCAGCCAAGGTTAGGGCTGCTTGATCATTTGGTGATCTGTTATTTTAGCCTAAAGCGCCGGGTAAGCGCTGAATCCGCCACAATCGTCATATTTACTGGGATGAAATTTGAAGAATTGAAGGCGTTGCATCCTCAAGGGGTAACAGGGCTGCAACAACACGGCGACCTTCACTGGCCAATATATTGTAAGTTCTGCAGGCGGCGGGCGTGTCCATGGATTCAACGCCGATCCCTTGTTGCATAAGGCCCGATAACCATATGGGCTTGGGAAAGCGGAGTGTCGGACCGCCGCCAAAGACGATCAATTCAGGCTTGAACTGCATCAATTCATTGAAACATTCTGCGTTTAAGGCCTCAAATGGACCAACGGACCAAGGCGAGCAACCGCTTTCTGAGCTGATCACCAGAGAGCCTGTGTATTTGTGGCCATTCACTTCAATCCAGCCTGGTTCATAGGCGCTGATGAATGGGACGTTGAATTGATCCGGTTGGAGTTTCATTTGGCGTTGTGGTGGGCTGGCTGTGTTTAGGACAGACATTCAGGCCATGGTCCGAAATCTGCCCGGAACTGTGGTCAAATTATAGGTTTTCCCCAATGACGATGCCCCGGGAGGGACTTTGAAGACGATCCTTAAATCAGCAAAACTTGCCAATGTCTGCTACGACATCCGCGGCCCAATCATGGATCGCGCGCGTCAGATGGAGGAAGAAGGGCAAAAAATAATTAAATTGAATATCGGCAATCTGGCGGTATTTGGTTTTGATGCGCCTGAAGAAATTCAGCAAGACATGATCCGCAACCTGCCCAATTCAGCAGGTTATTCGGACAGTAAGGGCATTTTCGGTGCCCGCAAAGCGGTCATGCACGAGACCCAAAAACAAGGGATCAAAGGCGTGACGCTGGACGACATTTATTTGGGCAATGGCGCCAGTGAATTGATTGTCATGGCCACCAATGGTCTGCTGGACGACGGCGACGAATTGCTGCTGCCGGCCCCTGACTATCCCTTGTGGACCGCAGCCACCAGTTTGTCTGGCGGCACGCCCGTGCATTACATGTGTGAAGAGGCCAGCGGATGGATGCCCGATATTGAAGATATTCGCCGCAAAATCTCGCCGCGAACCAAAGGCATTGTGGTTATCAACCCGAACAACCCTACTGGTGCTTTATATTCTGATGGCTTGCTGCAAAGCATCGTCAATTTGGCTCGCGAGCATGGCTTGGTTATTTTTGCGGATGAGGTTTACGACAAAGTCTTGTATGACGGCGTAAAGCACACACCGATTGCCAGTCTGAGCACGGATGTACTGACACTGACTTTCAATTCCTTGTCGAAAAGTTACCGCTCTTGTGGATATCGGGCCGGTTGGATGGTGGTGTCAGGTGACAAAAAGCCAGCCAAGGATTACATCGAGGGCTTGAACATGTTATCGAACATGCGTTTGTGTGCAAATGTGCCAGGGCAATGGGCAATTCAAACGGCACTGGGCGGTCACCAAAGCATCAATGAATTGGTGGGTGAGGGCGGTCGCTTGCGCAAACAAAGAGACTTGGCTTACGAGCTGATTACAGCTATTCCTGGCGTTTCCTGCGTCAAGCCGCAAGCAGCTTTGTACATGTTCCCCAAACTCGACTCCAAGGTCTATCCAGTTGCCGATGACCAGCAATTTTTCCTGGAGTTGCTGCAAGAAACCCGGGTGATGTTGGTGCAAGGAACGGGGTTCAACTGGCCGAACACGGACCATTTTCGTATCGTGTTCCTGCCGCATGAAGACGATCTGCGTGAAGCCATTGGCCGTGTGGCCCAATTTTTAGCCGGCGTGCGAAAACGCTTGGGCACTTAATTTGAAGTCAGAAATAAATCCAACTATGAAACCGATTCAAGTAGGCCTATTGGGCATTGGCACTGTAGGCAGCGGCACTTTCAATGTGCTGCGTCGTAACCAAGCTGAAATCATGCGCCGTGCCGGGCGCGGGATTGAAATCACCATGGTGGCAGACCTGGATGTTGCGAGGGCGCAGTCCCTTGTGGGCCCTGATGTGAAGGTAGTCAACGACGCCCGATTGATCATCGCCAACCCGGACATCGACATCATCATCGAGTTGATTGGTGGTTACGGTATTGCGAAGGCATTGGTGTTGGAAGCGATTGCAGCGGGTAAACACGTGGTCACAGCGAACAAGGCCTTACTGGCTGTGCACGGCACTGAAATTTTCGCCGCGGCGCAGTCCAAGGGCGTGATGGTAGCCTTTGAAGCGGCCGTTGCGGGTGGTATCCCGATCATCAAAGCTTTGCGCGAGGGCTTGACCGCTAACAGCATCCATTGGGTGGCTGGCATCATCAATGGCACGACCAACTTCATCTTGTCTGAAATGCGTGACAAAGGTTTGGATTTCAGCGTGGTGCTCAAAGAAGCTCAGCGCCTGGGCTATGCGGAAACGGATCCGACTTTCGACATTGAGGGTGTGGATGCGGCCCACAAAATCACCTTGATGAGTGCCATTGCTTTTGGCATTCCAGTACAGTTTGATAAAGCCTATGTCGAAGGCATTACCCAATTGGGCGCAGTGGACATCAAGTACGCCGAGCAATTGGGTTACCGTATCAAGTTATTGGGCGTGACCAAACGCACTGACAAAGGCATTGAGTTGCGCGTGCATCCGAGTTTGGTGCCAACCCAGCGTTTGATTGCCAACGTTGAAGGCGCTATGAACGCGGTCATGGTTCAAGGCGACGCGGTTGGGACCACTTTGTATTACGGCAAAGGTGCCGGATCGGAGCCTACCGCCAGTGCTGTGATTGCGGACTTGGTCGACATCACACGTTTACATACTGCCGATCCACTCAATCGTGTACCTCATCTGGCTTTTCAGCCGAACGCGATGAGCGATTTGAATGTGATGCCGATGAGTGAGATCGTGACCAGCTATTACTTGCGCTTGCGCGTCGCCGATGAAGCGGGCGTTCTGGCCCAATTGACCGGCTTGCTCGCAGCGGCTGGGATCAGCATCGATGCCGTCTTACAACGTGAAGCTGATCAGGTCAGTCAAGCGGGCGAGAACCAGACGGATGTGATCATCCTGACCCATGACACCCGCGAAGGCACGATGAACGAAGTTTTATCGCAAATGCAAGCATTGCCAACAGTGTTGGCACCGATCACGCGCATTCGCAAAGAAGAGTTGAACTGATGCGTTACCTGTCGACTCGCGGTCATAATGATCGCAAACGTTTTTGTCAGATTCTGCTGGAAGGTCTGGCGCCGGATGGCGGCCTGTACCTGCCGGAGCATTACCCGCATGTAGATGCGCAAAAATTAGAACAATGGCGCGGCATCTGGAATACCCAAGGCTATGCCGGTTTGGCCTTTGCCGTCTTGTCGTTGTACATAGACGATATCCCTGCCGCGGATCTGAAAGCCTTGTGCGATAAAACGTACACGGAGCAGGTGTTTGGCTCGCCACAAATCGTGCCCCTGAAGCCTTTGCAAGCCCCCGGTACATCAACGCCTGAGTTGTACCTTGAGGCTTTGTCAAACGGCCCTACGCTGGCTTTCAAAGACATGGCGATGCAGTTGCTTGGCAATTTATTCGAATACGAATTGTCCAGGCGAAATGAAGAGCTTAATATCCTGGGCGCTACGTCAGGTGACACCGGCAGTGCCGCCGAATATGCCATGCGCGGAAAAAAGGGTGTGCGGGTTTTTATGACCAGCCCAAACGGACGGATGAGCCCTTTTCAGCAAGCGCAAATGTTCAGCCTGCTGGACGACAACATCCACAACATCGCTATTGACGGTGTGTTCGACGATTGCCAAGACATCGTCAAAGCGGTCTCCAACGATTTGGAGTTCAAGCGAAAATACAAAATCGGCACGGTCAATTCGATCAACTGGGCACGCTTGTTGGCCCAAGTGGTTTACTACTTTGCCGGCTACTTTCAGGCCACTCAAACCAATGCCGAGCACGTTAACTTTTCAGTTCCCAGCGGCAACTTTGGCAACGTTTGCGCGGGCCATGTGGCCCGCATGATGGGTTTGCCCATTGCGAAATTGGTGGTAGCCACCAATGAAAACGATGTGCTTGATGAGTTTTTTCGTACCGGCGTTTACCGCGTTCGTGGCACACCAGATACACATGAAACATCCAGCCCGTCGATGGACATTTCCAAAGCCAGTAATTTTGAGCGCTTTGTTTTTGACTTGCTTGGGCGAGATGGTTCACGTGTGGCGCAATTGTTTGGCGCCGCCATCCATGAACAAGGCCGGTTTGACCTGAGCAGCGACCCCTTGTTTGTTCAAGCTGCTCAACGCTACGGATTTGTCAGTGGCAAGAGCACCCATGCCGACCGTTTGGCGACGATCCGGGATGTCTTTGCCCGCTATGGTGTCATGATTGACACCCACACAGCCGATGGCGTCAAAGTGGCGCGTGAACATCAGCAAACAGGTGTGCCCATGCTGGTGCTGGAAACCGCATTACCCATCAAGTTTGCTTCGACTTTGGTTGAAGCTTTGGGTCGCGAGCCCTACCGCCCAGCTCAGTTCAACGGCATAGAAGCCCTGCCAAAACGGGTGCAAATAATGCCAGCTGATACCGCCCTGATCAAACAGTACATCGCCACGCACTGCGACTGAAACCATGACCCAGCCCCTCGCAACTGCACCCACTCGCCCCGGTCTGATGGGGCTGGACGATGCCTTGTCCCAGTTGCGCGTGCATGCTTTGCCTCTGAAGGGCATAGACACTGTGCCTACTTTCGAGGCCGATGGACGCGTCTTGGCACAAGACGTGGTTTCCGCATTGCAAGTTCCTCCCCAAGACAATTCTTCGATGGATGGGTATGCGGTTCGGTGCGCCGATGTGACTCAAACGGGAGTGGTTTTGCGTGTGACGCAACGCATTCCTGCGGGGCAGCAAGGCACGGCGCTCAACCCTGGTGAGGCGGCTCGAATTTTCACGGGTGCATCGATTCCACCCGGCGCAGACGCGGTTGTCATGCAAGAAGACACCCAAGCCGTTTCTGACGCAGATTCACAGGTCATCCCTCAGGTGATTGTTCAGGTTGTGCCGCAACCTGGGCAATGGATTCGCCGCAGTGGAGAAGACGTCAGTCGCGGCGACATTGTATTGAGTCGGGGGCACCGTCTGCAGCCTACCAGTTTGGGCCTTGCGGCCAGCATTGGTTTGTCTCAGCTTCAGGTCAGAAGCAAACCCCGTGTGGCTTTATTTTCAACCGGGGACGAATTGGTCATGCCCGGCGATGTCGCGCCGGAAAACATGAAACCCGGTGC
>Ga0114962_10005288_pt1 | contig 10112 bp, 7 predicted proteins | sample C_130820_MF_Meta_FD_87017 | JGI IMG/M metagenome (GOLD analysis project Ga0114962, IMG submission 87017) | Freshwater microbial communities from Lake Croche, Canada to study carbon cycling - C_130820_MF_MetaG | ecosystem: Environmental > Aquatic > Freshwater > Lake | place: Lake Croche, Canada...
AATTTAGCCTTTAATGCCCCAACATCCGGGCGTTCATCCGGCACATATGAAGTATCGCCACCACCTGGGATATCTCCACCAAGGGCATATTCGTGACGGGGGACAATGAGACCGCCTTCGGCCTTCATCATATCTCCAAAGAACTCCTTGCCCTTAGAGAAAATGTTTTCGCCACCCCATTTGCCTTGGCCGCCGATAAGACCGGCAGACCCTGTTGGGTCATCCTTTGTTGGCGCGGAACCCATCAAGCCAGATTTGCCCATGCTATAGGTACCGGCAATGTCTTTGCCCGTCTGCATTGCAGTCGAAAGACCAGCAGGACGCTGCTGAGATGGCGCATTGGCAACTACTAGCTTAGGCGTGGGGATAGATGCTGCGGGGATGATACCAGTTGCTCCGGGAGATCCGCCACCCATAGGTTGCGCACCGCCATAGACGCCCAGTGCCGCCTTATTGGCTGCAATGATCTGAGACCAGTCGTCGTTGCCAACAAGGCCCCCGCCAACGTAGCCGCCACGCATAAACCCTTCGCCACTAGAATCAGGCATCACAGCGCCGCCCATCGAACTGGTGTCGAAGTTGTTGGGCATCAAGCCGCCGCCCATATCCTTATGGGGCCGCTCTGCGTCTTCCGTAGCCTTCTTGTAGTCAACAGTCTTGTATCCACCCATCACACCAACGGCTTCGGGATGCTTTTTCTCTACATCCTGCGCCATCAGGCCGATCTGAGTGCGATCATCGCCCTTATACTTATAGCTATAGATCGGCTGTCCATCATTGGTTTTGCCAATTTCCTTAACGTCTTCCTTCAGCCGCTTGTCGGAGAAGAAGCCGCCAGGCTGTGTGCTGGTAGTGGTCGAGCCTGAAAGCGCACCAGTACCCATCGCAATATTAGCGAGGAACTGAGCCTGCTGATACGGGTATCCACGCTCCTGAAGGAACTGCTGATATTCCGCCGTATCGCCTGCCTGCTTGGTCTGTTGCTCAACCTGACCAGCCGCCATTTGGGCCTGGGAACCCTGAAGAGCCGCAGTTTGCGCACCGGTTCCCAAGCCAGCAATCTGCTGACCAGCCTGCATGCGGCGAGCAAGATCCGCAGCCACAACGCCCTGCTGCCCTTGAGCTGTCTGAACAGCCTGCTGATATCCCTGCTGATAAAGCGGGGCAATGGCTTGCGAAGTGGCAAGGCCCTGCTGGCCTGACAGAAGAGCGCGCTCCACCGCAGAGCGGCCCGCATTCATCCCACCAGACTTAATGGCCTGCGTTTGCTGCTGAGACCGCTGCTGCCCCTGCTGCTGCTCAAGAGCCCTAAGGGTTGGGTCAACTACAGCTTGAGTGTACGGGTTCTGATAGTACCCAATTTGATCCTGCGTCAGCGGGCCAACATCTTTTACGCCAGACGCAGTGAGGCCAGTGGCGGCATCAAAGTATGGCTGTGCTTGATTAGCCGCAGCAGTTGTTCCTTGGATACCGGCTTTCTGGGTGTCAGAAAGACCGGCAACAAACTCACCACCATATTTTTGGAACGAATCCGTAGCAACCTTTTCAGCCCTAGCGTTGACAGCATTGTAGCGCGCCAAAATTTCAGGAGGAATTGTCACAGTAGATGTAGAGCTACCGCCTTTGTTGCCCTGCAAATACTCCGCAATGAACCCCGGAGGAGGCTGTTTGAAAACAAAGACGCCGCCCATGCCGCCTACTCCGCTGCTACCTGGCTAGAACCTGTGCGCGCATTATACAAGAAAAATGCACCCGAAGGTTTGCCAAATTGACGCTCATACAAACGGACCTTGGCTTCCGTTCTATGATTTGAAAGGACGCCGATAAGCAAGGGAAGACCAAGCTCCGCAGCGGCCCGCTTGGAAAACTCACACAACCGCCGCGCTCTTCCCCCTTTGGCGCTGCGGCAATCAGGATCTACAAAGACAGCACGCTCTTCCAAGACCTGAACGTCAGAATACCACATAGTTGTTATTCTGAGAAGGATAGCGGCCTCAAGCTTTCCGCCCTCATCTTGAATAATGCCAACAAGCCCATTGTCAAGGTTAAGTGAAGGCCAGATTTCAGCCAAAAGCTTCTCAGGATTGGGGTCTACAAACCCATTCTCATCACATGCCTTCATAGCCATTTCCATCATAGGATGGATATCTTCTGGCTCTCCGATCCTCACACCAAGCTCTTCTGACATAAGACCCCCTTAGTCTTTCTTGGGAGGAGGAAGGTTCCGAAGCGTTTTGACTGTGTTTGCCCGCATCTTCTTCACAAAGTCATCCAACTCCGTATGCCCAGACTCCATATCACCATTGCCAATATTAATCACAACTTCCGGCGGAATGACATACTCCCCGCCAGCAGCAACAATCGGGACCTTCTCTCCGGCCATGCCCCCATCAGCAAAGGCTTTGGGCAAGCCGCCATACATCTTGGTAATGTCGTTCATAATCTTGAACCCAGCCATGGTGTTTCCTTCTCCCATTGCTGAGATTATGTCAGCAGGGATTACGTAGGAGCCTGACGGGACATGCATGGGGAGATGATCTGTCCTCCCAGCCACGGCACTATGGATCGGGCCAACATGGGGCTTTATGTCCACTCCCTTTGGCGGGGACGGAGCCATTACTTTCTTTGTCAAGCCACCGCTTGCACGGTGCTTCCTGGCTTCGCTCAATGCAATCGCTACTGCCTGTTTCTGCGGATAGCGGCCAGTGCCTACCAACTCGCTTATGTTGGAGCTAATGGCGGATTTGCTTTTACCCTTAAGCAGTGGCATGCGGGATCTCCGTCCAAGATATCGTGGCCTCATCCCAACGGTACATCTTTCCATCCGCAGGATATGCAACAGGCGGCTCCCACTGCCATGCGGTCTGGCTTAATACCCATGACGCAAACGGCTGCGGCGCGTAGAACACGTCATTGACGTTATCATAGGTGTAGCCAATTCCGGCGTAGTTACCACGCAGGGCTACGCCGCCGTCTGGCTGGCCGTCAGCGCCATAGTGTACCCCGCCACGGGTGTTGTAGCTGGTCTGTAGCCACTGACCGGGCGACGAGTCCACGAATGTGTCAAAGAACTCAGGACCAGCGACGATGACTTGGACGACTTTGCCATCGCAGATTTTGGCATAGTGTGGCATGATTGCTCCTTTAAGACGTATATGAGCCGGATTGCGTAAATGTAAGAATGGTGTTGGACCCACTTGTCGTTACCACCGTGCTGTATCCGGTAATGCTTGTTCCAGCCGTAACCGTTTGTGAAGGCGTGACAGTCCAAGACGATCCGCTGCCTGCGGTAATGGTTGTCCCCGTTGTAACGCCGGTTCCAGACAGAACCATGCCAATGGCAATCGTGCCGGATGTGACGGATGCAACGGTGAGTGTGGTTGTTGCTATAGCTCCAACAAAAACCGCTGTAGAACCAGTTGTTGTCCCGCTGTAACTTGCAGTTGGAACACTGAGAATGACAACGCCAGATCCGCCTGCACCGCCCGCACCACCGCCAACGCTGTTCTGACCGCCACCACCACCACCGCCGCCACCTGTATTAACTGTTCCTGCGGTTCCAATCCAGTTGGGCGTGTTTGTTGTGCCGAAACCACCAGCCCCGCCGCCGCCAGCGCCGCCGTTTCCTTTGGTGCCGCTGTTATTTCCAGCGCCGCCGCCGCCGCCACCAGCATAGGTAACAGATGAACCAGTTATGGACGAGGCTGTCCCTGCACCACCAGCGCCGCCTGTCTGCCCAGAACCGGCACTGCCAACAGCACTTGCGCCGCCGCCGCCGCCGGACCCACCCGCAGCGGTAGATGATCCTGCGCCACCAGTGTTTCCCTGACCCGATGTTCCAGCGCCACCTGCGGCAGATGCTGTATTGCCGCCACCGCCGCCTGAACCACCTGCGCCGCCTGCGCCATAACCGCCTTTGCCCCCACCGACAGCGGATGTTTGGCCTGTGATTGAGGAATCAGTGCCAACGCCACCACTTGCTTGTGGGCTTGATGTTCCACCAGCACCACCCGCGCCAACCGTTGTGGTGTAGACTGTGCCGGGAGTTGCGGTAAATGTGCTTGCAAGCAACCCGCCAGCGCCGCCACCACCGGCATTTCCACCACCGCCGCCGCCGCCACCCGCAACAAGCAGATAAGTGATTGTATAATTTTGGGATGGGGTCGATGTGTTGAACCCTGAATAAGCAAGCCAACCCTGTGTTGAGTCAACATATATAAACGCCACAGTTTCTCTGGCAGTCCCAATTAAAGCATTTATGGTAGATCCGTTTATCTTGCCGCCGTTGGGGTTTACGGTAATTTTATTTGTTGCCCATGTCCCGGCATAATCTGTGATTTGAACGATGTTGCCCGCAGATGGGCTTGCCGGAAGCGTGACGGTGACTGCGCCTGATGTGGTGTCAACAGCATAAGCATTGCCGGACACTGCCGCAAAATTGGCCGTCTGCACCGCCTGCAAAGCTAGCATGCCGCCATTTGAGAAGGCAAGAACGCCCGTTGAACTTACGCCTTCAGCCAAGATGGATAGATTGCGAGAGAGAGTCATGCCGTATAGCTCCCTGAAGCAGTGAATGTAAGGATTGTGTTGGAACCGCTTGTAGTTACAGTAGGTGCTCCGGTTGTGGTGCCGGTGTAGTTAGCAGTAAGGATTGAGATAATGACTACGCCAGAGCCTCCGGCATACCCAGCCGCAGCGGTTCCTTGACCGCCACCGCCGCCACCGCCAGTGTTAGCCGTTCCAGCAGTTCCATTCGTGCCGTTAATGCCGCCTAATCCACCGCCGCCATTTCCACCAGCGCCACGAGTACCTGAGTTGTTGCCGCCGCCGCCACCACCCGCATAGAATACAGCAGATCCAGTGACTGAATTTGACAACCCAACGCCGCCAACACCACCGCCACCCGTAGAGCCAACGGCACCCGCAGCTCCTGCGCCGCCGCCGCCGCCACCGGGGCCTGTCGAAACAGCAACGCCCGCTGCGCCATTGCTCCCTTGACCAGAAGTTCCTGTGCCGCCGGTTCCAACAGTCGTTCCATTAGAACCGCCACCACCACCTGATCCGCCGCTTAATCCATTTCCTATGTTGTCGCCACCACCACCACCGCCAATAGCAGTAAGACTAAAACCTGTTGAATTTGAACCAGAAGCACCGGCTCCTATAGTTCCACTTGTTGCGCCTGCACCGCCGCCACCAACAGTAAACGAATATGCAGTCCCAACTGTTAAAGTTGATGTTCCAGTTAATAACCCACCAGCACCGCCACCGCCAGCATTAGTAAAACCACCACCACCGCCACCAGCTACAATTAAATATGTTGCTGTGTAGTTTGCTATAGGAGAGACAAGAAACCCTGAATACGCAATCCATCCTTGCGTTGCGTCAACATAAATAATTGCTACGCTTTCTCTGTTGTTAAGAAGAACCACGGAAGATGCGCTGCCATTTATTTTATTTCCATTAGGGCTAACAGTGCAGTTATTTGTTGCAAACGTTCCTGCATAATCAGCGATCTGGACAATGTTGCCAGCAGACGGGCTTGCAGGAAGCGTGACGGTGACTGCGGCGGATGTGGTATTAACAGCATAAGCATAGCCAGCAATAGCATTGAAGCTGGTTGCCTGAACCGGAGCCAGCGTCAGTGGCCCCGGCACACGATAGTTGAATGCTGCAAGCTGTTGCGATGTTGACATTAGTAGTCCCCGCCAACTGCGTTGATGGCAATCGCGATAGCAGTTCCGCCAGCCGCCACAGTCAGGCCAGCATAGATGCGATATGAGGCGGGGATGTTCAGGCCACCAAGCGGAACCGGAAGTGTGTAGGCGGTGTTTGCAGTGGTCGCCAATGATGTGACGGCAGTTGCTGGCAGCGCCACTTCACCAAAGAAGATGTTGTTGCCAGCGGTGGTGTTGACTGACCCGTTGTTCAGCCAGAAACGCACCACAGTGGCATTTGATGTGCCAGAAGCGGTTGCACCGTTGGTGGAGGCAAATTTAATCTGGACCTGATCTACACGAGATCCGTTTGCGCCAGCGGTGTAACACAGTGCCAGCGGCGTCCCCGCCGTTTCTGTGCCGTCAAAGGCTTTCGTGTTCGTCATTGCCGTCGATATGATGGCGTTCAACGCCCCAACATTGGGCGTCTGTGTGAAGATAGGGGTTGATGTAACGGCCATTAGAAGCCTCCGAAGAAGTCTGCGAGAAAGATGTTACCACCAGTTCCGCTGCTGCTGCCACTCAGCGATATTGCGTCTACCAGATCGCCCACAGCCGCCGCTACTGCCAAAACAATAGTTGTGCCAGAGGTAGCCGTATAGTCCGACGCACTGAGTAATACGCCGTTCAGATAGACCTGAATATAGCCAACACTGTAAGTGACCGTAAAAGAAGTCTGTCCAGCGGTCGCTGTGAAGCTGGTGCGGCTATAGTAGCCACCACTGCCGCCTCCACCGCCGCCGGGAATCGTGACAGTGACAGCGTTGGTTGCAGCAGTAGCGGTTACGCCAGCCCCAACAAAGTTGAAGCTGGTGACGCCAGAGGTAAGCAGAGTTCCTTCGTCAGAAACGGATATATTGGTGCCAGTTCCAGCGGGGCCGGTAGGACCAGTTGGCCCTGTAACCGAAGACGCAGCGCCGGTTGGGCCTGTTGAACCGGTGGGACCGGTAGGTCCGGTTACAGAAGACGCAGCGCCGGTTGGGCCGGTCGGCCCTGTAGGACCTGTAACCGAAGATGCCGCCCCAGTAGGCCCAGTAGGACCGGTGGGGCCAGTTACTGAAGAAGCTGCGCCAGTGGCACCAGTAGGGCCAGTCGGTCCGGTTACAGAAGATGCAGCGCCTGTAGCACCAGTCGGCCCCGTGGGGCCGGTTGGCCCTGTAACTGATGATGCCGCTCCGGTAGCGCCCGTAGCACCTGTCGGACCGGTTGGACCGGCCACAGTTGAGGCTGCGCCCGTTGCACCGGTAGCGCCAGTCGGGCCAGTTACTGAAGAAGCTGCGCCAGTGGCACCAGTAGGCCCAGTAGGGCCGGTTGATCCGGTGGCACCGGTAGCTCCCGTTGCGCCAGTGGCACCCGTTGCGCCAGTGGCTCCGGTCGGGCCGGTGGGGCCAACTACCGTTGAGGTCGGGCCGGTAGCACCGGTCGGGCCGGTAGGACCCGCAACGGTTGAAGTAGGGCCTGTTGCACCCGTAGGACCCGTAGGTCCAGTTGACCCCGTAGGTCCAGTAGAACCAAAACCCGTTGCGCCAGTCGGCCCAGTAGATCCAGTAGGACCTGTAGGTCCTGTCGCGCCGGTGGCTCCAGTTGGACCAGCAACAGTCGATACCGGACCAGTCGCACCCGTAGGGCCGGTCGGGCCAGTGGGGCCGGTGACGGATGATGCTTGTCCGGTGGCACCCGTAGCGCCGGTAGGGCCTGTTGAACCGGTAGCACCGGTCGTGCCAGTGGGGCCAATGGCTCCAGCGCCAGTAGCGCCCGTTGCGCCGGTAGCGCCCGTAGCCCCAGTAGGACCAACCACCGTTGAAGTAGGGCCTGTCGCACCAGTTGGACCCGTAGGTCCAGTTGACCCCGTAGGCCCGGTAGAACCAAAACCGGTAGCGCCGGTCGGACCAGTAGGACCGGTTGAGCCTGTAGCACCTGTCGCGCCGGTGGCTCCAGTTGGACCAGCAACAGTCGATACCGGACCAGTCGCACCCGTAGGGCCGGTAGATCCTGTCGGGCCAGTAGCGCCAGCGCCGGTTGCCCCCGTTGCTCCGGTAGGGCCAGTTACTGAAGATGCAGCGCCGGTAGCGCCCGTTGCGCCGGTCGGGCCAGTGGGTCCGATTGAGCCTACGGGACCTTGAGAACCAGTAGCTCCCGTTGGGCCAGTTGGGCCACCAGGAGTGCCAGGCGTTCCTGTAGGACCTGTCGGACCCGTCGCCCCGTTAACAGCCTTGCTAGCAAGAACTTGAGCAAGATTGTTGATGGCGACAACGCCATTCTTCTGGGTAGTGAGAAGATCCGAAAGACTGGCGGTCATCAGTACTTTCCATCAGGTTGGAAGCGATAGCGGGTATTCCCAATACGCCACCATGAGTTGTAATCGCTACTCTCAATCTTGATTGATACAAGACGGCCACGGAAGCGAGGCGTCAAGAACGTAGTTGCCTCAGTCATCGTAAGAGGACCATACACAAGTGGGGTTTGTCCAGCATAATCAGCCACATAGAACGTAATCTGAACACTGGCATTTTGTGTCCCGCCATAATAGCCCCACTTCATGTCAGGCCATATCTGGTCAACAAACATTTTCTCGTTTGCCTCAGACAGCGCAAAGTAGCCTGTTTGAAAGGATGAAAGCATTGGCAAGGTATCAGCATTGGGGGATGTCTCGTGCTGATACAAGATAGTGTCGTCACCTGCACCTATGGGCGAGCCAAGGACAGATTCGTTAAGCCATGCAGTGCGGCTCAATTGACCATAGTCCCATTGATCAAGGACAAAGTTGTACTTCACATAATGGCTATTTTCCCCGCCATTGGATTTGGTTGGGTAGTACCATGTCACTTCGCCAAAACGAGAGTTGGCTGCAAACCGAATGTTGTCCAGTTTATCGGTGTCCAAATCTTGGAATACAACATCCCAAACAGGACACCTGACAGGCTGGATGCCCTCGCCAGATAGGCGATAGAACTGGCTTGGTCCCATCCAGTAGACAACGCCATTGACCGATCCAGCCGCCTTTCGGCCTATCAAACCGCAGCCATTCCCAAGCTCGTTGAACTGATATACATACGGGAGCCCAACGTACTGCATGGCCCAAATGCCAAGGTCCGTCCAAAACAAACCCTGTTGACCAGCTTGGATACCCTGCACAATACGAGAACCCTTGGGTATGCGGTAATCGCCTGCCTGATTGGTTGGGCTAAGAATCCAACTCTCATAGTCGCCAACATCACACCAGCGGATCAACATTGGATCTACAAATCCGGTGAATGTGCTGCCAAAGGCAATGATCTGTTGCTGCGGCATAGCAACGAATATTCCATTATTGGCGGGGGGTGCATTGGCTATTATCTGCCCTATAGGAGCTCCAGAAGCTGGGTTCCAAAGGTAAATTGGTCCACCCAATGGGTTTGCCAGCAAATAGCCACCCCAGTTATCCAAGGTCCAATCAATAGCATTGATGGGAACGCCCGTATTGTCAGGCGAAGATGCGCCAGTGCCGTATCCGCCTGCGCCGTAAGGTCCTTTACCATATCCAAGCGCAGGAGTGCTTGGCCCTACGCCATTATGGTAAACAAACCTGACAAAGTCAGAATTTTCAAAAGATGTTGTTGATGCTGTGGCGGTGTTCCCTGCCGATATTTGAAACTGCGCAGCATTGTACACATTTAAAACGGTGTAATTGCCGTAGAGTGTTATGTCGCTGTTGCCAATGGTTGTGGCTACTAAAGCAGGGAAAACATCACCGACTAAATACCCATGATCTGACAACATAACCACAACAAAGCTGCTGCCGTTTGTCGTTTCATAAAGTGGAACTTGCCCCGTATTAGTGATGCTTCCGCCGCTCACATAGGCCCCATATTCAGAACTGGCATATGTGACACTTGTCGAAGTTGAGGAGTAGACAAGATAGGTTCCGTTGTACCCGGCAGGGTTTACCCCGGTAACGGTAATGGTGCTGCCAGTTACAAACGTATATGAAGCGGCATATGTTAAAGTAGCCAATGAGCCTGTGCCAGACGCCCCGGTAACAGCTTTTGTTGTTGTGCTAAATGTTGCATTTTTAGGCGCACCAAGAGCATCTGTTGCAGTGATTGTATACGTATCAACGGTAAGATTTGTGCAGGGATACTGACCAAACAAAACCAAACCGCCCACGCTAACCTGCGTCTGGATATCAACAACATCATAAACGTCTATGTTACTGTCTACATCCGTAATTGTTACAATAGGACTACCTGCGGTTGTAGAAAAGTTAACTGGCACATCTACAGTTGTTTTTTGAGGTGTAATGTCATTGATTCCACCATTGGTGACAATCTCCAATGATCCGCCCCCGCCAGTGATCGTGCCGCCGGAGACATATGCTCCAATTTCCGTGCTGGCATATGATACAGATGTTGGGGTTGC
>Ga0114962_10005293_pt1 | contig 10105 bp, 11 predicted proteins | sample C_130820_MF_Meta_FD_87017 | JGI IMG/M metagenome (GOLD analysis project Ga0114962, IMG submission 87017) | Freshwater microbial communities from Lake Croche, Canada to study carbon cycling - C_130820_MF_MetaG | ecosystem: Environmental > Aquatic > Freshwater > Lake | place: Lake Croche, Canada...
GCCTCACGAACAATGGTTTCGCGCTGGCTACCGCTGACCTTTTTAATCAGGTCCAACTGCTTGAGGTAGGCGTTGATGAGGATTTGGCTCATTGAGGGGCGCGGGCTGCTACGGTGGAAGAACTTGCATGATTGGGGCTGCTGCGCACCTTCATGAAAGTCAGGGCGGGGTTCATGCGCTTGCTTGTGCCGGGATTATGGCGCTCGCTCAAGATTTGACTTGCCCCAAAAACCTGGGCCGTGAAGCGAAAGCAATGGCCTTTCAGCGGTCTGAACGCGTTTTCGGTCACTTCCGCGCCAATGGCGAATCCGTGCAACTTCCGTGCGCCACCTCCAACGCCATGCCGAAGCTATCGACAACCCTGGGGTGCGGGTGAATCGTCTTACCGCTTTCGATGGCCAGCGCAATCTCGCCAATCACGTCGCCCGCAGGCGTGCTGACCATAGCACCACCCAGAATCTTGCCAATGCCGCGGCCAATAGGGCCTCCTTCTGATGCGGCTTCGGGACTCACACACCTCACACACCTCACATATTCTGGAAGGTCGCAAGGACGCTGGCGAAGGCGAGCAGCACAGGGCAATTACCAGTCCTTCATGGCCTGCATCGGCGTTTTTTGCTGCTGAGGGCGGACGATGCGCGCGCCCAGGTAAGGCCGTGTCAAGGCCAGCAGAGCGTTTGGACGCATCACCACAGTGTCACCCCATTCGGCAATAATGGATGCGAAGGCCTGGTTTCAACGCGGTTTGCGGTCAATCAATGGCCAGGGGTTTGTCGGTAGTGCTTGGTTTTCAGTCAGCGCCGGTCACCGCAAAATAAATTTTGCAAATGGCGACGAATCTTGTAACCCTGGCTCAAGAAAGCGCGAACTACCAATTGCAGCGACATGGCGACACACTGCCTTGCAATACTTCTATCTGTTTCAGTCCAAAACCGAACATTGAAACGCCCGAACCCATCCACCATGCACGCCAAACCCATCCCCCACACCACCGCCGCTGGGCAGAAAACCATCGTGATCGCTGGCGCCGGTTTTGCTGGCACCACACTGGTGCGCGCTTTGGAACGCAGTATTCCCGAGGGCTGGCAAGTCCTGCTAATCAGCGAAGAAAGTTACACCACATTCAACCCCATGCTGGCCGAGGTGGTGGGCGCCGCTGTGTTCCCGGAGCATGTGATTGCGCCAGTGCGCGAAATGATTGAACGTGCGCAGTTCATCATGGGGCGTATCCAGCACATTGATTCTCACCAGCGCATCGTGCGCTGCGAGACTCTGGCAGGGTTGCAAGACTTCGCTTATGACCACATGGTGCTGGCCTTCGGGCAGCGGGCCAACATGCACATCATTCCAGGCATGGCCGAACACGCCTTGCCCCTGAAACTGGTGGGCGATGCCATGTTCATTCGCAACCGCATCTTGCAAAGACTGGCCCGCATCGAACTGACCACTGACGTGGCAGAGCGCCGTTGCATCGGCCATTTTGTGGTGGTTGGCGGTGGCTTTTCCGGGGTCGAGGTGGCTGGCGCGATGGCCGACTTCATCCACAGTGCGCGGCGCTCCTACCCCCGCATTGGCGAGGGCGATACCGATGTCACCCTGCTGCATGACGGTGAGCGCTTGCTTCCAGAACTGCCCGCAAAATTAGGCGAGGCGGCTGCCAAGTCGCTGCGCGAGCGTGGCGTAACGGTGCGCCTCGGCGCGCGCGCCACCTGTGTGGATGAACGCTCCGTGACCTTGCTCGACACCACCGTGCTGGCGGCTGATACCGTGGTATGCACCATTGGCGCGCGCAGCAACCCCTTGGCAGAGAAGCTGGGGGTGCTCTTAGTGCGCGGGCGCATCGCCACCACAGTGGACGGTAGCGTTGCAGACCACCCCGGGCTCTGGGCGTTGGGGGACTGCGCAGCGACGCCCAACGGCGATGCCGGTGCCATTTGCCCACCTACTGCGCAATTTGCCGTGGCTCAGGCGCAGCAGCTTGCTGCCAACCTGCTTTTACATATAAGGGGCCGTGCCACCACGCCTTTTCGATACCGGTCGCGCGGCATGATGGCTACCACCGGGCACCTCAAAGGCGTGGCGGAAGTAGCCGGCGTTCAGCTCTCTGGCCTGTTTGCCTGGATGGCATGGCGTGCGTACTACCTGATGCTGATGCCCACGCTGGGGCGCAAAGTGCGCATCTTTGTGGAATGGTCCTGGGCCATGTTTTTCCCGCTGGACATCACCCATTTGCGTTTTACCCGTACCGGCGAGGTCGATTCGCCGCTGGAAATCAAGATTCCCTCAACCCCTGCCCCCACTTCCAAACTTTAGGAAAACACCATGTTCACAGGAAAAACTGCACTCGTTACCGGTTCCACATCGGGCATCGGGCTGGGCATTGCGCGGCATTTTGCAGCGCAAGGCGCCAACATCATCCTCAACGGCTTTGGCGATGCCGCTGACATTGAGGCGCTGCGCGCCGAGCTTGCCGCTACACACGGTGTGCAGGTGCGCTACCAAGGCGCTGACATGAGCAAACAAGCGGACATCGAGGCCATGATGGCCGACGCGCTCGCCGAGTTTGGCTGCATCGATTTGTTGGTGAACAACGCTGGCATTCAGCATGTGGCACCGGTAGACGAGTTCCCGGTGGACAAATGGAATGCAATTTTGGCCATCAACCTGAGCGCCACGTTCCACACGGTGCGCCTGGCACTGCCTGCCATGAAGGCCAAGGGCTGGGGCCGCATTGTCAATATCGCCTCGGCCCACGCTCTGGTGGCCAGCAAGTACAAGTCAGCCTATGTCGCGGCCAAGCATGGCGTGGCCGGGTTTACCAAAACCATCGCCCTAGAAGTCGCCGAAATGGGCATCACCATGAACGCGGTTTGCCCCGGTTATGTACTCACGCCGCTGGTGGAAAAACAAATTCCCGATACCGCCAAAGCGCGCGGCATCAGCAACGAGGAAGTCATCCGTGATGTGTTGTTGGCGGCGCAGCCCACCAAAAAGTTCGTCACGGTCGAGCAAGTGGCTGCGTTCAGTGCATTTTTGTGCTCCGACGCAGCGGCATCCATCACCGGGGCCATTCTGCCCATTGAAGGCGGCTGGACCGCCCAATAAACTGCGGCAGTTTTTTCTACACCCCAACCTGATCAACACCCATGAAAACCCTCCACACCGCGCGGACTTCGCGCAACGCAAGCCGCGCCATTCAAGACCACAAACTCCCGGGGCGCGTTGTCTTGGTATTGCAAGGGGGAGGCGCGTTAGGCGCTTACCAAGTGGGTGTTTACGAGGCCTTGCACGATGCGGGGATCGAACCCGAGTGGGTCATTGGCACGTCGATCGGGGCCATCAACGGGGCTTTGATTGCCGGCAACAAACCAGCTGATCGCGTCGAACGTTTGCTCAAATTTTGGGACCAAGTGGAGCAGGTTTCGCCCGTTCCAGGGGCGTTTGACGTGTTTGGTATGGGCACTGCCCTGGGCAACATGAACACGGTTTTGCGCGGCATACCATCGTTCTTCACACCCAATCCTGCCGCTTTGCGTGGCAACAAGGCCGCCGTGGGCGTAGAAAAAGCGGCCTACTACAGCACCGAGCCCTTGCGCCGTACCTTGGGCGATCTGGTGGATTTTGACCAAATCAACGCGGCAAAAACCACACGGCTCACGGTCGGTGCGGTCAATGTTAATTCTGGCGTGATGACCTACTTCGACAGCCGGACAGCGCCCATCGCCGCCGACCACGTGATGGCCTCGGGAGCGTTGCCGCCAGCCTTCGGTGCCATTCGCATTGACGGAGAACCTTATTGGGACGGCGGTATTTATTCCAACACGCCCATTGAGGCCGTGCTGGATGACAACCCACGCCGCAACTCTCTGATTTTTGCGGTCAATGTATGGCACCAAACCGGGGACGAGCCGCAGTCGATCCAGCAGGTGATGGGCCGCCAGAAGGACATTCAGTTCGCCAGCCGGGCCGACAGCCACATTGCCAAACAAAAGCAGATTCACCGCCTGCGTCACATCATTCGTGAACTGAGCAAGGAACTGACACCAACCCAGGCGGCTGACCCGCACATCAAGGAATTGACGGCCTGGGGCTGCGGCACCACCGTGCACGTCGCCCACCTGGTGGCGCCACGCTTGCCGGGAGAGGACCAAAGCAAGGATATTGACTTTTCCAGCAGCGGCATTGCGGTCCGCCGCGAAGCAGGTTATTCCGATACCTTGCGGCTGATAGAGCGCTCCCCGTGGCAAGTCGAGGCCGACCCGATTGAAGGCGTTATTGAATACAGCTGACACGGCGGGACACCCCTGGTCGCCTCGGACGTAGGGCCGATGGCAGGGGTGATTGCGCTGGTGAATGACAAAAGGAGATCCGCGACATGGAAATGTTCGTTTTAAGCCTGAACATCGTGTTGGCCACCTTGGCCGCGGGGACAATGGGTTATGCCATTCAACGCGGTGCCACCTGTGCGGTGGCTGCGGTGGATGAAGTGGTCAATAAAGGCTCTGGCAAAAGGTTGTGGGCCATGCTGGAGGCGTCGCTGTGGGTGACCTTGGGGCTTAGCCTAGCCCAGCGTCTGCACTGGCTGGACGCCCTGCCCTCAGGCCACGCACTGACACCCTGGACGGTGTTGGGCGCGGCGCTGCTGGGAGTGGGCGCCTGGGTGAACAAGGCCTGTGTGTTTGGAGCCGTGGCCCGCCTGGGCTCTGGAGAATGGGCCTACGCCGCGTCTCCGGTAGGGTACTGGGTGGGCTGCATAACGGTGACGCAGCTGTTTACCGTACCGGCGATGCCCAAGCTGCCCAGCAACACCCTCATGTCGATTGCAGCCAGTGGTGCGTTGTGGCCATTGCTGGCGCTGATGGTGTGGCGCTTTTATGGAGTTTTCCGGCGCAACAGGTTGTCTGATTTGCCGCAGGCGCTGGGTGCGGCACGTACGGCGCTATGGAAGCCGCACGGGGCCACGATCATCATTGGCTTTGCTTTTCTTGCCACGATCTTGCTGGTGGGCACCTGGGCTTACACGGACGTCCTAGCCCAGTTGGCACAGGGGATGCGTAAGAGCTTGGCTGTGGGTGGGCTGATGGCGGTGGCGCTGCTGTCGGGTGCCATGTGGGGCGGATACACGGCCGGACGCATGCGCTGGTCGCCGGTCTCGGTAGAGATGCTGTGCAGATGTTTTGTGGGCGGTGTGTTGATGGCCTGGGGCAGTTTGCTCATTCCAGGCAGCAACGATGGCTTGATACTCATCGGTATGCCCCTGCTGTGGCCCTATGCTTGGGTCGGGTTTTTCATCATGTGTGTCACCGTGGGAGTGGCGCAAATGTCCCAAGCGCGGTGGCTGGCTCGCGCCTAAGCGTTGCGAGATCTGCAAGTACCTTTCCGTTGTTAACCAGATGAAGTTCAACCTTTTCCTTGAAACGATTGTTTTCTGGGGCTAAAAATAGCGTGGCACTTTTGCAACCAACACGATGGCTTTTCCAATGAAATCCGGTCAAACCAGCTTATTGTTAAATATCCGCAATCCGATGGACTCGTGGTTCGGCGCCATTGTGGGCGGCGCTGCCTGCGGCGCATGGGCAAGCTGGGCGAATTGGGACTACGGCGCCAGCCGCGCCTTGGCGATAGGTTTGACGCACTGGATCAGCAGCGCCTTACTGACATTTTTCGGGAACATGGCGATGCGCAAGTTCTTTGGTTGCGCGTCGGGTGCTGCTGGCGGTTTATGAGCTTTTTCGGCGGTTTGGCAATGACTTATCTCGCCTTGTTGTCCGTGCACACCACTATCGGCACCCAACACATCTTGTTGACGATAGCGCCCGGCATTTTGCCCAACGTGCTTTTTTGCAGCGGTTACGCGCTGCTGCTGATGCGCACCCACCCCGTAGCGTGCTTATCATGAAAACTGGCCACAACTGCGGTACCGCCGCGCAACTTTGCACTTATACCGGTGCGATTTTTTTGCAAATGGCAAGTGTCGCCAAACCTTACCTTGGCCCGCGCATGGGGGTCTATAGGGAACATATCGGCGCCCACCTGCGTCACATCATTGAACACTATGGCGCTTTGGCCCATGCATTGGCGACCGCAGAGGTGCGTTCCGACCTTGTATGTACGGTGGACTATGACGCGCGCGAGCGCAATATTCACATCGAGACCGACCCCGCCGTGACGCTAGACCACATTGCAGTTCTCAAGCGCAAGTTTGAAGCCTTGGATCTACCCCAAATGGCGCAGCCCGTTGAAGTACACACGCGGGGTGGTTTGCAAGGGGAGCAGAACTTCATCACCTTGTCGAGCGTGGCGCGGGAGTTGATGTTTCTCAACAGCCACGCCACGCATCACTTTGCCATCGTGCAGGGGTACGCGCATCAGCGTGGCGAGACCTTGGGTGACGGCTTTGGCAAAGCACCTGCCACAGTAGCCCATGAGCAACGCCAGTAGCTGAACGTCACAGGAACAGCCGCATGAACCTGCGCACACCCACGCGTGGCACGCCCCCACCGCTGTTTCCAGCCACCTTGCCGTGGCAGGGCGGCCCTGAAAACACGCCGACCGCTACACCTTGGCGGGAACGGCTGGCCATTTCAGTCGAGCGGACTTGGCGTTGGGAGTTCTGGCCCTCTTGGTTGTACTACGGCCCCATAGTGGCTTGGATTATTTGGCTGGGGCTGAAGTACCGCGGCCCTATGGCCTTCACGGCAGCCAACCCGGCGTTGGAGGCTGGCGGCATGGCTGGAGAGAAAAAACACCACGCATTGTTGCCCCTGCAAGAAAACGCCCCTGATCTGGTAGCGACATTGCGCTTTATCCAGGCGGAAATCGCGGTCGAACGGGTGGCACAAGCGCTGGAGTTTGCAAAAGCACAGCGCATGCCTTTGGTCTTGAAGCCTGATGTGGGCCAGCGGGGGCGCGGTGTTTTCGTCGCACGCGATGAAGCACAAATCAGCGACTTCCTCACCCGTTTCAGAGGCGATGTGATTGCACAGCGCTATGTGGACGGCGAAGAGTTTGGTGTGTTTGTCGCCCGCGCGTCCCATGAATTGGCCCCGCGAATTTTGTCCATCGTGCACAAGACCTTTCCTACGGTGACAGGCGATGGGCAGCGCAGCTTGCGCGAACTGATTCTGGCCGACGCCCGCGCCAAGCTGATCTCCTACCTGCTGTTTTCCCGCTGGGCGAGCAAGTTGGAACGCGTACCGTCGCCCGAAGAGGTGGTCAAGCTGGTTGAAATCGGTGCCCATAGCCGTGGCAGCGTGTTTCTTGACGGCATCGCCCACGCGACTCCAGAGCTAGTTGAGACCTTGACCCGCCTGCTCAATGCAGCACCGGGCTACACCTTTGGCCGCATAGATTTGCGCGCACCCAGCATCGCGCACTTCCGTGCGGGCCAGGGGCTGCAGGTGCTTGAGCTCAATGGGGTGTCCGCCGAAAGCGCACACATCTACCACCCCGGCACTCCCCTGCTAAAGGGCTACCGCGCCATGTTCCATCAGTGGTCCACGGCATTTGCAATTGGTCACGCCAATACTCGCCAGGGTGCGACCACCACATCGGTTTGGAGCCTGTTGCGCCAATTCAGGCAAGACCTGCGTCGCGGCGAAAGCTGGTTCTAGATTTTTTTCCTCAACCCTCCCTCACCCTATCACCATGAACTATTTGGCATCCTTGCGTCGCATACTTACTTTCAGTCTACTTTGGGTCAGCTTGAATTCACTTGCTGCGCCACCCATCAATACCTTGAAAAATTCCTTTTTTTCTCCCCAGACCGATACCGCAATCAACGGGTACGACAGCGTTGCTTATCTCACCCAAAACGCCGCAGTCAAGGGGCAGGACGCCCACACTTACGAATGGAAAGGGGCCAAGTGGAAGTTTTCGACAGCCGCCAACCTGGAACTATTCAAAAGCGCACCCGACAAATATGCGCCGCAGTACGGTGGTTACTGTGCCTACGGTGTTGCCACCGATAAGCTGGTCAAAGTGGACCCGGATCAATTCACGGTGGTGGACGGAAAGCTCTACCTGAATTACGACGCGTCGATACAAAAAGACTGGTTAAAAGACCGAGCCAGCTATATCAAACAAGCGGATCAAAAGTTCCTCAAACTATTGGCCAAATAAGCCCTAACCCACAAAGTACAACTTACAAGGTAACCTTAATCATGAATACCCTAAAAAAGCACGGTCACTGGGCATTGACTTTATTCATTGCGTTTGTTTTTATTCAGTCTCTGTTTTTCAAGTTTACCGGTTCCCCGGAGACGGTTTATATATTTGAAGTCAAACTCGATCCTTGGGCCGCGGCGCTGGGTTTCCCCGGTGTATTTGCGCCCGGTGGAATTTTTTCGGCCAAAGTGGTAGGGGCGGCTGAGTTCGCTGCGTCGGTTTTGGTGCTGGCGGGCGCGCTTATTGCGAGCAACCGCCTGTTTCAGGTCGCAGGCGCTGCCCTGGGGCTAGGCGTTATCAGCGGTGCCATTTTCTTTCACCTGTTCACGCCGCTGGGCATCGCCGTGGTCAACGCTGATGGCAGCAGCGACCACGGTGAGTTGTTCGCGCTGGCTTGTGGCGTTTGGATTTGCTGCGCACTGCTGCTCTGGCTGCGACAAGACCTGTGGGTGCCACTTGTGAAAAGGCTGCTAGGCAAGCCATGACGCACATGCGGCCTAATAGCAACCTGGGATGGGCCGTCGGGGTTTTATTGGGTATGGCCAGTCTCGCGGGTTGCGGCAATCCACCGTATCCGCGTGGCACGGTCGAATCGCTTTTTGAGCCGGCTCAGCGCCCTGTCATCGCTGCAGTGCATGCAGGCGGTCGCGTCCTGAACACCGCACGTGTTGACAATGCAGCAACGCCAATGGCCGCCAACCGGCCTGCGCTATTGTTTTTACACGGGTCGCCGGGAGATTGGAAGGCATGGGCTCCCTACCTGAAAGCGCCTGAATTGGCAGAGTTTTCAACACGCATCGCGGTTGACCGACCCGGCTTTGGTGGCTCGCATGCGGGTGGCGTGATGCCCCATCTGCGAGAGCAGGCCGCGTTGCTCACTGCCTTGATTCCACCGGGGAAAAAGACCATTGTCGTGGGCCATTCGCTGGGTGGACCATTGGCGGCGTGGATGGCGATTGATGCCCCTGACCGGGTGTGCGCAGCGGTTTCAATTGCAGGGTCGCTGTCGTCCAAACACGAGGCACCCCGGTGGTACAACCAGATGGCAGACTTGGGCCTGTTGACTTGGGCCATTCCCGCAGAGTTGATTCAATCCAACCACGAAATGATGCCTCTGGCAACCGAACTTATTGCGCTGGAATCTGCGCTCGGTAAGCTGCGCGTTCCCTTGGTGCTCATGCAAGGCGGCAAGGATTCGCTGGTTGATCCGGCAACCACAGACGAGGTGGTGAAGCGCTCCCCAGCGGCTTGGCTGACGGTGCAACGCCTGCCCCTTGAAAGCCATTTTGTGCTGTGGGAGAAACCTGAAGTCGTTATCCAAACCATCTTGGGTGTGCCATGTGCCTCATAGCTTCCCGTTGGCAGCCCCAGTCCGCGCATCCGCTGTTGGTAGCAGCGAATCGTGATGAGTTTTATGCACGCCCGGCATTGCCCTTGCACCGCTGGGCAGACAAGCCCATTGTGGGTGGCAAAGACCTGCAAGCCGGAGGCACTTGGCTGGGTTTGGGTCTTGGCGGCCGCCTCTGTGCGCTGACCAACCACCGCGATGTGACGCAACACCGATCAGCGGCGCCCTCGCGTGGCGATATCACCACAGGCTTTTTGAACAGCGCGTTAACGGCACAGCAATACCTCCAGTCCATCGCGTTGCCGTCGCATGTTTACAACCCGTTTAATTTGCTGGTTTTCGATGGCAACACGCTGATGGGTTTTGAGAGTCGACATCGCCATGCCTTTGCGATTTCAGAAGGGGTGCATGCGCTGTCCAATGCAGACTTCAACACGCCGTGGCCCAAGCTGGCTCGGCTGCGAAACGGCGTAGCAAATGCGTTGGAGCAATCCACGTTTGATGTGAAACAGCCCTCCGCGATCAATGCCCTGTTTGATTTGCTGTCGGACCGGCGTACCGCCGATGAGCCGACGCTGCCTGCGACCGGCA
>Ga0114962_10005294_pt1 | contig 10105 bp, 8 predicted proteins | sample C_130820_MF_Meta_FD_87017 | JGI IMG/M metagenome (GOLD analysis project Ga0114962, IMG submission 87017) | Freshwater microbial communities from Lake Croche, Canada to study carbon cycling - C_130820_MF_MetaG | ecosystem: Environmental > Aquatic > Freshwater > Lake | place: Lake Croche, Canada...
ATATCACCCACCTTGGCCACAGGTGGTAAAGCCATCATCACAAGCACACCCAACTCGGACGAAGATCAGTTTGCGTTCTTGTGGAAAGGTGCCAACAAGTGCGAAGATGAATACGGCAACCCCACACCCTTGGGCATGAACGGATTCAAAGCATATCGTAGTTATTGGGAAGAACACCCGGACCGTGATGCTGCTTGGGGTGAAAACATGCGAGCCCAGTTGGGCGATGATCGTTTCCGTCGTGAGATGGGCTGCGAATTTATCATCAATGATGAGACCTTGATCGCGCCTGCCAAACTGTTGGATCTTGCGGGCCGCGACCCCATTCACAGAACAGGACAAGTGCGTTGGTTTGAACCCATTCGTAAAGATCAAGTGTATGTGGTGGCACTGGATCCTAGCCTAGGCACCGGTGGTGATCCTGCTGCTATACAGATTTTAGAAGCCAACACCACACGCCAAGTGGGCGAATGGCGGCACAACAAAACTCCTATTCCCGAACAGGTGCGTATCATGGCCGACATCATCAAACACATACATGACACCGTGCAAGATGACAAGAGCATCTACTTTTCAGTAGAGAACAACACCATTGGTGAAGCAGCCTTGATCTCCATCATGGAATACGGCGAAGAAAACATCAAGGGCTATTTCCTCAGCGATACTGCCAGCCCTACCACACGGCGCTTCCGCAAGGGCTACAACACCACTAATAAAAGCAAACTGGCTGCTTGCTCTAAGCTAAAGAATCTAATTGAGTCAGGGCGCATGCGAGTAAACAGTGCCAGTTTGATCAGCGAACTCAAGAACTTTGTGGCACATGGCACCAGTTATGCTGCCAAGCCCGGCGAAACTGACGACTTGATCATGGCCATGATCCTGGCTGTGCGAATGCTTGTGACCCTACAGAACTTCTATACAGAACTAGATACACAGATGCGAGATCACGAATCAGAAATTATCGAACCCTATCCGTTCATCTCTATAATGATGTAAGAGTAAACTAAATACATCATGGCACAGAATTCAATATCAAGCGAACTTAACAATCTTCTGATTACCCACGATTTTGACGTGGATGCACTCAGCACCAAGACTGGCAAACCCGCTGTAAACGAGCGTGGTGTTCCTGATTCTAGTGAAGCAGACATGTTTAGTTTTGACTGGGTAGGGCCCACAGGCAAGAACTATGGCACAGCAGTGATCTTGTTGGATCAAAATGGCGGCCTTACTATGTATTTTGGGGATAACCTGGGTCGTACTATGGATCCAGAAGATAAAAAAGCCTGGTATGGCGATTCAGAAACTAACAGCCCTGGTTTCTTGGAACAACTAAAACATTTTGCTATACGAACCAGCAAGATTCGCGGCGGGTTTGGTTTAGAAGACTTGAGCAAACTCAAGTATGCCATCGCAGGACAGGCAGCACTCACAGAAAGTTTCTACGGCACAAAGAAGGTGAGTTACTCTGGAGAGCCTACCCAAGCCAGACTCATGATCAAGCACACCCGCCCTATTGCCGAGGGAGACAAGCGTTATCGCTATGTGGAGAGTTTGTTTATTGAAACAGTAGAAGGTGAATGTTTTCGTTTGCCATTCCGCAAGTTAGCCGGCGGCCGTGCCATGTTAGAACATGTGCGGCAAGGTGGCAAACCTTATGACATGCGCGGGCAGCATATTACAGAAACAGTGAACCAGATCAATGTGTTAAGCCAGTTCCGTAGAGCACATCAAGGTCGTATGTTCGAAGGTGCTGCTGGTGATTTGGTCACAGAGACCGATCAATACTATCAGCGTCTCACGCACAACTTGAAACACATGGCATCTGGCCGTGGATACAATCGGTATTTTGAATCATGGAAGCCAGCAGATATCTCTGAAGGCGATATCATGGTAGAAGACCTGCGTGGCATGTTTGTGGAAACACGCATTGACCCACGGATAGAATCAGCTTTGCCCATGTTGGCAAAGATACAACAGGAAGCAAAAGCTATGAAAGAAGCAGATATATTTGAATCATGGGCTGCCAGATTGGTAGAAGGAACCTGGGCCATGCCCGACACTCCAGAGAAGATGACTCGTCTCAAAGACTGGTTGAGCCAGGAACGTCCATTAGGCCCCGATGCCGAAGACGTCACAGATGTGTTGTATGACTTGATCGGTGATGATGCATTGTTTGATCAACTGGCAGGCATGGCCGAAGAAGATCCCAACGCAGATTCTGTGCCCATTGTACAGGCCTGGATTGTTCGCAACAAGGACCAAAGTCCTGAACTAGCAGAACTGGCCAATGGTTTCCAAACAGCAGAACCTGCCACAACGGATACCACAACAGATACCACAACAGATACCACAACAGATACCACAACAGAACCTACCGCGCCAGAAGCAGCGCCTGTGGCAGAAGGCGAGCATGGTTTGGTAGATATTGAACCAGCACTACATGGTTTAACAAGTGAATTTGATAAGTTTATGAAACACGGAGAGCGTATGGAAACAGATCCTGCTTACGGTAATAAGTGGAGAAAACACTACGCGAAAATAGCTGACAAAGAGAGAAGTCGGCACGGTGGCAATCACCCGGATCATGAAGTTTATCCAGATCCCGAAGTTGACGAAGGCGACAACCTCCAGACCTTTGAAGACATTATCCGATTATCCGGTGCACCTGTGAACGAAAATGTGTTGACCGATCATACCAAACATACCTTGCAACACATACTGCACACATTCAAGCGTGACATCCGAGATTTCATATCGCATGGTGATATTAGCGATCACTTGTTTGACGCATTGTACGACTACTATCACGATGACATGCCCTATGGTGTGGCCAAGGCCCGTTCAGGGGATCCGTATGAATGGATCGGCGAACGCTTCTACGATGATCTTCGAGACCACGGCGTGCTAGACGAAGACGATCCTGGTGCACCAGATCCTGCCGCAGTAGGAGACACATTTCTCACTCCTAGAGAATTAGGGTTCCAGCCCGGTGGATCAACGCCACCTGAGCCAATGGGCGAATGCAATTATACCATGGAAAACAGATATTGTCCAAAGCATGGGTTGAAAAACTGTCTAGACGAAGCAGAGTATGATTTGGGCTACAAAAGTAATCAAAGCCCATTTGTTGATCCAAGAGCCAATTATGTGATGCCAGCCAATGCTGCCGAAAGAGAGCAAGACTTGAAAGATTATGGTCACCTGACCAAGGATGAATATCTGGGCAATCCACAATCTCTGATAAACAAAAACGTGCCCTATCGTCCTCCGGGCAAAACTATTAAGAATCCATTTGCATATGATGGCAGCCCAGGAGCAAAAAACTACAATTATGACATGCCAGCTAATGCTGCTGAACGAGCTCAAGATCTGAAGGATTTTGGCCACATGACCAAGGATGAATATCTGGGCGATCCAAATTCATTTATAAACAAAAACGTAAATTCTACCACGCCAGCACCAATGGAAGACAGAATGTTTGAAACACAGCTGGCAAGAATCAAAGCATTGATGAAGTAAAGAGTCCAACAATGGAGAACATTGATCGTATTCGCAAACTAGCAGGCCTGAACGAAAAAGCAGGCGATGGAGGGCTACCTCCCGGCTGGCAATTCTCACGAACCAGTCCTGACGGCACCCCTATAGAAGATTATGCAGACAGAAATTTTACAGGTCGGCTTCCTTACGATAGCCCCGACAATGATTACTTTCCACCGCAGGATAACGGAAACGGAACATGGTCGCAGAAACATAAAAAATGGCCTCAATATGATCTTGTCAGCACCGATGGCGGAAAAAACTATCAAGGTGCTTGGACCGGTTATGTTAGAGGTGAATCCACACAACGTCTGCCTAACACCAAAAACAACGGGTGGATGGCAATCATGGATCTTACCGATGCTGACGAAACGTCAAACGGTCTGTTGATGCCTCCTGATCTAGTAGACACATCGGGCATGCGTTCAAAAAATAAAGGTCTAGGCTACTCGTTGAGCCCAAAAATGCAAGCAGACAGGGCTATGCAATTTGCAAAGCAGATGGGCATCAAAGATTGGAATCCAAGCTGGGGGTTTGATGTGGTAGCTGGATATATACCGTATGCTTTGAGTCTAACCCCGGGGGTAAGATTTGAGAAACCCGGCCCGGACAAACAGGTCCGTGTTCCAGTTAATCTATTCACGCCCGAAGAACGAGCAAGCATAGCCAAGGCCCGCTGGTCGGGATCAGTCATGCCTGACATATCAATAGGCGGATATAGTTTATTCCATCCGGGTGCAAAACAATTCCAAGATAGCGGCGAGGATGAAGAAGATTCCGAGGCTGCTGCCGCAGCACCAGTTGCTAAAACAGCAGCACCTGCGGGCAATGTATCAAATCGTAGTAGTCAATCAATTGCCGGCGGTGGTGGCGGAGGTGACGACACTGGTGTCTATGCTGCCAATGCTGCTCCGGGAACAAGTTTGGCACGAATAAAACCCATTCCGTTTGATCCAAAAGTGTTGGCCATGCAAAAAGCTATTCTTGCCAAGGATCCTCGTGCATTGCCACGTTTTCATGCAGATGGAAAACTAGGCCCAGAGACAGCAGCGGCCATGGCCAAGTATCCAGACATCGCTGATCTATACATAAAAGCACTCATGACCACCGGGAAGACCATCGGCGACACATATCGTGAGGTGACCGCCGGCAAGAAAGCCACCACTGAAGGCGACAACATCGCCACCTTTGAAGAAGCTGCTTACGATCACGAACTGGCAAGAATAAAATCTTTGAGTTTGCTCAGATGACATAAATACACTTGACACAGACACAAGAAGCGCATATACTACTACTGTGTTTGCGCTTTTCCTTTGTGTCACAGGCAACACAATCTAAATCATTAGATAGGCATTTACATAGGCAACTTTATAGGAGAAAAAACTATGGCAACTTTATCAGAAATCAGAGCACGACTACAGGCAGCAGAGACAAAAGGCAAATCCGGAGGCAGTGGCGGCGAGAATCCCATCTACCCACACTGGAACATGGAAGAAGGCCAATCCGCAACTGTCCGATTCTTACCGGACGCAAACTCCAAAAACACATTCTTCTGGGTGGAACGGGCCATGATCCGACTGCCATTCAATGGCGTCAAAGGAGAGATGGATTCCAAACAGGTCATGGTGCAGGTGCCATGCATGCACATGTGGAACGAAACCTGCCCAATCCTGTCCGAGGTCAGTACTTGGTTCAAGGATCCCAGTCTTGAAGACATGGGTCGCAAATACTGGAAGAAACGCAGTTATGTGTTCCAGGGCTTTGTGCGGGAAAATCCTCTTGCAGACGACAAGACCCCAGCCAACCCAATCCGTCGTTTCATCATCGGACCACAGATCTTCACATTGATCAAGAGTGCGTTGATGGATCCAGAATTGGAAAACTTGCCCACAGACACTATGAGTGGCTTGGACTTCCGTATCACCAAAACACAGAAGGGCGGCTACGCTGACTACAACACTTCAAAGTGGGCTAGAAAAGAATCTGCACTTACTGAAGAAGAACAAGCAGCTATCGAAACACACGGACTGTTTGACTTGAGCACATTCTTGCCCAAGAAGCCAACTGATGTGGAACTGCGTGTGATGAAAGAAATGTTTGAAGCATCAGTTGATGGCAAAGCATTTGACATGGAGCGTTGGGGACAATACTTCCGTCCTGCTGGTATGCAAGCACCTGCTGGTGCAGCCGCAGCAGATGTGGATGAGGACGTTCCGGTAGTCAAAGCACCTGCTGCGAAGGCCCCTGTGGATGCGTTTGGAGACGAGGATACTCCTGTGGCAACAGCACCAGTGGCCAAGCCAGCAGAAGGCAACAAGAAGGCCGAGGATATCTTGGCCATGATCCGTAGTCGTCAAAACAAGTAATGCTGTCAGAGATAGATTCTATCTTATTCTCTGACGATTGTGAAGTGGTAGAAATACCACTTCACAATCAATGGGTTTATTACATACAGAAAAACGGAACCAGCAGTCTACTAAATCTTCAAGAAAAATACAGTCTACGATTGCTGAAGAATGAACAGATCCAAGAACTTGATTTTGTAGATGTATATATTCGTGATGCCAAAGACCGCTATGTGAGCGGTGTTAACACATATCTACAACATCTAAAACGCGATCACCCCGAACTAGATCAACCCACAGCATTTTGGTTTGCCAAACAATACAAGTTTCTAAACAGACACTATGCTCCACAATTTCATTGGCTATTGAATATCAGCAGATATCTATCTCCTGATACCAAAATTAGAATAAGAGACTTTAAGAATTTTAGTGCTGTTGTTGAAGACCACGATCGTGCAGACATCATACCAAGTGATGATGAGTTTAGACAAAAATTATTATCCAACAACACAGGATTAGAGCTTTGGATGTTCTTGGACCAGATACTATTGGATCTAGCAGGTACAGAGATGACCTGGGTAGAGATAATTAAACACTACCGTGATACCCATACAGAAACCTTTGATTTAGTGTGCCAAAGATTTAACCTAATTTCTAAAAGTGTATTGCCCTAGAATTGATCATTTTGCGAGATTTAATGCCAATGGCACAATGAGCCGTTGCGGCCATATGGTGGGCCCGGCTGAATTCAACACATTAGAGGAATTAGAATCCAGCAGCTGGCTGTTGGCCCTCAAAGATACAATGGAAAATGATACATGGCCCAAGGAATGTATTAGATGCCAAACAGCAGAATCCATTGGCAACAAAAGTATAAGACAACATGCATTGGATGACCATCCAAGAAACAGCGTGATCAGGGCAGACTATATCTTGTTAAGCGGGGTGTTGGATAACATCTGCAATAGTGCTTGCTATACCTGTGATGAAAATCTCTCTACCAAGATAGGCAGTTTGAAATCCAAAAATTATATCAAGATCAACAATAGCAACCGTATTGATCAACTACCATTGGATAGAATAACAAGAATAGATATCAATGGTGGGGAGCCCAGTGCTAGTCCAAATTACTTAAAACTATTGGACCAGTTACCGCCTAATGTGAAGTATCTGCGCCTTAACACCAATGGCAGTCGGGTGATGACTGTATTGCCTAAGTTAATCGAGCGTGGAGTACAGATCACCGTGACGGTGAGTCTAGACGGAATAGATCGCATACATGATTATGTACGCTGGCCCATAAAGTTCAAAGACGTTGAACAAACGATCAAAGCATATGCGACCATGGGTGTGTATGAGTTAAATACCTGGACCACAGTGTCGGCATTGAACGTTGGTGATTTGAAGAACATCCAAGCATATACTAACAAAAACAACATAAACCATGCTTGGGCGTTGTTAGAACAACCAGAAGTTTTAAACATTAGGCACCGGAATTATTTCACTTGCAAAGCTGATGTTCCTACTGAACTGGTTGATTTAGTGGCATCCGGCGCCGACAATTCTATGGAGATAGAAAATTTTATCAATCAACAGGATAGCATGAGAGGCATACAACATAAGGATTACTATCAATGAAATGCTATGTAGAGTTTCCTTGCGAAGACATCGAGATCATCTCTGCTAAGATATATGATTTTTTACAGAAGCATGCTGATATCACTCGATTTGGGTGGCAATTTATCGATTGTAAATCTGTTATAAAACATGTTCCCGAGTTGATGCTATTTTTTAAAAAACATAACCTCTTGCCAAGACACGCGGCCATAACTACAATCGAGACCAACGAACACTTGCCTAGGCATATAGATGAACTGCCGGTGATAGCAAAATTAAATCTACCAGTGATCAACACCAAAGGATGGATTAACCGTTGGTATGTGGACAATCAAGTCGTGGCAGAATATGCCGATATGACCAATCCTATAGTTTTTAACTCACAGATAGAACACAGTGTAGAAAAAATTGATCCTGAACATCTGCCCAGGATCATAGCCAGCTTTACGTTCCATAATGAACCTTTGGACCTGTTGGCATGAAGATTGCAATCACTGGTCATACCGCAGGTATAGGTAAAGCATTGGCCCTTGTGTTGAGCCAGCGAGGTCACGAAATAGTAGGGTTAAGCAAACGTGATGGACACAACATTAGAGTTATCCCCAAGATTGTAAACAAGATAGAACCCTGTGATATATTTGTCAATAATGCTCAAGCAGGCTATGCCCAAACCGAATTGTTGTATGCAGTCTGGGAATCATGGCAAGGACAACCCAACAAACACATATGGTGCATCAGCACCATGATGGCACAATGCCCGGTGGATCCCTCGGTACCAGGCCAATCCGAACTCAGTATGAGTGCCTATCGAAATCAAAAACTAGCACTTGAGCAAGCGATAAATCAATTGAGATGGAAAAATAGTTGGCCCAGCATCACCCTGATAAGACCAGGTGCTGTGGCCACACAACCAGGGCAATCGTCAGTATATCCTTATTGTGAAGTCAATGCCTGGGCCGATACTGTAGTTGCTGCCATGGTCTCTGCTGATCAACAAAACATGGTGTTCCAGGAATTGTCTCTAGGTCATGCCGAAGGTCCAATAAGATTATGACTCCAAAAGATATGCTGACCAATAGGACATTTTGTCCTATGCCTTGGACCGGGCTGATGTATAATTTTGATGGCAAAGTAAAGAATTGCATTCGCAGTGCCGGACCAATTGGAGATCTCAAACACGATAGCATACAAGATATTGTAACAGGATCTAACAATGTATCGGTTCAACAAAACATAGTCAACAATCAACCAGTGAGCACTTGCCATACCTGCTATGATCTAGAAGGTGATAAATCGGGATTCAACATCATAAGTGACCGTATTTTCTACATACGAGAACTTAAAAAAGTTCCAACCGACACTTATCAGACTGGCAACTTTGATCTACAAACAGTTGATGTGAGATGGACCAACCTCTGTAATTTTTCTTGCGTGTACTGCGGTCCTGATTTTAGCAGCAAATGGGCAGCTGAACTTAACGAATATCTAGACACACCTACCTCTGCCCAAAAACAACAGTTTAAAAATTATATCTTTGAACATGCACATAAATTAAAACATGTTTATCTTGCTGGCGGCGAGCCATTGTTGATGAAGGAAAACGAAGAATTTTTGGATCTGTTAAAATCAACCAATCCAACGGTAAACCTGCGTATCAATACCAATCTCAGCAAAGTGGATACTCAAGTGTTTGAAAAAATATGTGAGTTTGAAAATGTTCATTGGACCGTGAGTGTAGAAACCATTGAAGAAGAATTTGAATATGTCAGGCATGGTGGCCGATGGGTGGATTTCTTGCACAATCTCAATATCATTGGAAAACTGGATCACCGTATCAGTTTTAACATGTTGCATTTCTTGTTGAACTATCAGAGTGTGTTTGGTTGTGTAGATTTTTTGAAGAAGCTGGGATTCCATAACAACAGTTACATAATCGGTGCCATGGCCGAGCCACTCTACCTAAATATTAGACATCTTCCAAATACTGTGTTAAACTCTGTGAGAGACACGTTGACGGACAAGATCAATCAACATCCGGGTTACTTGTTAGAAGACAGTTATCGAAACATGTTAGCACATCTAAACACACCATTTGAAAAAAATCTCAAACAGTCATTCGCGGAGTTAGCTGGTTTAGATCAACGACGCGGATTGAACAGCCGAGACATATTCAAAGAACTTTACAAATTAGCATAAAAGGAAACTATCATGGGAAAACCATTTGACGTAAGCAAGTTCCGCAAGGAAATCACCAAGTCAATCGAAGGATTGAGCATTGGTTTCAACGATCCTACAGACTGGATCTCAACAGGCAATTATGCCTTGAATTATCTTATCTCCGGCGACTTTAACAAAGGTATTCCTCTGGGAAAGGTCACTGTGTTCGCCGGTGAATCAGGTGCAGGTAAATCATATATCTGCTCCGGTAATATCATCAAGAACGCACAGGCACAGGGCATCTATGTAGTGTTGATTGACAGTGAAAACGCACTGGACGAAGACTGGCTCAAGGCCTTGGGTGTGGATACCGGCCAAGACAAACTGCTCAAATTGAGCATGGCCATGATCGATGATGTGGCCAAAACAATCTCAACGTTCATGAG
>Ga0114962_10005297_pt1 | contig 10101 bp, 17 predicted proteins | sample C_130820_MF_Meta_FD_87017 | JGI IMG/M metagenome (GOLD analysis project Ga0114962, IMG submission 87017) | Freshwater microbial communities from Lake Croche, Canada to study carbon cycling - C_130820_MF_MetaG | ecosystem: Environmental > Aquatic > Freshwater > Lake | place: Lake Croche, Canada...
GAACAACGATGGGCGGCAGAGCAGAAAGTCGCCGAGGTAATCATCCCGGCCATTACAGAAATCGTAGTTGAAAGGTTGAAAATGGATACGAACGAGCGCATCGCCGCCCTCACTGTCGAGCGCGACGAAGCCTTGATCGCGGGGAGTCGGGCGATTACCGACCTCGCCAAGGTGAAGGCCGACCTAGCTGAATGCCAGATGCTTGAAAGCGCCGTGGCCGGGATGCACCGAGAAACGCTGGCATCGCTTGCGGTGATGAAGGCCGAGCGCGATGCGGTGGTGGCTGCTCTCAAACAGATAGCCGACCCCAATGCGTTCCTGCACTCAGGCGACGATGCATCACTCGCGCGCCGGTACGAGGAAATCGCACAGGCAGCACTATCCGCATGCAAGGAGGAAGGGGAATGAAACGGTACGATTGCGTAGAGACAGCGGACGGGCCGATCATGGTTGAGGCGCTTGAGGGCAAGTGGTGCCGGTATAGCGACATCGGCAAACCCAACGAATGTATCTGTCCCGACATCGACAAGTGCGAAACCGCGATGGGTTGCTTGCAACTGCCGGGACACAAGATCATTGTGGAGGAAGCATGAAACGGTACACATCTCTTGATAGCGAGTACGAACCTTTGCCGGATGCGAATGGTGAATGGGTCAAGCACTCCGACCACGAAGCCGCGCTTGCGGATGCGGTGGCGAAGGAGCGGGAGATGTCGGCGGGAGAATTTGAAGAATTCTCAAGGGCAATCCTGCATCAGTGCCGTGGTCGTATTGGGGAGTTGGTAGCAAACATGGCGATTGATCGCGCAGCCGCCATCCGCGCAAGGAGCGACAAATGACAGCCGCCCAAGTCAAAGCCTTGCTGCACCAAGCAACCAAGTACACACCCCACGAACCCGGCGCTGTTCAACTGGCCGAGGACTACATCAAGTACATGGACAAGGACACTCTTTTAAACGCAGCACGATGCTACGCCGCCATAGTAGGTGAGCGCACGTTGCCAAGGAACTGGAGAAAGGGATGAGACACCAACTTGGGTACACCACTGAAGAACTTGACCTTGCAAACAAAGTGCGCAACGAGATCAGCAAGGAGGTCAAGAAGCTGGTCAAGAAAATCATGAAAGACAAGAAGGTGCCGTACGCCGTTGATGAACTTGTGCGTACGCAGATGTCTGACGAATTCAGGTTCTGGAAATGAACGCCGATCTTACCGAAGCCAACCTAGAAAAAGCCATTGAGGAGATACGCAAGCTAACCGAAGAAACCGGCGTACCCATTGCGCTTAAACCCACAAAGGTTTTCTACCGCCCCGCCGACTTGGCCGCACTTGGCCTGACACACGAGGACATAGAGGGGATGCTCAAATGATTAGCGCCCTGATTCTCTCGGTTGTAGCGGTAGTACCAGCAAGGGCAGCACCCGCACCAGCACCGGCAAGACCCGCACCCATGTCAACGCCGAGGCCAGCACCGATGCGCCCTGCTGCCCCTCCTGCTAAACCCATCGAACCGACCCCGACTGTTGTGCCGTGGTGGATGTTCATGCACTCGCCCCGTAGCGACGACAAGAAGGAGAAGAAATGATCTGTAAAACCTGCAAGCAAGACTTCCCCGAGAGCGGGTTCTACGTGTACTTGAGCCACCACAAGTACGTACCGCGTAGCGATTGCAAGGAGTGCTACCGGGCCATGCGTGCCAAGCGCAACGAGAAGAAGCAAGCCAAGCGCGAAGAGAAGCGCGAGGTTGTAGTGCATGTCGAACCACAGCCGTTTTCGCTTGACGCTGCATGGCACAAGGTCGCTACATGCGACGATGTCAGGTACGTGCCGTAGTGAAAAATTTATCGAAGGTCAGGGGGTAAAACCCTTGACCTTTTTTTTCGTCCGCAGTACATTGTAAAGTCCGAAAAAGTGTAAGGAGAGAAGGATGAAGTCATTTAAGGAGTTTTTTTGCAGCCCATCGGTGCTGCTGCTGTTGGCGCGGCTTGAGTCCAACCCGGAGGATTTCGCAACCGCGATGCACAAGGAAGCTAGGTTGCAGACCGAACTTAGATTCGCACTGTCTACCAAAAACTTCGTAGCCCGTTTGTACTTGCGTAGGGCTGTTGCCCGAGCCGAGGAGACTAGGCTGCATCGTGCCGTTATGGCGAAGATATTGAACCCGCAAGAGTACGCGGATACCGCCGCGAAGCAAGGGCCGATCATGACCGCCGTTGCGGGGGCACAAGCACAAGCACAAATGCAGTCACAGGCGAACGCGCTGAATGCGTTGGGGCGTAGTGGGTTGACTACTGGGGTGTTTGGATACTCCGACCCGCAACAACTGTACGGCAACAACATTAACGGGAGATAGCATGGCGTCCACCCCCGAGGCCAAGGTCAAGAAAAAAGTCGTGGACATCCTGAAGCAATACGGCGTGTATTACTTTTTCCCCGCAACGGGGGGATTTGGCCGTAGCGGCGTGCCCGACATCATCTGCTGTTGCAGGGGCGAGTTCATAGCCATCGAATGCAAGGCTGGTGACAACAAGCCTACTGTGTTGCAGGAAAGGGAGATAGAGAAGATCAAGGCCAGCGGCGGCGTGGCCGTCGTCGTCAACGAAATCAACTACGACTACGTGAGGGACTTGGTATCGTGAACCTGATATCCAACGAGGCGAAGATACTGGCGGCAAAGATCAAGGAGCACGAAAGTGTGCCAATAAGCCATATGCCGAATGCCACCTACCTATTCATCTATGACAAAGGCAGCTTCTCGTTTTTGGATTGGTGGTATTTGCGCGTTACTACCCGCCCGATACTAATCAGACGCACCAAGTTTTCCATAATGAAGCAAGTGCTAGGGGATTGAAGCGTGGACCTGATAACAATTGATTTCGAGACGTACTACGACGTTGAATATTCGCTGTCGAAGATGACCACCGAGGAGTACATACGGCACAAGTCCTTCGAAGTTATTGGTGTGGCGGTCAAGGTCAACGACGAGCCGACTAGGTGGTACTCGGGCGAGATGAGCGACATCGGGTTGTGGCTGCGTGGGTTTGATTGGGAGAACAGCATGGCTGTTGCCCACAACGCCGTGTTCGACATGGCTATCCTGCATTGGCACTTCCACATGAAGCCGAAGGCTATCGCCGACACGTTGTCTATGGCCCGTGCCGTGCACGGTACTGCTACCAGCGTAAGCCTAGCTTCGTTGGCAAGGCATTACGAACTAGGCGAAAAGGGCACGGAGGTCGTGAATGCAATAGGCTTTCGCAGAAGAGATTTCTCTGAAGGAAAGCTAGAAACCTACGGCGACTACTGCCAGAACGACGTGGAGTTGACCTACAAGCTGTTCCACAAGCTTATGCCCAGCTTCAACTTCACCGAGATGAAGCTGATCGACCTGACCATCCGCATGTTCACCGAGCCTGAGTTGGTACTGGATACGATACAGCTTGTTGACTACCGCACGTCGTTGCAAGTAACCAAGGCCGACCTGCTTGCAAAGGTAGGTATGGAACGGGACGCGCTGATGAGCAACCCCAAGCTTGCTTTGATGCTGACATCGTTGGGTGTGCAGCCGCCGACCAAGATAAGCCCCGCTACCGGCAAGCCCACTATGGCATTCTCCAAGACCGACAAGGACTTCATCGCGCTGCTGGAACACGAAGACCCGACCGTTCAGGCCGTGGTGGCTGCTAGGTTAGGCGTCAAGTCCACGCAAGAAGAAACCCGTACACAGAGGCTGATCGACATCGGCTTTCGCGGGTTGATGCCAGTTCCCTTGCGGTACTACGCGGCCCATACGGGTCGTTGGGGTGGCGACGACAAGGTCAACCTGCAAAACCTGAAGCGCGGGTCGTTGATCCGCAACGCCATGCTGGCTCCCCCCGGCTACGTCATCATCGACTGCGACTCCTCGCAGATCGAAGCACGGGTGCTGGCATGGCTGGCAGGGCAGGATGACTTGGTGCAAGCGTTCGCCGACGGGGAGGACGTGTACAAGCTTACCGCTTCGAAGATATACAAGACCGAGCCGCAGTACGTAACCCCATCCGAGCGTTTCGTGGGCAAGACAACGGTGCTTGGGTGCGGGTACGGCATGGGCGCTGCCAAGTTTCAGGGGGCGCTGGCTAACAGCAAGGTGTTGCTTACTTTGCAGGAATGCGAGACGATCATCGGCGGCTACAGGGAGTCGTACCCCCGCATTCCCATACTGTGGAAGAGGGCACAGAAGGTGCTCGAAGCCATAGTCGCAGACCGCACGGTTGATTTCGACGCACGAAGCATGCTGTCGGTATACGGCAGACAAGGCATAAAGCTGCCCAACGGGATGTTCGTGAAATACCCCGGCCTGACCCTTACCGACGACGGTTTCGTGTATGAAACCAAGCGTGGCAAGCAGACGGTTATGAACCGAATTTACGGCGGCAAGGCGGTAGAAAACGTGTGCCAAGCCGTGGCAAGGTGTATCATCGGGGAGCAGTTGATAGACGTGTCGAGGAAGTACAAGGTCGTGTTGACCGTCCATGACGCCATCGCTTGCATAGCCCCCGAGGATGAAGCCGAGGAAGCCAAGGACTACGTTGTGCAGTGCATGCGCAAGACGCCAGCATGGGCCAAGGGGCTACCGCTTAACTGCGAAGCCGGGTACGGCAAAAGTTACGGAGAGTGTTGATGAACCACACATGGTCGTACAGCAGTATTTCCCTGTTCAAGCAATGCAAGAAGAAGTACTACCACTTGCGTGTTGTGCGGGACATAACCGAGCCGACATCCGAGCAGATGATCTACGGGTTGGAGGTACACAAGGCTGCGGAGTTATACATCGGCGAGGGTAAGCCGCTGCCGCCCATGTATGAGTACATGAAGGATGCGCTCGACGCGCTCAACCGCAAGCCGGGTGACAAGTATTGCGAGTACGAGATGGCGCTCACCCGCGACCTTGAGCCGTGCGACTTCAACGCAGTCAACCGTTGGTGGCGTGGCATTGCCGACCTGCTCATCGTCAACGGCGACGAAGCCAAGATCGTGGACTACAAGACCGGCAAGGCTGGATACCCTGACACCAAGCAGTTGGAGATATTGGCCCTAGCGACGTTCAAACACTTCCCCGAAGTGCAGGTAGTCAAGGCCGGGCTGCTGTTTGTAGTACACGATGCGTTCGTACCGATAGAAGTAAAACGCATCGAGGAATCAGAACGTTGGAAGAAGTGGACCGACGAGGTTTCTCAGCTTGAGCAAGCCCACCTCACCGGGGTATGGAACCCGGTGCCTAACTTTACATGTCGCGGGTGGTGTCCGGTGAAGTCATGCGACCACTGGCAACCCCGACGCAACCGATAGGAGGCAGTCATGCCGTACGTGAACAAACCCCGCCCGATCAAGCACGAGTACGAGTTGCAGAAGAAGCGACCCGGAGAACACGAGAAGCGCATGGAACGCCAACGTGCACGTCGCGCTATGGATGCCAAAGGCATCGACCGAACCGGCAAGGACATCGACCACATAACACCGTTGTCGAAGGGCGGCACCAACGCCCCGAGCAACCTGAAGCTGAAGTCGCCGAGTGCCAACAGGTCGTACGCACGCAACTCCGATCACACCCCCAAGATGACCAAGAAGAAGTAATGGAAATAGTAGACAACCGGGCGCTGCTGGTTAACACCAAGTATCCCGACAAGATCACCGACGCTATAGAAAAAAGCGCGGTGGTTGACATCATAGGAGATATACATCAAGTGTTAGTGCACTGGGATTTGCACGAAGCGACCACTCTGGCAACGATGGTCAAAAACGTACCTTCGCCGGTCAAGAAGGAATACAACTATCCGGGGCGGCATAAGCCGTTCGCACATCAGGAAACCACTACCGAGTTCTTGACCATACGCAAGAAGGCATTCTGTTTTAACGAGCAGGGCTTGGGGAAAACTGCATCAGCCATTTGGGCTGCGGACTACCTGATGCTTAAGAAGCTGGTGCGCAGAGTCTTGGTCATATGCCCCATGTCGATCATGAAGGCGGCGTGGCAAGCAGACTTGTTCACCTTCGCTGTGCATAGATCGTGCGACATAGCGTACGGTGACCGCGACACCCGGCGGCGCATAATCAGAGGCAACGCCGAGTTCGTCATCATCAACCCTGATGGGGTGGATATCGTCAAGGACGCCGTCATCGAAGACGGCAGGTTTGACTTGATCATCGTTGACGAAGCTACTGCCTACAAGAACATAATGACCAAGCGGTGGAAGGCGCTTCGCAAACTGGTAGGACCGAACACACGCCTGTGGATGATGACCGGCACCCCCGCTGCGCAGTCACCTGTGGACGCATATGGACTGGCGAAGCTGGTGAACCCCGACGGCATACCGAAATTTCTAGGGCAGTTCCGCGACTCCGTGCTTGCCAAGGTGTCGCAGTTCAGGTGGGTTCCCCGCCCCAACGCCGAGCGTATCGTTCATTCGGCTTTGCAGCCAGCCATACGGTTTGAAAAAAAGGACTGCCTTGATCTGCCACCCGTGCTGTCGTCGTGGCGCGAAGCACCACTCACCGCGCAGCAGATGCGGTACTACAAGCAGCTAAAGAAAGACATGGCTATCAGCGCAGACGGAGAGGAAGTCACTGCCGCCAACGCCGCTGTTAACATGAACAAGCTGTTGCAGATATCATGCGGGGCCGTCTACACCGACGAGCAGGGTGTCCTTGAATTCGACGTGAGCAACCGGCTTGCCGTGGTGGAAGAAGTGATACGCGAGTCGAGCTATAAGGTGCTTGTGTTCGTGCCTTTCTCGCACACGCTGTCGCTACTCCGTGATCACTTGTCGGCAAATGACATCACTTGCGACATAGTGAACGGCAGCGTCAGCATGAACAAACGCTCGGAAATCTTTCGAAGATTCCAAACGGAAGCTAATCCGCGTGTGTTATTGATGCAACCACAAGCTGTTGCGCACGGGCTTACGTTGACCGCTGCAAACGTGATTGTCTGGTACGCCCCGGTAACGTCTGTTGAAACATACCTGCAAGCAAACGCTCGTATAGACAGGCCGGGGCAGAAGAACGACATGACGGTGGTGCACATCTACGGCAGCGAAGTAGAGCAGCGTGTGTACTCAATGCTGCGCAACAACATCAATAATCACGGTAAGATAATCGACTTGTACCGGGACGAAATAAAAAGTACTTGACAAAGTAAAGTAAGTCCCTATAATTGGTTTCTCGCGGGGTAGCTCAGTTTGGCAGAGCGCATGGTTCATACCCATGAGGCCGCAGGTTCGAATCCTGCCCCCGCAACCCGTAGTTTTCTGGCGATAACTAGGAGCATTAAATGAGTGATCAACTCGCATTGGATTTGCCTACCCCGGAATCCGAGGAAGAAGCATCGACCCGGTACTCCGTGGACAAGCTTGTCGGTACGTTCGTCAAGATCAGGGACAAGCGTTCCGCATTGAAGCAGAAGTACGAAGCCGACGACGCCGAACTGAAAGCTTCGCTGGATGCAATCAAACACGAGCTTCTTGCTACTTGCAAGACCGTGGGTGCGGAAAGCATCAAGACCAAATTCGGCACCGCAATCCGCAGCATCAAAAGCCGGTACTGGACGGGCGATTGGGACAGCATGTATTCCTTCATCGCCGATCACAACGCATTCGGGCTTCTCGAAAAGCGCGTGCACCAGACCAACATGAAGCAGTTTCTTGATGAGCACCCCGACCTCAAACCGGCTGGGTTGAACATCGACCACGAGTACGACATCACCGTACGTCGCAACTAAAGAGGAAACCATGAGCACTAGCCTGTCTATTTTCGAGCAGCAAATCCCTGACTTCCTGCGCACTGCTGAAGTCGATCCGCTGACCAAAGCCCTTGCGGGTGGCACCGGCAACAAACGCATCTCCATTCGCGGCAACGTGTTCCGCATGGTGGTGAACGGGGAAGAGATCAAGAAGTCCCCCAACCGCGAGTTGCAGATCATCGTCGCCAACGCCGCCACTAAGGTGTCGCGTACTTTCTACGAGGGCACGTACAACGCCGACGCCGCCGTGCCGCCTACCTGCTGGTCAACCGACGGGGTGACTCCTGATGCAAGCGTCGAAGAGCCTGTTAGCAGCAATTGCGCTGGTTGCCCTAACAACATCAAAGGGTCTGGACAGGGTGACAGCCGAGCGTGCCGTTTCTCCCAGCGTCTTGCTGTGCAGGTTGTCGGCGATCCTACGGGAGACGTGTATCAGCTTGCCCTACCTGCCCAGTCACTATTTGGAAAGGGCGAGGGCGACAACATGCCGTTCCAGCAGTACTGCAAGTTGTTGGCAGCAAACGGACGCAGCATCAACACTATGGTGACCGAGATGTACTTCGACACCGATAGTGCAACGCCGAAGCTGTTTTTCCGTCCGGTGGCGCACGTCACGCAGGAGCAGTACGAGTCGGCTGTTGAGGCTGGGCAGTCGGAGGAAGCCAAGCGTGCCATCGTGATGACCGTGGCGCAGTCGGACGGTGTCAAGAAGATTGCTGGCCCCGCTCCTGTCAAGGCTGCGGCCAAACCGGCACCCAAGGCTGAATCGGAAGACGGGGAGGAACCCGAGCCTGTGGCTAAGAAGAAAGCCGCAAAACCCGCAGTCGCGGAAGGCAAGAAGAACCTTGCCGACGTGATGGATCAGTGGGGGTAAATCATGATTGGATACTCTGTCGGTATGGTGGAGGCCAACAAGGAAGCCAGCATCAAGAACTTGGGTGTGAGGTTGGGCAGGATGTGCATCAAGCAAGGCATTCCTGTTGCTGTGGTAGCCAAGCACTGCAAGGTTTCCCGCACGGCGGTGTATAACTGGTTCCGAGGCACAGCGCAGCCCAAGAAGTCCAAAGAACCTGCTATCCATCAACTGCTGGGTTCCGTGCAGTAGACATCGGACGTTCCTTTCAACAGGCAGCTAGGAATACCTAGCTGCCTTTTTTTCCCCCAAACATGGCGAACACAGACTTGCTTGCGCATGTACTACCCGACGAAGGGTGGTATTGCATCATGGGGCTGAATCGGGGAATGCCGAAGCAGCATTTTGTGGAGACTCTGGAGGAGGTTAGCGGTGTAGTAGATAAATTAGCGGCGCTGGGGTGCGATGTGTACTTTGGGTGCGCCAAATTCGATTCGGCGGGGGTGCGCAAGCAAGCCAACGCCACACATTTCAAAGCGTTCTGGCTCGACATCGACTGTGGGTACAGTAAGCCGTACAACTCGCAAACCGAAGGGCTGCAAGCGTTCGGGAGTTCTGCGCAGCGAACAAGCTGCCGAAACCTACGCTGGTCGATTCCGGTAGGGGGATTCATGCTTACTGGACGCTGACCAAGGCCATCACCAAGGATGAGTGGCAACCCATCGCCAACCACCTGAAGCAGATGTGCATTGCGCAACGGTTCCAGATCGACGTTGCGGTGCCAGCCGACGCCGCCCGTATTCTTCGTGTGCCGGGGACGATCAACTCCAAGAACGGCGCGGAAGTGACGCTGTTGCACGTAGGCGAACATGCCGACATAGGTGTATTTGGTCGACATACAAATGGCGCTGCTGCGAAGATAGCAGCAATCGCCGCCCAACCGGTTCGACCCAATGCCTTGACGATGGCGCTGGCTGGCAACCGCATCTCGGTCTTCAAGCGGATCATGGACAAGACCGCTGACGGCAACGGATGTGCGCAACTGGAACGCGCAATACTAGAGCAGGAAACACTTGAGGAGCCGATGTGGAGGGCCGCACTGTCCGTAGCTAATGTATGCGAAGACAGGGATAAAGCCATTCACTTCATCTCGCGTCGTCACCCCGACTACGACCCGGTGAAGACCGACGAGAAGGCTTCCAAGACCCAAGGGCCGTACACCTGCGATACGTTCGCCACGCTGTACCCGGCAGGGTGCGAGGAGTGCCCGAACAAAGGCAAGATCAAGTCCCCCGTCGTGCTCGGCCATGACATCGCCGCAGCCGAACCGCAGGAAGCAGAGCCAGATGAGGAAGGCACCCCCGCCGACCCACCACTACCCTTTCCCTACTTCCGGGGTAAGGCTGGCGGCATCTACCGTGCAGCCAAGGACGAAGACCCGATACTGATTTACGAGCACGACCTCACGA
>Ga0114962_10005299_pt1 | contig 10098 bp, 7 predicted proteins | sample C_130820_MF_Meta_FD_87017 | JGI IMG/M metagenome (GOLD analysis project Ga0114962, IMG submission 87017) | Freshwater microbial communities from Lake Croche, Canada to study carbon cycling - C_130820_MF_MetaG | ecosystem: Environmental > Aquatic > Freshwater > Lake | place: Lake Croche, Canada...
TCAACAAGGATGATATGACCATTCCTTGTGTAGTAATCTGGTACTAAAGGAGTAGGATACTGGGCTACGCCAACCTCAAGTGGCGGATCTGGGAAGGTTGGTCTGTTTGCAGTTGCCATATTATTGATTGTATTTGTTGTATACTTTAGTGCCTTTTTTAGCAACCTTTTTAAATTCTTCAAAGAGATCTTTCGCCTCTTGCTTATTAATTGCAGAAGATCCAGCTATCTTCTTATAAACAATAAGAGCGATCTTATCTTGCTCCTCTGCATCAGCAACCCTAAACACGCTCAAAGCATCTTCTGCTGTCTTAAGTCGAGATGTGCGCTGAATAAGTAGGTCAGGTTGTGTAATCTTACCCTTAAGTGTTTTGTCGTCAGCTTTTGTAAGAACGTTCTCCTCAATCCCCTTTTGATAGATTTGCCTTGCCTTAACCATGTCCTTATCTGCCACAGCCTTCAAGATCTCTTTCCTGTAGTTGTACCGAATATCCTGCTGTGGGGTGTATTGCTGTTTGCTACCAAGCTGAGAAGACAGCTTCAAAGCTGGAGATACGGAGAGCTTGGCTCCAAATGCACCAGCGGCAGTTGCGCCAGCAGTAAACAATTGCTTAACAACTGGAACATTAGGGATGCCTAAATCCCTCATGGTTTCTGATTCATTTTGCTCCATTGGCCTTGGGATTCCTCCCATCTCCATACCCTTTTCGATAGCATAGCCTAGACCTGTGCTGTAAAGAAGCTCGTTCTGCTGTTTAAGCCCAGTTCTGAAGTTCTCAACATACTGAGCAAGTCCACCAACTTTTCTGGATGTGTAAATATCAGAAAATCCAACACGCATATCAAGACGCTTGCCAGTTAGGGTTTCCATTGCAAGCCCAAGTCCCGGCCCTAAAATTGGGTGTAAACTGGTGGTCATTATGTCGTTACCAACATTTTTCTGGATCTCTTTGGCTGATAATCCAGACCTCATTCCTTCCACTAGAGAGTTAATGCCAAGTTGTCTTAACCCTCTTCGGATGCCAACCATCTGGAAAAGGTCAAAAATTCTACGCTTATTATCGCTGGTGTCAAAGTTCGGCCCAAAGTCAATGGCTCCAATAGGAGTGCCGTTGCGTCCAAACATACTCCCTGTGGTCATAAGGTTAATCATTGCTGGCAATACAGTTGCCATCACCAATCCAGAAGCTTGAATCGCCCTTGCTTGGAGTTGTGTCTTAGCATCTTTGGCCTTGAACCCTGTTTGCGCTAAAACGAGCCTACGAGCCATCCTATTCATCGCACGACCAGCCACAATGAATGGCGACCATCCAGAATCACGCAATGATGCTTCCCAGCGAGCCATGAGCCTTCTGTTGTATTCACCAATCTGGTTAACAAAGTCAATTTTTGCTTCTGGTGTATCTTCAGCACCAAACCTCTCAACAAGATTCTTGTACCTCCTAGCCATGATAATACGAGATGCAATATCTGTTTCATGCAGAAAGTCATGCTGATGCTTGGTAAGAAGCCTCATAATGCCAGTTTGATCGTAATGAGGGCGTAGTCCAGAGAGTCTAGCAAGCTCTGCTTTTTCTGCTCGGATTTTAGGGCCGTCCATCTGCATCTCTTTTATTACTGCAAAGATTTCCTTTCCAGCACTAATGGCACTCATAAAAGGAAGCTTAGACGCTACATCTGCGGCGTGGGTATCACGCCCTAGTGCATTGGCAACTGAAGAGTGTAGATTCTTTAAGTGGGAAACCATGTCGGCAATACCAACCAACTGCATCATGGTAGAGCCTTGAGCGAATGGGTTCTGCTCTCCTCTCTCGGTCATGTCAAGAATCTGCTTAACCTCTTTATAGAGTTCTGTCTGTATCCAAACACTTCGATTTTCGAGTTTGATCTTTGTGCCATCGCCTGTCTGAACTGGCATCTCAAATTCCATCCTCTGGACAGGCTTTCCTTTCAATTCCGTAACCTTGTCATTTGGATCAGCAAAAATCGCAACACCCTCATCTAGCAATGCCTTGTAAAAGTCCAGCTTGGTAGCTTCGTTTGTTCTGGATGTGAGGGAATTCTTGAGAATTGCTTCTACATCATTAGAATACTCGGTATTGAACGCCGCCTTCTTCGCCAATCTATCTGCCTTAATATCTGGGTTTCTGTAATCAACTCCCATCATTTGGATTGGAGGGCCATCCATAGATTCCATCTCCATAAACTTGTTGGCCTCCCACTCAGCTAGAAGATTCACCCTAGCTCCAAACACCCTACCTCGCTCAGTCTTAGGAGCTTCTTTGGTGTTATTTGCCCTCTTGTAAAGATCATCCATGATGGGGTTAACGATCTCTTTCCATCGTTTGATGTCTTCCTCAATATCAGTACCCTTTGCGGCCTCAACATCTTTTGCGTATTGATCTAGGTCGTGAATCTTCTTAATAGACTCCAAAGAGTCATTGAGATCAACGATAAGTTGCTCTGCGTTTTTAATCTTGGTCGCTATTCCACGACCCCCAGTTCCAGCCTCCTCAGATGCCCTTAATGCCTCCAGATCCTTTGTCTTTTGCGCTATCTCCTCCGTGATTATGTCTGCGCCACCAAGGATGTTATCCTTGTTAATGATGCTCATGGTCTTTCTAACGAGATCGTATTTGTCTTTGGCTTGCTCTAGTAGCTTCTTGTTGTTTTTGATCTTTGAGCCAATACTTGCCATCATAGTAGCGTACTCAGATTTGGAGTATTGCTTGCTTCCGTACTTCTCAAGACGCTTCTGCTCTCTTTCAAGATTTTCCGTACTCCACTCAATGTCAGAAATTACTTTAATTCCTTCGGCTGACATCTGGTATTTTTCTGGGAACACCTGAGAGATAATATCTTTAACAACTGGGTCGATTGACCTCTTGGCTTGGGCGTGAACCACAGCCGCCAGTTTAACTCCAGCCCTTGTAAGTTTAGGGATAATCCTTCCCTCTAGGAAATCGCTTGTCATGGCTCCTGCGTTAACGAGCCAAGGCACAAGTTTTTTCCCTTCTTCTGCAACTTCCTTGGCGGCTCCATCAACGCCCATAGCAACCAGATCATCCCTAAACATTCCAATTCTTTGTATCTCTTTGCGCCACTTATTAGGTTCTGACTTCTTGGAGAAAACAGTAGACACCTCTTTGGCTACTTCCGCTGTTTCTTTTGATAGGTTGTTAGCTTTTGAAAATTTCTTTTGAACTTCTGCTGGGGATTCTCTCTCAATCTTAGCAATGCTCAATGATGCGTCCATAACGCTTTCAAGCATTGACCCCTTGGGGATATTGAAAATGGCAGATATAGCATCAACGAAGTTCTGCCAGATGGTCTTCCCTCCATCTCCATTCATCCCCTTTAAGATGTCTTGGAAGTCCTTGTTGGTGAATGCTTCAGCAATAAACTCATGCAAGTCTTTAAATCCATAAACGTCATGGACATTGTTCTTTCCTGCTTTGCCATTAACATTATCAAAATATGTTTCAAATGCAGTTGCCTTGCCGTCCTTTGACTGTATAAGTGTAAGCTTATAAAGGTTAATTAGCCTCTTAATGGGTTCTGGAGTGGCTTCATTGGCAAGGGCTTCATTCAGTCTCTCTAGATATTTATACCCAGTTTCTCCCTCGTAGTGTTTAACGTAAGTATCTATCTCATTCTGAGTAAGCGTATGCAATCCCTCGTGAATAACAGTAGCTACCTCAACCTTACCTTTTGGGATTAAAATGCTACTTGTCGTTTTATTCCTCATGCCCAAGGCTCCTTCCATATCTGAAGTGAATCCCTGCTCACCTTTCTCTGCCATTCTTCTAATAATGTCAGATCCAAGTTTTTTGTTTCCAGCAAATTCAGAAAGTAGTCGCGCTAGTTGACGTAATGGCTCTGGAGCATTTTTGTTGTTTTCAATATACTTAAAGGCTTTATTGACATTAAATCCAAAAATGTCTTTTGCCTCAATAGACCCAGATACATCAAAATTTTTATCTAGTTTTACTTCGTGGCTATGCATTACAGGACGATCAGTTTTCTTTCCAAGGAATTGACCAGAATCTTTTGCAAGCACTTCAGCGTCTTCCCTAGAAATAAATTCTCCCTTGTCAGTAGTGTAACCAAATTCTATTGTTTCTCTTAATGCTGGATCTGTAATAGGAGTTACGCCAGCATTCTCCATTGCCTTTTCATGTGACTCTCCTTCATGGACAATTCCAGTTTTTGGATCTTTATATGCGGCGGCGGCAATGCGAGTGCCTGTTATTTTTTCTTGGCCTTCCGTTTCTGGCTTTAAACTATGGCTATAGCCTTTTTTAGTTGGTTCCCCAAGTGACTCTTGCATCTTCTCAATTGAAGCATCCAAGTTTGTCCAACGTTTGTTTCGTTCTGCTTGCTGTTCTGGAGTAGTTGCGTTTTCTGGATTAGATTCTGCCACCTTCGCCTCATTTAGCGACATAGATGCCGCAGTACGATCACCAGATGCAATAGCCTCTTCTGCCGTTTTGTAGATAGATTCAATTTCTTCAGATGGATCTACCTTTACGCCCTTAATAGATTCATCTGTTTTTTCTTCAACTTTATTAGAGGACTCAATGACTTTAGCGGTTTCTGGGAGTCCTACTTGTTTAGCGGATTCCGCCTTTTTATCCTCAAGCCTACTTGCAATTTCATCATTTGCGGCAGATCTAATAGCCCTATCCTTGCTTTCAGTTGATGCCTTAAGCATTGCATCCGAAAGCCCCTTGGCAAATTCAGCCTTCTTTTTAGATTTAAGAAAAAGCTCTCCAGTAGAGTGGCCAGCAAATGCAAAATCTTGAAGAACTCCTGTGAAGGTTACATTCTTCATAGCGTCTGCCACGTTCTCGCCTTCGATACCAGCAGAGAAACCACGAGTTGCGGCTGAAGCAACCATGTTTGCGGCTCCGTTGATTCCGAATCTTGCCGTGAGTTCCATCACTTTAGGTGCAGACTCAGCAAAGAAAGAATCAGCAATTTTTCCTCCAACCTTTCCTGCGAAAATATACGCTGGTATAGCGGCGGCTGTAGCTAGTGCGGCATGGTTAGTGCTTTTCCTATCGGCATCCTCTTCGGATAATCCTTTCTTTAAGTATCCAGCCTTAAGGTCTTCTTTCATTCCTCCGTAGCCCTGTGCTATAAAGCCAAGCATACCGAGAGGGGTGAACATTAAAGGAGCTTCTACAGCAAATGCCGCAACCTCTCCAATCGTCCTGCCGATTCCCTCTTCTGGAACTTCAGCACCCAATACCTTTAGGTTCTGAATAGATCCAACGGATAGCTCTGTTGCATATGCGGCTAGATCCTTGGCGTGAAGAGTATCTGCAATTCCTGCGATACCTTTCCATCCAGCTTCTCCGATATATGCGAATGGCGACATCACCATTCCACGAAACTTGGCTAGGGGTTGAACCTTGGCCTGTTCTTCCTTTACTTGCGCTTCGTTCCCCGAAGGGACTTGGCTTCGTAGCCCTTGCCCATTTTCTTGCCCTTTACTTCCTTCTGAGGCTTGTTGGTTTTCTTTTGCAATTGTCTCACCTCCTATGGTCGCTTGAGTTTTAGCTTTTAGATTGGGGTCGATGTTCCCGACAGGCTGTTCTTCCCCTTGAGGCTTTGGCAACCGCATACTACTGGCTTGTACCCCTGCTTCATTGGAAGGTTGGACTTGTTCGTTGCCTTGGCGTTGTTCATCGTTGTCCAATTTGGCTTCTGGCTCACTTTGTTTGTTGACTTCATTTTGTTCACCTCCTTTTGTTGTTTTAGAATCAGTTTTTTGTGCAATCTCATCTAATGTGTATCCCCTTTTTTGAACTTCAGAAAAGGATGGTTCATTTTGAATTAGCTTGCTGTAAATTTCTTCATCCGTATACCCCCTCTTTCTTGCTTGAGAGAGGGTGGTAGAATCTATGCTCATGGAATAACTGGTGGGGAGTTTTCGTCTTTTTCTGGGAAGTCACTTAAGCTAACAACTGGTTTTGCTTTAGGCAATGCTGAAGTCTTAGGTGATGTGGTTTGTGTTGAATCTTCTGGAGTTACAGCAGTACCTAGAGGATCTAACTTCGGTTGTCCGTAAGTCACTTGTCTTGTCTTAGGGTCAATCTTAACGGCAACCAGACCAAGATCTTTGGCCTGTTTTGCCATTGAAGCTTCATCCTTTTGCACTTGCTCCGCTTCCTTCAATGCTTTATTGGCGCGTGCCGACTCCAAGGCTTGAGAGAACTTAACCTCATCCATCATGCCCATCTTGTCTGCGTAATTCATAATATCTCCAGCAAGTCCTGCATCTTCGGCTTGTTGCTGGAAATGCTTAATAACATCTTTATTACTATTCATTCTTGCATCAAGAGCCTCCTTAACAGCCTTGCCATGCTTGCTTACCAATGCCGATTGAATCCCCCTATTGGAAGACATTAACTGCCTAGCGTCATATCCAAAGGAAAGCTTATTTGGATCAAGATTAGAAATAGTTGCAATAGCCTCTGCCGCATTAGTTTCCTCTCTAGCTTCTGCAAGCCCCCTGTTCTCAATAGCCTCTTGATGCCGAAACTTCAAAGTGTCAAGCTCGGCATTACGCTCCTCTTGACGCATCCGCCAATCATCCATAAATTTCTGGCGTTCTGTTTGCCTGTCCTCTTTGTGTTGAAGCCTTTGCTCCCTAATTCTTGCCTCTTCATCCAACCTAGCTTCCCTTTTATTAGACGAATCAAATGATTGTTGCGCCCTATTCTCCTTGCTCATGGCAAGCTCTCTCTCAAACTGGTCAGACCTAGCCGAATCTGCTGGCTGGACAAAAGCTTGAAGGTAAGGAGATCCTGCGGAAGATGAATCTCCTGCAATCCTATTCGAAAATGTTCTTGTTGCTCCTTCTGTAGCCATAATTAAGACATTGAATTTTGTTTTCTACGATTATACTCCTGCATTTGAGATGCATTCTGTTGAGCAAATGGATTAAAAGATTCCTTATCTCCAAACTTTAGCTTAGTTCCTGAGGCAACTTGTCCTTGAGGCGCACCCATCGCAGGGTTAGCAGATGCTTTTTGCGCTTGAGAGATGCCAAAGCTCAATGTTTCAGCCTTCTGTGACTTACCCTGTGCATCGGTAGGAGTCATGCTAACCACAGTATAGGGGCGACCATAGGCATCCACCTTAACCTTAACATCTTCAGATCCACCAATTTTCCTACCACCCATAGGGTCATAAAGCGATTGCACTCCCTCAAATGCCTTTTGCAAATTGCTTTGTTCGCTTTTTGCAGACTGAGCCGAGTTCTGGGCAGATTCATTCCCAAGGGGTGTGGAGGAATCTCCAGACATACCAAGGTTTTCTGGAATGCCCATACCACTTGATAGCGTGGAGCTAACCCCTTCATTGAAGGGCTTTAAAAATGGCTGTGAATTTAAAGGCTTGGCATTTAGCGACTGAAATTCAAAATCTTGAAAGCTATTAAAGAAGGAATTTGTAGGAGGGGTCGTTGCCATAGGTTAGATTAGGTTGCGGATTAAAGATGGAGCGAATCCTTTGGTTTGTATGTCAACGGAAACCTGTTCTCCATCCTCAAAGCTAGCAGTTTCATCATTAAGGCATTGATAAGCAAGCTCCCAATACACCTTTGCTCTTTCTAGCTCATTGATGTTCTCGTAATTCCAAGCCTGTACGCCATAGCGATATGCATTCCTGTTGGAAGGAACAAGCCTGTCTGTAGCATTAACTAGCGGCACATACCCACGCCTAACAATACAATACATTGTGCGAGTCTCTGGCACATTTCCAATCACACGATAACGCTGAGTATCAACAGTAAAGTTACCAGCTCCATCTCCAGATGGAAGAGGGTATGATCTAACTGGCCCTTGCCTAAGAATCTGCGTATCTCCAGCGTAGCTTGCTGGCAACCAACCAAGACCACCCTCAACCCAAGGATACCAATCACTCATAATGTCGGCAGTCTGACCAGATGAGTCATCTGGATTAAGAGCGATAACTTTCAACACGCTCTCCACTCCAGCCACAGTATCAAAAACATAGTTGCCACCGCTGTCCTGAGTGACTGCAAAGTTCATAATGAACCTATTGCCTCTCCATTGACCAGAAGTGATGAACCTTTCGTTTACAAAGTTAATGGCAGAAGCCACAATAGGATCACTAGCCCCCTGAGAAGTAACATATGGAGCTAAAAGCGTTTTAGCATCTGCGAAAGTGAGGGTAGCCATGAATATATATTCCTACTTAATACAGAAAATTAAGTCAACGCTAATCCTCTCCAGTTTCAAAATCAAACATACCATCCCGATAGGCATCAACCATACCATTCAAAGCAAACTTGTTCCCAAATTGGGTAGAATGATAGCTAGTAGTCCCATCCTCTCCCACATTGGAGAGTAGAACGATGCCAATTTCAAAATGCTCACCTAAAAGCCCTCTCACTTGGTCAAGAATTGCTTCAATCCTAGCAAGCTCTGGATCGTCATCGGAGTATTCTTGAACGTGCATGGCTCTTAAGTATTACTTTGTAAATCACTCCGCAAGGATCTTCTCAATTTCTTCAATACAACCATCAATTCCTCCCCAACTCCAGAATTGTTTAGCCTTGGTAGGCATCTCATGGGGCAACCTCCATTCCACTCCATCACGAGCATACTTCCAAGCCCACGCCCCAAGGCAATTGAACTCACTAAATTCGTGATAAGGCTGGATTTTAATCCATTCCTTTAGCTCCATGCCATGCGCCCTCTTCACAAACTCCCTAAACCCTGCATAAATCCACTTGGGATAGATGATCGGTAAACGCCTCATATACTCGCTTTCCATATTGAACCCCATAGTTCGTGCCACAATAGGAACCCAAGGCGTTTCTACGCCATCCTCGTGCAATATAACGGCCTTTCCGTTGATGATAAAGTCCTCTGGAGTGGTTGGTGAAGTGAAGATGCAATCAGAATCCACATGAAGAACAAAATCACTATGAGTGTATTGATCTGCATAGAGCTTCGTACTCTGCTGACCAAGATAGTCATCCTCCCAATTACTCACCAAATGCACCACCTCACTACCATGATGCTTATAAATGCCAATGTCTGAGGCAGGAATGGCTATGTGGATCTTACCAAACCCACTCAAATATTTATCACAGCTTCTTAAGCAATACTTCAACCAATGAAAATCGTTCCTATATGAACGAATGAAGATGTCGCAAGTCATATCGGAAGGCATAGAATGTCGTACTGATCCCCTCCCTCCTCTGGATATGGCTCAATATAATAACCCATACCTATCACAGTTTCAAAAAGCTCCTTCACGGAACTTCCCTGCTTCTCCAAACACCCACGATTCACCTCAATCCACATCTTAGGACGGAACCTAGCAATGAGATTAATCCCTCCCTTCAAGGCTTTCACTTCATATCCCTCTATATCCATCTTAATGAAGTCCAACCTGTCAAGATTCAGTTCATCCAAGCACATGAGCTTCACAGGCTCTCCAGACTCACCAAGGGAACTAGCCCCTACATTCTTATCAATCTTCAAAAAAGAGCATCCTGCGTGGCTATTAAGCCCATAGTTGAACGCATAAACACTAGGGCAGTTATGAACCAAGCATTTAAAGGCTACAGGGTTTGGCTCAAAGGCAATAACAGATCCATTTATACCAACGGCCTTGGCATAGGCAATCGTGTGGTCGCCAATGAAAGCTCCAGCATCAATCACCACATCCCCTTCCTTGATATGCTCTAGGATGAGAGGCAACGCATTCTGGTCGTGATCAAGTCTCCCCTCCTCCTCCACCCACTTTGAAATATGGGAGTCCCCATCAATTACAGCAATGCCATTAGGAAGGATCTTCATGCACATCTATTTGCACTATCTGTCATCTTTTGTAAAGGCATTCCAATTCCCCCTTATTCGATGGAATTAGAAAGTAGCCAGAGTGGGATTTGAACCCACATTCCTGTTCTCACGGAAACAGTTCTTTTGCGTTAGAAGATCCAGCTAAAATGGTCGGAGGAGGGACAGGTCGCTAGGATTGCAGAACGAGGCGTGAAGCCTTCTACGTCTGTAATTCCCCCCTCTCTGCCTCCCCCGATTTGCGTCCTTGCCCA
>Ga0114962_10005300_pt1 | contig 10097 bp, 7 predicted proteins | sample C_130820_MF_Meta_FD_87017 | JGI IMG/M metagenome (GOLD analysis project Ga0114962, IMG submission 87017) | Freshwater microbial communities from Lake Croche, Canada to study carbon cycling - C_130820_MF_MetaG | ecosystem: Environmental > Aquatic > Freshwater > Lake | place: Lake Croche, Canada...
CCGGCACGAAAGCGCCGACCACGCCGGGAACCAGTGCGCCCACTGTCTCGGCACCCATGGCCGTGTTGGGGTTGGCTTCCGCCCAAGCGCGCCGCTGCGCCTCAATGCGGTCCTTGATGGCGCGGTATTGGTGTGGATCACCTTGCGCGAGGGCACGGAGCGCGGCCTCACCCTCGTCACTGAAACCGAACGAAAGACCCTGCCCGGTTTGCCGGGCTAGGTTTGTCAAGTATGGGAGATAGTCTGCCACGTCTTACCTACCCATGCTTTGCACAAATGCTAACCACGACTGCAACGGAACTCCGAGAGCCTTAGCGACATCCGCCGCCTCAAGGCCTGCTCCACCCTGCCCCCCAGCGGAGCCGTCCCCAAATACGGTGTCCAGACCGAGTGTTTCAAGTGCCTCTTGCACGCCCGTGGTGCCCCGTTCGCCCGGGCCGCCAGAAGTCTGCGGGCCTGCAGGCATAGCCGAGAGACCTGACGGTCCCTCGTCAAGCGATGGGATAGTGACCTCCGTGGTGGGCGGCGTCTGACCGCTCGTGTCTTCGGGCGGGGGCGAAATAGTCGATGCTGCGGCTGTGCCGACCTTGGCCGCCCTGCTCTCAAATGCCTTGTCGATGGCCTGCTGCCTCGGCGCTGCCTCTTCCAACTGCCGCAGCACCGCATCCACCTCGTCTGGCGTGCCTGCCTTGAGCATGCGCGCAAGTTGCGTGTAGGTCGCACGAGACACATTAGCGTTGCGCATACCGGCAAGTGTCTGAACGGTCTTGCGCACGATATTCCCGGGGCTGGGGTTCATAAGCAAGTCCACCGCGTTTTCGACGTGACCACCCGCGATCTGGTCTTCAATGTCGCTTCTCTCGGCCAAGCGCCCGTAAGTGGCGCTGCCACGACTGGTGCGGCTGATTGTGTCAAACAACTCGTTTTCGCGTTTCAACGCAGCCTCAAAAACTTGAAACTCGCCGGGGTCCATGACAGCCTTAAACTTGTGGATGTCGTTGCCCTTGAGGATGTCCTTGGCGAAGTTGCGGCTGTTTCCGGTGTTTTCAAAACGCTGCATGTAATTCTGCACGAGGCCGGTCTTGAAGGCTTGCTGCTCCCCGGGGGAGTAACCCCGCATAAGCTTGCCGACCTCTTGCCAACGCAAGACACCAGCCTTGCGACCTTGTTCCAGCGCCTCTTTGATTTCGATATCGCCCTTGTACTGCTGCCGCGCGGCCTTAAACTCCGCAGGTCCGATGTCGTCTAGGCGCTTCACGAATGCGTCGCGGATGCCGCGCAATGACGTGGCCTTGCCCCCCTCGCCGCTTGCGTAGAGACCGCTTATCTTCTGATCGAGGGCGATTTTGACCTGATTGAGGGTGCCCATGTCGGGGATCACCTTGCCCGTGGGCGACAGACCGACTAGCGCGCCCTCCTCGTTCAGGATTGGGTCGAAAAGTTCCCGCATCTTGAACTGGCTGGGGTCTTCGCCCTCAAGGATGGCCTGCTCCTGACGACGCCGCGCGTTCCCCAGCGCGTCCATGTACGCGCTGCGGATGTCGGGGCTGTCCAGCACCTTCATAATACGGGGGTCGCGGATCTCTACGTCCTTCCAACCCGCGCCATAATTTCGCTCTGCGTTGGTGCGCAGTGTGTTGAGAATGCTCTCCTCCGACGCGAAGTAATCTGGCGTCGGGATGGCGTTCTTGATCTGGCCCTGCACGCGGGCCGGGGCCCCAGCTTGCTGCGTAAAGAGGCGCGTCGCGAGGTCCGCGCGCTCCCCGCTGGGCGTGTTGACGACGTTCTCAGTCAGGCGTGCCAGCTCGGGCGTGGTGGTGCCGAGCACAGACGGGATGCCGTAGCGCTGCTCCATCTCCAACATCTGGGCGGCTTGCTCGGGGGTGATGCCACCCTCCTGCAGGCGGCGGCTCATGATCTCGGCGGCGTGTTTTGCCGCCTCGTCTTCGCCTTGCGCCCCACGGGCGGTGATTGCGCCCTTGCCCCACTGGATAGCCTTACCCAACCCATATATGCCCGCGCCGAGACCAGCACCCAGACCGGCACCCATAGCCCCACTCTTCACACGGCTGGACAAGTCTTCGCCAGAACCAAAACCAGAGGCACCGCCTGCCAACGCGGCCGATGCTGCGGTGCGCGCCAGCGGAGACGACAACTTGCTGATGCCGGTAAGGCCTTGCACGCCCGCACCAAGCTCACCTACCCCCGGTATGAACATGGCACCGATACCGCCAGCCACGTTTAGGGCTGGACCCAGAAAGGGGTGCGCCTCGTTGTACTTGGCGCGCTGCAGCCTGATGTCCTTCAGCAAATCGCCGTAGGGCTTGTCCGAAAAGGGCGCGCGGATGGCCGCCTCGCCCTCGTCGCCCATTTCAAATGCGGCACCGCCCAGAAGCTCACGCGCCGCGCCAGCCGCCTCCTCGCCTGTGCTCAAGGATGGGGGTGGCGGGTTGACTTGCGGGATATTCTGCGCGTCTACATTGCCGCCGGGGGCCTCGTAGTTCTTAAGCCAGAAATTGAGGTCTTCATCGCTCAGGGTTTTCATGCCCTCGTGCGTGGTTTCGTATTGCTGCAATAGTTGGTTGAGATCAGCATCGCTGATGCGGCTGAGAGACTGCGCGCCCGGGGTAAGCACGTAGTGCGAGCTGAGATCATCCGCCATCTACTTGCGCCCTGCCGATGCGCGCCGCGCCTTCTCCGCCATGAGCTGGTCGTAAGTGAAAGGGGACGCGCCCATGCGGGACTGCTGCCGGGCAATTTGCACCCCCGCAGCAACGGCATCGACGTAGTCTTGCAAGGCGCGCTTGTATTCGCTTTCAGAGGTAGCCGCCTTCATGGCCGCCATGGCGCTCTCAGCCTTCTTGCCCTCAAAATCAGTCACCGACCCTGCGCCTTTGAGGCTCTCACGTGCGGACATAAAGGTCTGGTTTAGCGCCTGATTGTGCAGGTTCATAAAATCTGCAGCGGGCGTGCCGGGGATATTCCCAAAGAAACCAAAGCCGCCCTTGAAGGGGTTTGGCATGCCGACTGCGGCCTCAAAACCGGGATGGTGGGCAAGTTGCTGGGCTAAATTGAGCGCCTCTTTGGCCGTCCGCTCCGTCTGGGGCAGATTGAACTCTTTCTTTGCAGCCTCTTCCCCGATGACTTGCCCCCGGCGCTGCGCGGCAGCGTCGGCAGCAAGCTGCTGCGGAGTCTTGGGGGGCTGCGGGAGCGGCGTCTGATTTGTGCGAATGTAATCTTGCTGCAGCTTGGCAAGTTGGGCGGCGCGAACAGCGGCCTCTTGATCAGCGCTGCGCTCCTTGATGGTAGGTGCGGATACCACTGGTCTAGCGATGCGGGCGTAAGGATCGTTCATCAGTTAATCTCCATCACGCGGCCATCCGGTGTACGGAACTGTTTGCCCCGATTGCTGGGATCACGCGCGAGGGCAGCGACTTGATCGGGGCTAAGTGTAGGCAGGTTACTCTGGCTAATGGGCAGGCCGGAATCCATGTCCACCAGCACACCTGTTACTGGGTTAAAGCCGGTGCGCTGCGGCCGCTGCGCGGCGCGCATCTGCGCCGCGAGGATGGGTGCTTGCGCTTGTAGTGTTTTGCGACGCCCCTCAAGCTCAGCAAGTTGAGCTGCCTGAGTTCCGCTCACCATAGACTGCTCAAGCCGCGCCAGCGCGTCTGCGCGAGAAACTTGCGCCTCGCGGGTGGCCCGCGATATGTCGCCCATCGTCGCCCCGACGTTGCTCATGACGCCGCCGAAGCTGGGGTTGACCATAGGCTTGCCGATGGCCGCAGCTAGGGCAAACAGTTGCTCAGACGAGGATGGACCCATGCGCTGCGCGAGGATGGCATCCCGCGCCTTATCGTACTGGGCCTTGCGGGCAATTTCAGACTGCACGCCGTAAGCAGTTGTGTCTACATTCAGCTTCTTTTGGGCGGCCGCGTACTCCCTCGGATCGATGTACATACCCGAAAGCGCGCCCTGCGGGGCGTATCCTGTCTGATCGTCTTCTTCCACGGCGTTCAGTCCTTGTGTCTGCGGCGGCGTGCCTGTCGATCCCCCGGTGGAGAGGGGGCCAGTATAGGTTGGAGGGGGGTATCCATCCACGAATACGTTATTTGCGTTGCGCCAGCGCTCCGCATCCCCAAGGGTTTGGAACTTAGTGTGGACGAGGTTGTCCCACTCGTCTTGTGTGTAGTGGCCGTCCACTACGGGAGAACCTTCGGGAAGAACCTATCAAAAAGTCCTAGTCCCGTCAGTGCGCCGCTCACAATGTCCTGCCCGGTGCTGGTCTTGGCTACCGGATCGACCGGCACGATGCCCTCCTCCGTGGATGTCTTGGGGAAGAATGGTGCCAAGCTGCCGAAGGTGGCGATGGCCTTGTCAATCTGCTCCTGCGGGTAGCCCAACTGGCGCAACCGGTCGGCACGGGCGACGTCGAGGTTCTGCTGGTTCTTGGCCATCTCGGCGTTGCCCACGCCCGTGACGGCGTTGGCACCGGCGAGGCCGAGGCCTTGCTCCTGCGCTGCCAAACTGCCCAGCTGGTTGCCTGCGGCAAGACGGTCGCGCATCTCGGTGCTGGCGGCGTTGGAGACATTTGAGCCGATGTTAGCCATGCGGTTAAGATCGTTGCCCGCCGCAGTTAGCGCGCCGCTGTAGCCGCTGCTCAGAGCCTCGTACTGCTTGCCGAGGATGTCCGCGTTGGTGTCGCGCACGGCGCGCGCCGTGTCCGTCAGCATGCCCGAGGGGGCCGCTGAGAGGCCGCCGCCGCGCGTGGGGCCACCGAGCTGACCCGCGCCGATGTAGCGGCCCTCAATAGAGGGCATAATGTTTTCCGACAGGTTGCGACCGCCCAGTTCGGCGATGCGGTTCACCACGTTTTCGGTGTACGGGTTCATGTACGCGCCGATGTTCGCCACGGATGTGTTTGCCGCCGCACCGAAGTACGGGTTGGCCACCGTCAGTGCGCCGGGCGCAGCCGCCGCCGCGTTCGTAGCGCCAAAGGCCGCATTGAGGCCGGGCTGATACGACGAGGCTGCCGCCTTGGTCATGTCCATCCCGGCCTGACCTGTGGGGGTAAAGCCAGCCACGCCGGGGATTGGGTTTGTCGGGTAGAGCGTGTTCATCAGCCCAAGCTGATTGGACAATATCTGCGCGCCAGCGGCATTGGCGAAGTTAGGCAGCGTCGAGGTGGTGGTGAGCGATTTGAACGCCGTGCCCGAGGGGTTCTGGCCGTTGTTCAAGAAATCTGTAAAAGCCATTATGTACGACCCCCGGCCAGATACGCCTCTGGCGCTTTTGCTTTAACACTGAAACGGCCCTTCGCCAAGTCGCGGCCCTTGTGTTTGCGTACATTGACGCGAAACCTGTCGAGCTTCTGCGCGCCCGCCTTTGTCGATCCATCGCCGAGCAGCGCCACGGTCTCAGCGTCCACGACGTATTCGCCATCCGACAGGTTGGCGGGGATGCTGTCGCTGCGGCCGGTGCCGGGGCCGCGCACGGCAAACTCACCCCCGCGCGCCATGCCGGGTGTCTTGCCCGGCTTCGGCGTGTAGCCGGGCCCGGACGTGCTGAAAAAACTCTGCTCCGGGTGGTAGCCGTACTCGTACCAGTTCTGCTCAGGCATCTCGCGCGGAGATATGGTCGCGCCGCCACCGGGGAAGGACGGTGGGGGTAGCGGGTCTGTGAAAATACTCCCAACACCGCCGGAATAGTGGCCGGTTCCGCCTTTGCTGCCGCCGCCCGCCCCGCCAGCTAGGCCGCCGAGAAGACCCGCGCCCAGTCTAAGGTAATCCGTAGTGCTAAAAATGGGCTTGCCGGGCGGCGTTGAGGGCGGCACGTTCGGCATACCTTGGGGAGGAATTACCGGCGGCACGAAGGGCGGCAGTTCAGGCAGCGCCGTGACGGGTGGTTTGCCTTTGACGACAATCTCGTCTGCGGGCGGCTCTGGTGGCGGAGGGTTTGCGGGAGGCACGCTCGGCATACCTTGGGGCGGAATTACCGGCGGCACGACAGGCGGCACGGTGAAAGGTGGCGGTTTGATGGCGTTGACGACAATTTCGTTTGCACCCGCACCGCTGCTACTGCCAGCGGAGCTACTGCCAGCGGAGCTACTGCCAGCGGAGCTACCGCCAGCGGAGCTAAATCCGGTGGCGACTGAGCCTCCAAGACCCGCGCTCAGTGCCGCGATCTCAGGAGCGGTGAGGCCCAAGCCTCCGCCGACAAGGCCGTTGACTACGATCTCCGGTGCCAGCGCGCTAAGCGTCGTCCCGAGGGTGCCCGCGCTGCCAGCGATGCCGGGAATGGCGGTGCTCGGCAGCACACCCGGAAGCGATCCGGCGAGACTGGCTTCCGCGACGTTGGCCGCAGTCGTCCCGGTGATGCTGCCGAGGCCGCCTGCGGCACCGCCTGCAGCGCCTTGAAGCGCAGGAAAAAGGTACGGCATGGACATGAGGACCGCCGCCGCAGCAGGGACAGTCAGACCGGAGACAATGTCATGCAACGTACGGTCAGGCGCGTCGCCCGCGATGGGGACGCCCCACTCGCCGTTGATCTGCTGCGCGCTGCCCTTCGGGCCCGGAGTTCCGAAATGCATGCCGAGGTCGGGCTTGGCCCCACCCATGTCGTACAGCTTCCAGCTCGCGTTCTTGCCTTGCGGCACCAGCGTGTTGTTGATCGTCCCGAGTAGGGCTTTGATCTCGTCGGCGGTGGTGGCCGTGCCAAGGACTTTGTGCGTCTTGTCGTCGTACAGGACGTACTTCGAACCTGCGTACATCGGCACGTTGCTCAGGGGTTTGGAGCCATACGATCCGTAGCCCGTGTCAGCCCCGTTTTCCTCAAGCCAGTTGGGCGCATTGAAGTCTGATGGCGCAAGGTTGCGGCTGTCAAGGATTTGCGCCCGTTGCGACGGATCGTGGCCGGGCAACCCGGGGTACAGGGGGTCCATTCCGGCGGGGAGAGCCATCAGCCTTGTCCTTCAAGCATCGGGTACGCGCGCATCGCCCACTCTCGCCAATCAGAAAACTGAAACGGATCTGGTGGGTTGCGCTGCGCAAAGGGCTGCGCGCGTACAAAACTTGCCGCCCACCGCTGCCAGTCGTTTTCAACGAGCAAGCGGCCAAAGGACCATGCGTCACCAACCGACAGTATAACAGCATCAGACCACTGGAGCAATGTCATGCCGCGTGGGTCAATCATCCGACCACCGTGCCGTCAGCGGGCTGCACATGTGCGAGGATCAGGCCCATCTCGTAGTTGCCGCCCACGACGTTGCTGGTGAAGCGGAAACGCAACTCGCGGCGCTGGTCCTTGAAGTAGATGATCTGCTCCTCGGGCGTCTGCGGCGTCTGCACAATGGTCTTGATCTCGCCGTCTACTTCCGGCGAGCGGGCATTGGCGCGGCCCTTCACCTGCACCGTCATGTCCCCACTCTGCACAAAATCCGGCTCCATAATGAGTACCTGCAGGGCCTTGTTGGTCTGGCTCTGCACGGGAAGCGAGAGGTCCGCCGTTTCAAAGTAGGACAGGACCGGGTTGACGCTTAAGCCGTCGATCTCATCCGTGCCAATCTCGTGGACCCACAGCTTATACTGGGGGTTGCCACTTTCCTCAGTGATGCGCGTGTCGCTGCTTTCGGTGATGCGCGTGTCGCTGCCTTCGGTGATGCGCGTGCTGATGGGCAGATACGACGCGGGCACGGCACCCGTCATGAGCGGCTTGCGGAACACCGCCGGGAAGAGGCCCGCCGCGCGGCCGCCGTTGGGCAGCGGCGTGTCGTACCAGACGTTCTCGCGCACGTTGTATATGATGGCGTGGTCTGGCTCGGTGCTGTCACCAAACGGGAAGCACCACCATATCTCGCCGAAGCGCGGCACCTTCATCGCAAACACCTTCTGGCGCTGTGCGTAGTTCAGGTTGTCAAAGAAAAAGTTCTGGTTGAGGTTGTTCTCAATCTCGCGCACGACGCCGTTGAACGACAGGAACCGGTCCGTGCCGATCCAGTAGAAGATGCCGTCGTACTCAATGACGCACTGCGCCGACATGATTGAGGATTGCGCGCTGATGGTGTCGAACTGGAACGTCGGTGTACCGCCGACGTACGTCATGCGCAGCAGGCTGTCGGCTGACCAGAGCAGGCCCGACGGGCTGTTGCCCGGACCGCCGCGCAGCGGCAACCCCCGCACAATCTTCTGCCCGGTAACGTAGGCGTTACCCGCACCTGAGCCAGTGAAGTCTGCCGGGTTGCTCGGCACGGACCACATGACGAAACCGTCATTGCCGAAGGCCACGGTGTAGGGGTGCAGGGCCACGACGCCCCCAGTGGCGCTGTATGGTACGGGCAGATTGGTGATTTCGGTGAGGGGCGCGGTGCCAAACTCGTCGCCGTAAAAGAGCTGCCCGCCCTCGCTGTTGCAGATGCAATTGAGATTGGGGGCGACTTGCGCGATGAGCCGCAGACCCTCTCCGCCCGCCGTATCCACGTCAAACTGCCAGAGGTTGGCGCTGCTCGCCACGAGGGTGCCCGGCGTGCGGTCGCTGATTATGCTGGTGTTGTAGGTGCCGTCGATGAAGAGCCGTTCCAGCCGAGCGGCCGACCCGGCGTGGATGTACGTGAGCAGATCGAGCGTATATTCGTGGAGGGCCCGCGCCACACCGTTGAGGTATTTGTTGACGGAGCGGTAGCCGCCGATCTTGCGCGGCAGACCGCGCTGAAAGCGGACCCACCGCCCATCAACGTACTGGTCGCCCTCAAGGCGCGTGCCGTCGCGCTTGATGCCCGGAAGCGACCGTATCTGGATGATGTTTTCAGCCACGGGTCACCTCACCAAAATCAGCGTGGCGTTCGCTGAACTGGAGCTTTAGGAATGGCATCAGTCCTTACCCCTAAGTATACGCAAACTGGACACGGCCCGCAGCGCCATCGCCGCCCGTATTATTAAAACCAAGTTGATACTGCCCGCCAGCGCCACCGCCGCCCGGAGCGTTACCTGCGGCACCATATGTGGTTTGGGTAGCGCCGCCGTTAGGGGCGGCGGCCCCATCCTTTATAACACCGCCCGAACCGTTGCCGTTTGTGTTAGTGGTGCCACCAGAAGCTGTACCACCAGCACCTTGCTGACCCCCTGATGACGTACCCGCAGCTCCACCAGTACCCCCACCAGCAGAAAAGGCGACAGCCGTTCCGAATGTTCCGTTAGCAACTGTAGAAGTACCGCCAGTTGGCGTACCAGAAACCCCACCTACACCTACTGTGTAAGTGAGGGTCTTAGTCCAATCGCTTGAGCCAAGGGTGAATGTCTTGGCCACATACGCGCCAGAACCGCCACCGCCGCCATCTTGCCCGTTAATCGTAGCGCCGCTTGTACCTCCTTTACCCCCACCACCCCATGTAGTTATAACTACCTGAGAAGCGCCGTTCGGGATGGTCTCAGTCGCACCAGTGCCGGAATTGTAAGTCCTTGTGACCGGGATGAAAGCTCCGCCAGACCCCAACAACGCCATCTGAATGCCGCTCATCAGGTCAGACCCCCGCCCGAGATGACCCACGTAGTTGTGTCCACCTTGAGGATCGTAGCGATACCGCGTTGCGCGAGGGTCCGGGAGCCGGTCGTCGCCGTACCTGCGAGATACATGGTGTCCGTCGTAATGCTGATTGTCTGGTTGCTGGCGCTGTTGTTGTATACGCTGATAGCAGACCCAATGGGGAACGCGATGCTGCTGTTGGCCGGAACGACCACGCCGCCCGTTGTGATGCTGATGTGCTTGCCAGCGTCAGAAAGCGCGAGGGTGTAAGACGCCGTCTGGGAGTTTTGCGGGAGGCCGCGATAGCCAATGGTGTTGGCCGCAATCGTGCCCGTGGCCGTGACGGTGACATCCTGATCCAGCGCGGTGATGTCGGTATTATTGCCGGATGCGGCGGCACCTATCGTGTTGTAGCTGATCGTCTGCGCAGCCGAGCCGTTGTAGGTGGTCCCGGATGCCGCGCCTGAGCCGCCGTTGTTGAACGTGACCGCGTTCGCTACCGATCCCGCGCTCCCCGTTGTGCTCTGGTTGAGGGTTGGGAATGTGCAGTTCGTCAGTGTACCAGAAGAAGGTGTTCCGAG
>Ga0114962_10005301_pt1 | contig 10094 bp, 10 predicted proteins | sample C_130820_MF_Meta_FD_87017 | JGI IMG/M metagenome (GOLD analysis project Ga0114962, IMG submission 87017) | Freshwater microbial communities from Lake Croche, Canada to study carbon cycling - C_130820_MF_MetaG | ecosystem: Environmental > Aquatic > Freshwater > Lake | place: Lake Croche, Canada...
AAGCAAAGGTAAGGCTGCAGCTGATGTTATTGGTGGTAGACTTGGTAAATCTGGTGGAGCAATTATTCAGTGGAGTCTCTTGTCTTTAATCCCAGGAGCAACACTAATTTCACTTGCGCCAGAACTCTTTACAATTTTCTTATTGGCTGCATGTTGGTGGATTTTGTCGGCTAGAAATTTATCAATTGAGTTTGAAAAAAAGCGTAAAGTAGTTACGAATTAGTTTAATTTTTCAAGCCCTTCTAACTTGAAAATGCATGATTTAGAAGTATCTATTCGTAAGGTGTAGTTTTACTGTTTGCTATATCATTTCCCAATCTGTTCGCGATGATGTGGCGCTACCAAATTTAAGTTTGGATAACCCTGTAGGATTATAATACGCTTATGGCTACGATAATAATGCATTTGATATGGTCAAAATTGACTGTCTCTGCGATATCAGAGTATTGATAAAGTTCGCGTAAATATGCGTACAAGTGTGGGTAATCGACAATACGACACCAATTCGTACTAGTGAAGTAAATAAACGCCAATCTGCTTCGGTAATCTGAGAGCTCCTACCAAATATCGATGCTGGCTTAAATGAGATTCTAATTGATCTAATTCTGAAAATAATGAATCAAATGCCTGGTTATAGGCAGATTGCTCTGTAGCAAAACCACATTTATACACCCCAAGATTGACATGGTTATATATACGATCATTAATTTGATCAATTTCTGTTTGTAATGCTTTGGGATAAAAATCATCCGTAGACTCAGTAAGCGCATCAAATGCAAAATTAAACATACGAATGATTTCAGAAGATTCATTATTTACAATAGTATTAGTTTTTTTATCCCACAGTACCGGCACAATGATTCGGCCATGTAAATTCGCATCTGCTTTATTATACGTCTGATAAAGGTGCTGATAACCATTTACAGTATCTAGAGTACGCTCTGGATATTCACTAAATTTCCAGCCATCTTCTCCTAAAACAGGATTGACAATGGAGAGAGATCAAAGATTCTAATTTCTTAAGCTTTCGCATGATTAAGGTACGGTGCGCTCATGGACAGGCTAATGATACATACAAATGATATCGATTGGTTTCCGCTTTAAACTTAGAGGAGCCATCTGCAGTGATCCAATTTCGAAAGTTTTTCTGTCCCATAAATATTCCAATTTAAATGTGCTTTAACTGCTAGTTTAAATTATCTGTCATTACGACGTTCTTTAAATAAATTTTCTAAATTTTGGTAAACAAGAGGCTGTTTTACGTATAATTCTTTAATAGAAGCGATTACTTTTGGATCATCAATTGTTGTATCCAATTTTAGTAAGACAGCAGGCGTTTGAGCCCAAATATATGAACCTAAAGCTTCGATAATAGGATATAAATTCTCATTATCGTAATAACTATCTCCAACAACTTCAAAACTAATTTTAACGTCACTATTTCTAAATACTTCGGTAATTACAGCTTCTTGATATTTCACATTAGGCTGATTAGAGACAAAAATAATATTTTTTATATTATCATATTGTTTTAACCAACTAATTAGCTCTAAAATAGTAGTTTGAGTAGTTGGCCTGGAAAGATCTCTAGCCGGTGTATCTATTACATAGACTGGTTTATTGTTTAAAAGAGAATTGTTATAAATTTCTTTAATTAAATGAGTTTCAGTTAATTTACTTAGATCTGATATATGATGATTATTAGCTATACTCTTTAATTCTTCATTAGTTCCGTCAATCTCAACCTTAACGGTACGTTCCCCTGCTATCAAAATAATATTTTTTGTTTTTAAACCATTTTCAAATAATAATTCAGTATATTTTATTCTATTTTTCATACTTTTCATTGTGCTTCCCAAAATGCCTATGGCATCAGTATTGTTTTCTTTGGGCTTTATAGTTTCAGTAAATCCTAAAATTGTAAGATATTGAAAACTCTTTTCTTTATTTTTCTCCATCCAATTAGCAGGCCTCACTTCCCAACGTTCTTGTGACCCTGTTCGAATAGTAAAATGAGCTTGAGTTAATTTTACAAATTCTAATATATCATTTATGAGTTCTTTGTAATTATTCCTAGGAGGAAATTTATCTTGAAGAGATTCATGAGGTAAAATAATTGATGCTTGTTGCATTAATTTTTCTAATGCCACTTTTTGTTGATCACTTGAAAATCCATAGTAATCTAAACAATCATAAAATGAGTAAGATCTAACAACCATATTTTTATAGTAAATCACCCCTGCTATTATGGCACAAATTGAAAGAGCTATAATTAAAGCTTTAGACCAACTATATTTATAATTACATTTCATTGTTACTTGCATCAAGAATTACCCTTTATTTTATTCTTAATTTTAAGAATTAGCAAAATAGTTATGACCCAACATTTCTTTTAATTTTAAAAATCATTAAGTTCTATATATAATGCTATAATTATAATTATTATTATAAGCAAATTATAGGAATATTATGCTCAGAAGCTTGAGAATACAAAATATAGTTTTAGTTGATGATATTGAAATTGACTTTCAAGAAGGTTTTTGCGTTATTACCGGAGAAACAGGTGCAGGTAAATCAATCATTTTGAATTGCCTAAATTTGATTAGAGGCAATACTGCTTCTATTGCACTTATACGAAAAGATCAAAATATTGCTACTATCACTGCTGTGTTTTCTATAGATTATAATTTAAATAACCCTCTGATACAGGCACTAAAGCAACTATCTATAGAATGTAGTGGTGAACTAATTATTAGAAGAATTTTAGACTCTTCAGGAAAAAATAAAGTTTATATTAATGACATTAGAGTATCACTCGAAATCTTAAAGAATATTACTAATGATCTATTTGAGATAAATAGCCAAAGAGAGCAATATAGTATTCTCGACACTGCAAAACATAGAAATTTATTGGATAATTATGCAGAAAATGGTGAGCTTCTAGCTCAATTATTAAATATTTATACTAACATTACTACAGTTACCAAGGATCTACAAAAAACTATAGAGTTGAAAAACATTGGAGAAAAAGAAAAAGCATTTCTTGAATTTGTAGTAAAAGAATTAGAGGATTTAAATGTAAAAGATAGTGAAGAGAACGTACTTACCGATACAAGGCTCCAGCTTAAAAATCTTAAGAATCGCAATGTGCTAATTACACAAATTATAGATGATTTAAATAACTCAAATATTGAAAGAATTCTTTTTGATATACAAAAGCTCGTATTCAATAATAAGAACGTATTTGTTCAATATCAAAATCAACAGAATAACATCAAGCCTTCTATAGAAAAAGCTATTGATGAAATAGTAAAAATTAAAGAAGAATTTCAGAGTATTATCGAAGATTCTTTAGATGAAACAAATTTAGGAAATATCGAAGAAAGACTTTTTGCTCTAAAAGACGCAAGTAACAAATATAATACCCCTGTGGATAAATTATGTAATTATTTAAACGAATGTCGCTTAAAGTTAGATAGTTTGAGTAAATACGATGAAAGCATTGAAGAATATAATCAAAAATTATCTGAACTTCAAAACAGTTACTATAAAATTTCAGAGCTATTATCTAATTCTCGAAAAAAAACAGCGCTTATTATGGAGAAAAAAATAATGAAAGAGCTAGCATATCTTATGCTAGATAAAGCTGTTTTTAAAATTAATGTAGAAACCGATAAATCAGAGGTTAATATTAATTCTTTTGGTCAAGACAAGGTATCCTTCATAGCATCAATGAATCCAGGTCAATCCTTGTCTTTGTTGAATAAAATTGCATCCGGAGGCGAATTATCTCGATTAATGCTTGCTATAAAAGTAGTTTTAGCGAATCAAAAAGATACCACTACACTAATATTTGACGAAATAGATTCTGGTATTGGCGGAGCCACAGCTGATGCTGTAGGAAAAAGGCTTAAAGATTTAAGCATGACAAACCAATTATTAGTAGTTACTCATCACCCACAAGTAGCCTCTAAAGCTAATATGCATATATTAGTTAAAAAAGACAACGAGAAAAACGCAACTTCAGTCTCAATAGATATATTAAATATTCAAGAAAGAAGACAAGAAATAGCGAGAATGTTATCAGGTTCTGAAGTAACAAAAGAGGCTTTAGCAGCTGCTGACAACTTATTAACTGAATAAAAATTCAGGTTCTTCTAAATTACCTAACAATTGTGGAATATCACACACTTCCATATTAGGAAAAACTTCATGAATTCTTGGTATAACATAATCTTTAAAGTATGTTATTAATGGTTGAGATACAGTAATTATTTGGCTGTTTACTTGAGATAAAGTGTAAATTTCCGGTATTCTGGGTAAAAGCTCTATATCCCATAATTCAGGCTCTCTTTTTACATAATCAAATACTCTTTCTAAAAAGTTTGCACAAAGCTTTATAGAAGTATGTGTATCATAGAAACTATTCAACACCATTTTTAGTCAAGATTTTTAATGTTTCATAATCACGAACTAACTGCTGTGCATCTTTTGCATCAATAGATAACGCTCTAGATATATATATATCTAGCTTTAACCCTTCTTTTAAAACAAGATTTTCAATTTCTATTAAATCTATTATCTTAATTTCACTTTTTTCTATACTTGAAGCTAATTTAGCTATTTCTTCATATGATTCAAAGTCTTTTAATTTATTCTTAGTATCTGTATTAAAAGTATGCTTAAGAAATGCCTTAAATTTATTATCTGATTCTTGGTTTAAATACCACGAATTTGCGTATAGCATGTAATGGTTTGCTAATATCGGCTCTAATCTATCAAAATTATGTGGTGTTTCTACATTACCAATTAAATTAAGTACATTAGATAGAAAATAGGTTTGTGCTTTAATATATTCTGTTGGTGTGCTTCTAGAAAAATAAGGTTTTCCTTCATTGTGATATACATATCCCAAAACAAGATGAGTTAGTTCATGGATCGCATAAGTAGAAAAATTTTCAGATGAAACATATATATAATGATCTTTGTAAGGATAATTTAAGTTCCCAAAATTAAAAAATGCGCTATGTGGTTCTGCTTGTCCATCTACTATAATAGCGGTAGTATTAATGCTAGATGCAACTTTTAGAATTTCAACCGCAATACAAAATTCTGGATGTTTATAAATTTCAAAAGAAAGATTATTTTTTGTTGGCAATAGATGTTGTGGTCGTAATATATTAACTGCATTATTTACTATAACTTCTTTAGACTCCGTTCCCTGATAAAAAATAATTTGTATAAGATTTTGAACAAACTGGGATGTGGATGTCGATAAATATTTCGATACTATATTAATATGCTCTTTATAAGAATCATTTGAAGCAATAGGAAATGGCCTGATTATGTACTCAGGTAATAAGCTAGCTCCATTTTTTAACAATATCGCTGAAATTTCAAATAAATCTCTGTAATATGCATATCTCAAGCTTGTACTTAACTTATCTTGAGAGATATTATAGGAACTTAGTATTAAATTTAATGAATATACATCGTTTAAATCTACAGCCCTCAATAGAGCGTCTTGTGGTTCAGAAAAGTATTTTGCATTTAAATAAAACGACTCTGTATAGCTTGGATCTTCTTCAAAAAGCAATTTCAAACATTTTAGCTCTTGAGATGAGAGAACTCTAAATAATTTATTTTCGAATTTTTTTGCTTTCCCATAAATAATCTCGCACTGCTTTTTAGTAGAAGTAATATTTTTAGTATGAAAGTAATACTGAATAAGCTTGCTATGCTCAAGTTGAATTATGCTATTAAATCTTGGAAGCGTTTTTAAAATTTTATTGAATACTTCTTTTTCAGGAATATTTCTGCATACATAAAGTATATAATGCATAAACCGACTGTTAATACAGTCTGATTCTAATTCAGATATAACAGTATTACAGGTTTCTTTACTTTCAAAAGGTAATGGCCAATGTTGAGACGGTACTGGCAATGGAAAATCACGCTGTCTTTCCATTGAACAATAAAGGTCAGTACCTTTATAAGCATACATTATTTATTCAGCAGCCTCGCTGTTAGTAGAATCTCCAGCTAAATCAACATTTGGCGTATCGTCATATTTAGTTGATACATCTTGATTATTTACTGTACTTTCTTTTTTTAATTCCTCAGCAATTTCTTTGAGAGTTTTGCCATTGAATACTTTATTTTGGTTATATTCAGCACCTTCATTAGATAATTTTTTATCTAAAGTGTGGTACTCATGTATAACATCCTCTTTTTTCCATTCTGCTGCGAGTCTATCATTAGCTGCTTTAACTTTATTTGCGCTTTTCATAATTACCTCTCATATTAGCTTAGTTCAAGAAAAAATTCATTTTCAAAAGGAAGTTCACCTAAAATTTGACAATGATCTTTGTTTTCCATTACACATCTTACATAACTATCTACATTAGGTTCAGCCGCTTTATCTTTTGCTAATCTTTGTAATAAATTGATTGTATTTGAATCAGATGCATCCATAGGTATACTGTCTGCCATTTCAACATCTATTCTGGATGAGTTATGTACATACTTACCTTCAATAATGGATATATACTCGGTTCCTTCCATTGCTGTTCTAGTAGCTATTGGTGCCCAACCTAATATTCCCTCTCCTTTTACAGATTCATGAATATTTTTATGAATATAAAGCCCTGTTCCTATTGATAAAATTGATATACCTTCATCATCTATTCTTTCTAAAATTTCATCATCCCCATGTTTTCTTATTACTGCAATTGCAAGAGCAAGAGGAGAATTACTATAGAGACCAGAATCAACTTCATGATGTTCTTTAATTACACCGTCATCTTTACGCACTGTAATTACTTTATGTGCAAAAAAGGTTGGTGCAGCACTTGTAGAACCTAATGCATCTTGTAATTGAAAATTATCCATCGGTGATTTATTAGCTTTCAAAGTTGAGAAACTTTTCACAGTACCATCACTCAAAGAGAAAGAAAATGTAGTAAATGGTATGATAGTGTCAGTTAAAGTTTTATTACCAAAATATTGGTAAAATACGCTATCTATACCTTCTCTACTATATTTTGGTTGTACGTACTCACGTATTCCACAAATATTTTCCGGGTGTTGATATAGTGTATCGATATATTGGCCTGCATATCCACCGATCGCGGCTGTTATACCTAATGTTGCAATTATGGCCTTTGTTCCACCATAATATGCTAATGCCATTGGAGCTGCTAATAAAAGAGCACCACCTACTGCGCCAAGAGCAAGACTACCATATGTAAATGAAGTAATATATTGTAAATATTCCCCATTAGGATGCATAAGCGTATTTATTAAACTAGAGTCAGTACAGCTTACTTTATTGAAAATTTTATCTGCATTTTCAAAAAGTATATTAGTAATTTCTGAAGGATTATATTTAGCATTTTCTCCATCGTCTGATACAACTACACTATTCCTCCTGCTGATGTCCCTACTACATGGTCACAAAAATCAGTAATTTTTCCGCTACCACCGTATTTTTTAGACATTTCAAGCATTTCTTGTATTATAGTTGCTGGAACTATTCCTCTTATACCACCACCACTAAAAGAACAAATTTTGTAAACCATGACTAAACTCCTTAAATATACATTTTACTTAACAGTAATCTAACATATTTATCTAATTAATGCAAATTAAATGAACTTTTTTGCTAAGCAAATTTTGTGTCAACTATTAGTTTATATTTATAATAGATTTGCATATTATGATTGACATTCTCTAATTAATAAATTTATAACATATCAGATGAACGAGATACGTCTGAAAGGTTTAAAATAGATATTATTTAAACTTGTTTATTATAAATTAATTAGATGAATTCAAAAAATATTTAATCTCTACAATCGATATGTTTGATAATCAAAATATTTCCGATGCATTGAACTTTAATTATAATATAAATGAAGTAGTTTCAAAATTATCGAGACCTCTACTTGTAAATTTTGGAATTGATACTTTTTCTTATATTAAAATATTTAATAATAAGTTGTTATATATATCTAATGACATGTTGTTGGTTGAATTTTATATAAAAAATAAATTATATAATTCAACTTATTATCAAACACATATATCGAAGATTGGTAATCAGAAAAAATACTTAGTTTTATGGAATGATTTAGGATCTGTCTTTTCTTCAAAAAGTAATATTAGTATAAAAAATGGAGTTAGCATATATAAAAAATATAACAATTATGTAGAAATGTGGGATTTTCTTAGTAATAATAAAGATCAAGCAATGCATGAAACATATATTAATAATATCCCCTATTTTGAAAGATTCATAATATATTTTAAAAATCGTGCTAATGGGATACTTGATACTCTTAACTCAAAAGTTTTTTTATTAAGAGACAGTCAATTAATTTTAGATACTAATCCTTATATTGTGGAAAATCATCGACATAATTTTCTATTAATGTACTATATTAAATAAAATTAAGATAAGCACTAAAGGTGGGGTAGTAATTAGTAAAAGAGAGCTTGAATGTTTGTATTTATTGTCCTTAGGAAAGAGTGTAAAAGAAATAGCAAATGTTTTTCACTTATCTTCCCGTACAGTGGAGCATCATATCAATAAACTAAAATCTAAGCTTAATTGTAAGTATCAAACTGAACTTCTTCGTATTTTTCATGAAGATTTAGAAGAATATTATACTCTTGAATTAGAACCTTTAAAAAAGTTATTTAGTAAATTTATTGTCCCAAAACAAAAGCTTTTTGTGTGAATTTTTAAGCTTATATACTTAATTTTATCAATTTATAATAACTGTGGTAATAACAGCTGTGAACTAGCCACAGCTGCCACAAAAGTTTTAAAGCCTTATCTGTTAATACATAATCTCTCCTTAATTTTAAATTATATGCTTACCACTAACAAACCAAGCACTAGATATTAATATTAATAAAATATGTAATTTTCTACTCGTGTTATTTACTAGTATGTTATTTAATTTTCTCTCTATCTAAGCACATTTATTTAATGCAAATATTTTACAATTAAGTAGCATATTCATTATTGCTTACCTTAGTTGCAAAAATTTAAATTAAGCATTAAAGTAAATAAATGAAAAAAGCTGTTAGAAGTTATAAGTTTTATCATAATTCTTTAAAAGCTTGGCAAGCAATCTATCAAGATTGTAAAAATGCTAAGAAATCTGTCTATATCGAACAATATATATTTGAAAATGATGATGTTGGAAAAAATTTCATAAAATTACTTTCTACAAAGGCACAGCAAGGAATAAAAGTAAGAATTTTATGTGATTGGTTCGGTAGCATAAATTTATATAGATCGAAAATACTTCAAGATTTTAAGAACAATGGCGGTGAAATATGTTTTTACAAACCAATCAGTATTTGGCAGTTATTAAGACCTACAACTTGGTTTCCGCGCGATCATTGTAAATTATTCATTATTGATAATAAAATTGCACTTGTAGGCAGTATGTGTTTGGATAAATCTATGCTTAATTGGCGAGATACAGCTGTTAGACTTAATTATAGCACTATTAAAGACGCAATTAAATATTTTGAAAATTTATGGGAAAGCTGTAAATTAAGAAAACCATCTTCTTCTTTAAAGATAAAGTTAGAACAAAAAAAAGAATTTAATTTTTATGCTAACTTTCCTCGTAATAAAAACTATTTATTATCCGACGAGGTACTCAATAGAATTCATTCAGCAAAAAAATATATTTATATAGTATCACCATATTTTATGCCAACCCCACCCTTCTTTAGCGCTCTCAAAAAGGCAATAAAAAGAGGCGTAGAAATAATATTAATTATACCTAAAAAATATGATTCACCATTAGTTTACGATCTTGCATGCTCTTATTATAAAGAGGCTATGCAAGTATCTATAAAAATTTTACGTTATAAAGCTAATTTATTGCATGCCAAATATATTATCATAGATGATATCTGGTCAACTTTAGGTAGTTTGAATTTTGATTATTTAAGCCTGAAAATGAACAACGAATTAAACGTTAGTATTACTAACTTAGCGGCCATAGCAGAACTTAAAAAACAATATCTTTTAGATATTAAAAATAGTGAATTGATTGGTATGAACCAAC
>Ga0114962_10005303_pt1 | contig 10093 bp, 9 predicted proteins | sample C_130820_MF_Meta_FD_87017 | JGI IMG/M metagenome (GOLD analysis project Ga0114962, IMG submission 87017) | Freshwater microbial communities from Lake Croche, Canada to study carbon cycling - C_130820_MF_MetaG | ecosystem: Environmental > Aquatic > Freshwater > Lake | place: Lake Croche, Canada...
ACCCCAGCAAAAGGGGCAAGAAACAGAATGGGGATTTGCCCAGCAAACCCTGTCCAGCCTAACCAGGCCGCAGAATGACTTAAGCGCCACACCAGCCAAGACATGGCCACCAACTGTACCCATGTACCAATCAGCGAGCAGCCTTGCGCGATGAAAAATCTTCTATACGCTGGGTGCTTAAGGGCTCGTGTAGCGTGGTAAAAAGAAGCGCTCATCAGCCCTTTGCTGCTTGCAAGGCTGCTAAGCGCGCTACTTGCGCTTCAACCTCTGTCAAGGTGCCGCGGAACCCATTAAGTCTCTCACGTTCTTGCTCTACAACGGCGGCAGGGGCGCGGGCTACAAAACCTTCGTTGCTCAGTTTGGCATCTGCTTTTGTGATTTCGGTTTTGAGTTTCTCTACTTGCTTACTGAGTCGCTCTAGCTCCTCAGCAAGATCAATTTCGATCTTAAGCATGAGTTGTAAGCCACTAATCACCGAGACCGGTGCCCCTTCATCAGGAAGTGCGCCTTCAATGATTTGAATTTCCGCAAGTCGTGCTAAAAATTGTAGCCAAGCCGTTAAGCATTTGGCGCGCGCACGCTCCGCAGCATCGCCTGCAATCCATAAAGGGACGCGTTCGCTGGGGCCTACGTTCATCTCACCGCGTAAGGTTCGGCATGCGTTGATGAGGTCTTTAAGCAGCGCAACGTCTGCAATCGCGCTAGCGTCGATTCTAGAGTCATTAGGCGCGGGATAATGCTGCATCATGATGCTGCTTTCGCCCTCAGCAACTTCTGGACGGCCTGCCAAGGGCGCAACCTTTTGCCAGAGCTCTTCAGTGATGAAAGGAATGAGCGGATGGGCGACTCGCAGCGTGGCCTCCAGAACGCGCACCAAAGTGCGGCGGGTTCCCCGCTGGGCTTGCGCTAAAGCGTCATTAGGGGACTCTGACGTTCCTTGAAGTTGTACTTTGGCAAATTCTAAATACCAATCGCAATACTCGTCCCAAACAAACTCGTACATTGCGCGTGAGGCAAGATCTAAACGATAGGTCGCAAAGGCTTCGAGCACAGCGGCTTCGGCTTGTTGTAAGCGTGAGATTACCCAGCGATCGACCACAGATAAGGTATAGGGTGCGGACTCATCTTGTCCGCAGTCATGACCTTCGGTATTCATCAACACGAAGCGTGTGGCATTCCAAAGCTTGTTGCAAAAGTTGCGATAGCCTTCGCAGCGCTGCAAATCAAATTTGATATCGCGGCCATGCGTCGCCAGGCTCGCAAAAGTGAAGCGAATGGCATCAGAACCAAATGCCGGGATTCCTTCAGGGAATTCTTTACGCGTATTTTTTTCAATCGTCCCGCGCTGCTTAGGGTCCATGAGATTACTGGTGCGCTTTGCCACCAAATCTTCCAGCGCAATGCCATCGACCAAATCAATGGGATCCAAAATATTACCTTTGGATTTGCTCATCTTGTTCCCTTGAGCATCTCGAACGAGGCCAGTTACGTAGACCTCGTGGAACGGCACCTTGCCAGTGAAGTGCATGGTCATCATCACCATACGCGCGACCCAGAAGAAGATGATGTCAAAGCCCGTGACCAAAACACTGCTAGGTAGGAAGGCTTCAAGATGCTCTGTATTGTCGGGCCAGCCGAGCGTTGAGAAGGGCCACAGCGCAGAAGAAAACCACGTATCTAGTACATCGTCATCGCGCTTCAAAACCTTGCCGCCTGATTGGGAAATGGCCTCTGCTTCTGTTTCGGCCACGAAGATATTGCCTTCTTCATCGTACCAAGCAGGAATGCGATGGCCCCACCACAGTTGGCGAGAAATACACCAGTCTTGAATGTTCTCCATCCAGTGACGATAGGTGGAAGTCCAGTTCTCTGGCACAAAGCGAATCTCTCCACGGTCCACCACATCCAGCGCAGTTTTTGCCATCCCTTCGGTGTGCACGAACCATTGATCAGAGAGCATAGGTTCGATGACCTGGCGAGTGCGATCCCCGCGCGGCACCATGAGCTTATGAGGTTTGATCTCAGCCAGCAGCCCCTGTGCTTCTAGGTCGGCCACAATGCGTTTGCGTGCCTCGAAGCGATCCATACCTTGATAGACCGCAGGGCCATTCTCATTGATGCTGGCTTCGCGAGTAAAAATATTGATGGGGGTGAGACCGTGGCGTTGTCCCACAGCCCAGTCATTAAAATCGTGGGCAGGGGTGATCTTTACGCATCCTGATCCAAATTCGGGATCGACATAGGTATCGCCGATGATAGGAATGGTGCGATCAGTGAGAGGTAACTTTAGAGATTGACCTATCAGATGGCGATAGCGCACATCATCGGGATGCACCGCTACAGCCACATCACCCAATAGCGTTTCAGGGCGAGTGGTGGCAACAGTCAGCCCCCCTTCTCCCGAAGCCAATGGATAGTGAATTAACCACATGAAGCCGTCTTCTTCTTCTGATACAACTTCTAAATCGGAGACTGCGGTTTGTAGCTTTGGATCCCAATTGACCAAGCGTTTGCCGCGATAGATCAACCCTTCTTTAAACAACTGCACAAAGACTTTGGTGACAGCGCGCGAGAGACCTTCATCCATGGTGAAGCGTTCGCGCTCCCAATCACATGACGTGCCGAGTCGGCGCATTTGCCCGGTGATGGTCGAACCCGATTCTTCTTTCCATTGCCACACGCGCTCAAGAAAAGCTTCGCGACCTAATGCTGCTCGACTTTCGCCTTTTGCTTCGAGCTGACGTTCAACAACGATTTGCGTTGCGATCCCCGCGTGATCAGTGCCGGGTTGCCACAGGGTACGATCTCCACGCATCCGGTGAAAACGGGTCATCGCATCCATCAGGGTGTGCTGGAAAGCATGGCCCATGTGCAGCGTGCCAGTAACATTGGGAGGAGGTAAAAGGATGCAATAAGCAGGCGCGTTGCCTTTGGTGTGAGAGGCAAAATAGCCCCGGCCTTCCCACACAGGAGACCAATGGGATTCAATCGGCGCGGGTTCGAAGCTTTTAGCGAGTTCCATTATTTTTTTGAAGTCTTGCTGGGGCGAGAGAGAAGAGGGGATTCAACGGGCTGAGTTGTTTCGGCATCACCAATGTGTTCGATACTTTCAGTTAAGGCTTCAGCTACGCTGACTAAGATGGAGCGCCGAAGACCAACAACGGTTTCGGAAAGCGTTTGCTCGACTGCATGTTTCACGGCTTTATTCACACGGGCACTAATACGATCATTTAAGTCCGAGGAGAGCGTTCGATATAGATCTCGCATCACTTGTTCTGCTGCTACTGCTAATTGCGCTTGCAGGACCTCACGTGAAACGCCCGCTGGAATAGGAGCAACAGAAGCAAAATGAGTGTCTTCAGAGTTTTGAAGTGCGTCAGTGAGTTCCGGTATTTCTGCTGGAGTGTCCCCTGCAGGAACAATCGGGCGCCATGCTCTGAGCAGACTTTCCATATGTTCCAGAAGCGCATCTGAATGCAGTTGTTGGCTCACGATGCAGGTCCTTTGTTTTGAGTGGTTTGACTTAAATCATGGGTGCGTAACACGTAGCCTCTGTCACGATAAAAACGAAATCGTTCTCGCGCCTTGGCTTTGTCGGCATCGGCAGTACTTACAATTTCAATGAGACGGGAGAAGCGGGAGAATTGCGCCGGTGGTTCTGATTGCAAATTAATCATTAACTCATCATGTGGGACAGTGGTGTTGGGATCGCTCATCAATATCACAGGTGTTTCAGAGGCGAGAGGATCGTCAGCACGGCAATGAGGGATAAACGACTGTGGTTGAAAGGTCCACAGCCGCTCATCTAATTTCTTCAAAGCGGATTCATTTGCCAGCAGAACCAGCACGCGCAAGTTTTTAGCGCGCGCTTTATGGATTAACTGACAAGTGACCTGCAGTCTGTCTTCAACCTGAGTGTAAAAATCTATCTCAGTCACAGGAGTTGTAGGACCACACTTTCTAAGCGTATGGCTCCCGTGCTGAGTCCCTTTTTACAGATTGCAATCACTTCGCAGCACGTCCCATCAAGAAGTGCGTAAGCAAGCCAACAGGACGACCTGTGGCGCCTTTATCTCCGCCCCCCTTCCAGGCAGTGCCCGCGATATCCAAGTGAGCCCAATGGTAGGACTCAGCGAAGCGTGCCAAGAAACAGGCTGCAGTAATTGCACCTGCCATACGGCCGCCAATATTTTGAACATCAGCAAAATTGGTTTTAAGCATAGGCTGATAGTCATCCCAAATGGGCATGTGCCAAGCGCGGTCATGCGCACTGACGCCGGCCTCTAGAAGTTCATCGGCTAGGCTATCTTGGTTGGAAAATAGGCCAGAAGCCACACTCCCTAAAGCCACTACACAGGCGCCCGTGAGGGTAGCGATATCGACTACTGCATCTGGCTTAAAGCGTTCAGTATAGGTCAAGGCATCACATAAAATGAGACGACCTTCGGCATCCGTATTCAAAATCTCAACGGTTTTGCCTGACATGGAAGTCACAATATCTCCGGGTCGTGTGGCTTGACCATCCGGCATATTCTCGCAAGATGGAATAACGCCAACCACGTTTAACGGTAATTTCAATTCCGCTACCGTTTGCAATGTACCCAGCACACTAGCCGCACCGCACATATCGTATTTCATCTCATCCATTTCAGATGCAGACTTTATCGAGATTCCGCCAGTATCAAAGGTAATTCCTTTGCCAACCAAAGCAATAGGCTTCTTTTTGCCACCGCCGTTGTATTCCAGCACGATGAACTTTGGGGCCTCGCGGCTGCCTTGGCTGACTGCCAATAAAGTATTCATGCCTAGTTTGCGCATTTGTGCTTCTTCTAATACTGTCACTTTGAGCTTGTGGCTGCGGCCCAACGTTTTGGCAGCTTGCGCTAAGTATGTGGGGGTACAAATATTGGGGGGAAGATTGCCCAGGTCCCGGGCCAGGTTTTGTCCGTGCGCAATGGCTGTCCCGCGTAACAAACCGTGCGTCAGTGATTTAGCATCTGTTTCAGCGGGAGGTGCAAAGGTAACCTTACTCAGCGTGACACCTTCTTCTTTGCTGACTTTCATGCCTGGGCGGGGAGGTTTATAGCTGATTTCTTCTGCAATGACGACGGCGTGCTCAAGCAAAGACTCGCCATCTAGACCTGCATAAAGATCGCTGGTGAGATGTACAGTGGCGCTTGCGCTCTGCGTTGCAGCAATCGCCTTAAAGGCAGAAGTTAAGACCTCGCGATAAGACTTTAGTGAGGCCTCTTCTGGTTTGCCTAAGCCAACCAAAAGAACACGCTGAGCGGCGATGCCCTCTAATTTTCGCAGCATCAGGCAGGAGCCTGTCTTGCCGGTGATGTCACCCGAGCGTAAAACAGCAGTGATTGCCTTGCTGGTGAGATCATCCACTGACTTGGCGGCCGGGGAGAGCTTTTTGCCTTCGTACACACCTACAACGAGGCAATCTGTTTTGTCTTTCTCGGGGGGCAGTGCTTTTGTGCTAAATTCCACCTGATTCTCCTTAACTACAACTCGATTTTTGCTGCGAGGGGGTCTGACTACATCGATGCTGTTGTGAGCGGCGATGCGTCAACGACCTAATCCCTGATTATCCTTTTGGGGCGCACTAAAAGTCAAAACGATAAGCTTTATTCAGTGATCTTTTCCCGCAGCTTAGTCCGTGAGTTCAGCCAAACAGGTTTTTCTGTGGCGCTTGCTTTGATGGGTATTCTCCTCACGGTTTCAGCAGTAAAACTCTTGGGTTTGGCCGCAGGAGGCGTATTGGCAGCGGATGCGGTACTTGCCATGTTGGGTTTTGGCGCCTTGAATTACCTGCCTGTAGTCTTAAGTGCCTCGGTATTCATTTCTTTGTTGCTGACGCTTTCTCGGTGTTGGCGTGAGTCAGAAATGGTGGTTTGGTTTGCCTCGGGTGTCAGTATTACCCGCTTTATTAGGCCTGTGCTGACTTTTGCGGCTCCGCTCTCCATGCTTGTTGCTTTAATGAGTTTGATCATTTCTCCTTGGGCACTTCAGCAGCGATCGGTGTATCAAAATCGACTGGATAGCCGGGATGATGTTTCTCTGGTGGCCCCGGGCGTGTTTCGTGAATCTAAAAACTCCGATCAGGTTTTTTTTGTGGACTCCCTCTCAGACGGAGAGACCCAGGTATCTAATGTTTTTGTACAGTCCGTGCAAAGCGGGAAACTCGGCGTGACGGTGGCTGCTAAAGGTTTTGTTCGCTATACCCCGAGCGGTGATCGTTTTATGGTGCTGATAGATGGACGGCGATATGAGGGAACTCCAGGAACACCGGACTACAATTACACGAATTTCTCCCGAGCTGAGCTTCGCATTGAGCAGCGCGCTGCAAAATATAGTGATTCGAGTAGCAAAGGCAAGAGCGTCATCGAAATTTTGCAAAACCCAACCCCGGAAAACATTGCCGAATTGCACTGGCGTATCGGCTTACCCGTCAGTTTGTTCATACTTTCCTTAATCGCAATTCCCTTGTCCTATGTCAATACCCGATCGGCGCGCAGCGCAAATTTGATCATTGCGATCTTGTGCTACATGATTTACTACAACTTCATGAGCATTGCCCAATCTTGGACAGTAACAGGCCGTGTAAATCCAATCGTGGGTATATGGCCCATTCATTTGCTTTTCTTTGGGGTATTTCTTTTGATGATGGGCTTACGAACAGGATTAAGAGGGCTGTTCCGTCGCGGGACTTAAAAGGATTTAAGCGGTATTGCTATCCGGTATCTGCGTGAGCAAGGAGTCTTATTCTTCCATCATGATAATGATATTGCTTTTCATTTCTCGGTAGTCTTGTTCTGTCACACCCAGATGCAATCTAACGTGACTGGCCATCTGCCTCCATTCCACTGTTTCGGTCAGCCCTAACAGTTCACGATTCATTCGATCTGCCATTGCACCAATGGCAATTAAAGAACGTGCCACCGGGGAAATAGGATCTAAGGGATCAAAGACCGCGTGATCATGGTGGCGTAAAATTGCCACACACAATTCGGGAGGCAGGAACCATCCTTTAGCAATAATGTATCCCAGCGATGCGTGATTAGAAGAATAGACTTGATTTTCGCAATCAATAATAGATAAATCTTCAGCGGCAGCTTCAGATTCAAGTTGCTCGTAGTTTCCAAATTTCTGCATGAGCAGAGGTACACCAATATTCTGAAACAAAACAAAGGTCTGGGCATCTCCGGGCGCAATCAAATGCAGGGTGTTCGCTATGTAGGCACTGATTCGGGCGGTTTGATCGGCGCTATACCAGAAGCGTTCCATGAACAGATTGTTGTTCGGGAAAATGTTCCGTAATAACAAGCCTGTAACAATTTTAGATACCGTCTCTAGTCCCATAAAATTCACGGCTTGCTCTACTGAACTGAGTTTGGTGGAGAGACCATAAAAAGGGGAGTTTACCGTTTTGAGAACGCCTGCAGAAAGGGCTATGTCTTTCCCAATTGTGTTCGAAATCACACGCAGGTCAGGAAAAGGTTTTCTCATTTCTCGACGCAGTTCATCCACTGCTTCAGGTCGAGAAGGAATAGAAATACCCTTCAAATACTTGTTGAGATTTTCTTCAGATTGAAGATTGTCTGTGGTTTGTAGACTCATACCTTATTACTTTATCTGAAGCATATTTCAAAAGTATTGAGCTTCGATCTGTCTTTTGGGCTTTAGACTAGAGCCCAAGCTTAATCCCTGATACCTTCCTTAAATCAAAATAAGGTTTGAACTGAAGGCAATTAAGGAATGATATGGCTCATGAGGATAATAAAGCAGGCTCGCAGAAAAATAGAGGCGAAGTCTTTCTTATTGGGGCAGGGCCTGGTGACGCTGATCTACTGACCCTTCGAGCTTACCAACTTCTGCATCAAGCCAACGTGGTGCTTTTTGATAATCTGGTTTCAAAAGCGGTGATGGCGCTCATTCCTGATGATATTGAAACCATATTCGTTGGAAAGCAACGCAGTCGCCATACCCTTCCTCAAGAGCAGATTAATGCACTGTTAGTTCGCTTGGCGCTAGAAGGTAAGCGCGTGGTGCGATTAAAAGGAGGAGATCCTTTTATCTTTGGACGAGGTGGCGAAGAAATCGAGACGCTTGCTGAACATGGTATTCCTTTTCAAGTTGTTCCCGGAGTCACCGCTGCCTCGGGCGTAGCTGCGTATGCAGGTATTCCTCTTACCCACCGAGATTACGCACAATCTTGCGTGTTTGTTGCGGGTCACCTTAAAGATCAAAGTGTTGAATTGGACTGGCCAATGTTAGCGAGACCGAATCAAACTATTGTGGTGTACATGGGATTGGAAGGCTTAGCTACCATCTGCACGCAATTAGTCGCGCATGGGTTACCTGCCATAACGCCTGCAGCGCTTATAGAGCAGGGAACATTGCCTGGTCAGCGCGTGCTGACGGGTACCTTAAGCTCTTTGGCGGCCCAAGCAGTGATGGCTGAGATGAAGTCCCCAAGCTTAGTGATTGTTGGTGGGGTTGTTAATCTGCATAATAAACTGAAATGGTTTATTTAATAATATCAGTCATTCATTTCTCAGTATGACAAAGCCAACAGAGCTCCTTGTGAAGGTTGCCCCACGTATTCCTCTTTTCCAAGGAATTGGTATAGGTATCATTGAGGACTTAATTAAATGTGGGTCGTTGCTGCATATTGCAAAAGACGACATGTTTTTTGATGAGGGGGCCGAACCTGATTCTTTTTATATCTTATTAAAAGGTGAGGCGTCCGTTGAGAAAAGCTTAAACAAGGAGTTTTATCACATTGCCACTTTAGGCAGCGGTGATTGTATCGGGGAAATGAATATCATCAATCCGAGTAAGCGCTCTGCGCGAGTCATTGCAATGTCGGATTGCCTTGTTTTTAAGGTGTATGTTTTTAAATTGAATATGTTTCCTGGTTTGGTTAAGGACTTGTATCTCAATATTGCTCGTATATTAGAAAAACGTTTGCGCCAAAATAATGTTGAATTAGCAACCTTAACTGCTAAAACAAGACAGTTAGAGGCGCAGTTGGCACCTGAAGACGCAGATGAAATGGAAGACGAAAACGCTTCGGTAGACGACCCTAATCATGACAATAAGACTACTCATGATTCTCATAACGAGCTATTCATGATCACAGAGGGCGATCTCAAACCTGCAACAACGGAAACAGATCCATCCCCTTAAAAAGTTGGCGTTTCCCTGGTGCTCAAGTTCATAGAGGTATGACATAGTTCCAAAATGAATGGTTTTTAGGGGTTAAGCGTATGTCGGTATTTAAGATTGAATATCAGTTCATTTCTCAAGAGGGTGGAGAGGCTAAATTCCCTTTAGAGTTTGATGCTGAACGCATGCTTCCCATCAATCAGCCTTCCGAACGTCTTCCGGCATGGACAGACTTGGGCGTTGAGAAATGTGTTCACTGTCCTCTCAGTTTAGATGAACATAAAAGTTGTCCCGCTGCAGTCAGTTTAGTGAACGTGATTGCGTGGTGTGCCAACATGAGCTCTTTTACAGATATTGAACTCAAAGTCATCACAGAAGAACGCACGACAAGTTCTAAAACGACGGCTCAGCGCGGATTAATGTCCTTGCTGGGTTTACTTCTTGCCAGTTCGGGGTGTCCTGAGACTGCTTTTTTAAGACCGATGGCCCGCTTTCATCTCCCGATGGCCACTGAGATTGAAACAAGCTATCGCGTAGTTTCGATGTATCTTCTCGCGCAATTCTTTGTGGGCAAATCGGGTAAACAGCCTGATCACTTAATGACTGAATTACGAACACATTACCAAAGTTTGAGAAAGGTGAATCAGGGGTTGGGGGCACGTTTACGCCAAGCTGCACCGAATGACTCTAGCGCGAACGCAGTGATTCTCTTGGATTGTTTTGCCTCAGCAATGCCATACCTCATAGAGGATGATCTTGAGGATTTAAGCGAGATATTTTCAGGCTACACAGCTTGATTGAAAAGGCTTCTTGTTCAAGCCGATCATCTTGGAGGGCGGTTTGATATTGAAGACTGAACTCGTAGTCTCCAGGACAATACTCATTGACCTGACCTATTTGCCCATTTAGTATTTCA
>Ga0114962_10005305_pt1 | contig 10092 bp, 13 predicted proteins | sample C_130820_MF_Meta_FD_87017 | JGI IMG/M metagenome (GOLD analysis project Ga0114962, IMG submission 87017) | Freshwater microbial communities from Lake Croche, Canada to study carbon cycling - C_130820_MF_MetaG | ecosystem: Environmental > Aquatic > Freshwater > Lake | place: Lake Croche, Canada...
AACCCATCACAAAAAGCTTGTTTGAGAAATTTTAAAGTGGAAACAGAAATGTCAACAACATCGGATGAAAAAGAATGGGATGATGTTAAGAAAAAAGATTATGAAAATTTTATAAATTATTTAAGAAATGGATAAGTTACCAATTAGTATAGGAATATTGTCATGGCATAGTGGGCAAGTGTTAGTAGATACATTAACCACATATTACGAAAATGGTTTATTTGATATAGTAAATGATGTTACTATCCTATTTCAGGAAGTAACCCCACAAGATATGGAAATTGCAAGACACTTTGGATTGGATTTCATTGGTTTGCAAAAGAATATTGGAATAGGACAGGCATTCATTCGTTTAACTGAAAATGCAAAAGAAGATTATGTTTTAGTTTTAGAACATGATTGGAATTTAATTGAAGATAAAGAAACCACATATAATATACTAAAGAGAAGTTATCAGGCAATTGAAATGGGATTGGATGTAGTTAGATTAAGACATAGAGCAAATCCAGGTCATCCACATTTTTCGTTTAGACATATTGGTAAAGAACTTACTTATTATGATGATGAAATTGGTGCAACATCACCACACTTATTAGATTCAGTACATTGGTTAGACCCATCGGTTCAATTTCCAGATAAAATAAATAAATCCGAAGATATGTTTTGGACTACATCTCGTTATGGTAATTGGACAAATAATCCATGTCTTTATAAGAAGCAATTTTATTTAGATATAGTTAAACAATTTGCGGGTGATGGTATTGCATTAGAAGGAAATATTGGAAAATGGTGGGTTCAACAAGAATATAAGGTAGGACATAGTGAAGGATTATTTATGCATAATGATTGGCAAAAATATGGTAAATAAACCTTTTATAATTAGTATATCCGGCGATTCTGCTTCCGGAAAATCAACTATTGCAAATTTTATTAGAATATATTATGGGTATGATAATACTACTTTAATATCTGGAGATGATTTACATAAGTGGGAGAGAGGTGATGTAATGTGGAACGCAATAACACATCTAAATCCACTTGCAAATAATTTACAATTAGGTGATTTACAACTCATGTCTCTTAAAGAAGGAGCAAAAGTATTAAGAAAAGTTTATAATCATAATACAGGAAAATTTGACCAAGAAATTTGGGTTTCACCTAAAAAATATATTATAAACGAAGGATTGCATTCTTTTTATACAACGCAATCCGAAGAACTATCTGATTTAAAAATATACATTGATACCGATGAAAATCTGATGACTGATTTTAAAATTGAAAGAGATACATTGGAAAGAGGATATACAAAAGAAGATGTTATAGAAACCATATCAAATAGAAAAAAAGATTCAGAACATATAAGAAAAATTCAAATTGAAAAAGCAAATGTCATAATCAAATTGAGTAAGTTAAATGGTTTGGATATCGAATGTAAGACCGATGTTGATTATATGTTATTTAATTTTATTAAAAGGATGCATCGTGAATTAGAAGAATTTGTCTGGATGAATATTGTTTTAGGTAATAGAACAAGTATTACACAATCTAAGGGTGGAAACATATCATCAAAAGTTGGTGATAATTTAATTATAAAACAATCCGGAGGAAAATTAAAAGATATTAAATATGGTAAAGGGTATTCTATTATAAATTATAAAGATGTAGATTTTAAAAATATACCTACCGATAATGATTTGGATGATGTATTAATTGCATTATCATCAAATACCATATACAAAAAACCATCAATGGAAACGGGTTTTCATACTGCATTTAAAAAGTATGTATTTCATGTCCATCCAATTTATTTGAATTGTATTTTATCTTTAGAAAATGGAAAAGACATAATAGACAAATTGTTTAAAACTGAAGATTTTGAATATACTTATTTAAATTATTATAATCCTGGTTTAGAATTGACAAGTAAAATTTTAAACACAAACGATATAAAAGATGTTGTATTTTTAGAAAACCATGGATTAATAGTTTCATCTGATGATTATTATAGATGTATTGATTTAATTTCACGTATCAATATTTTTACAAAAGAATACATTAGAAAAAATGTAAATGATTTTGTAGAATTTACATATGCATTTTATAAAATATCAAATAAAGATATATTTACATTTCCAGATGCAGTTATAATAGATGACTATGAAACCAACACGGCTCACAATTATATTTTATATTATGCAAATCAATTAGGTAAAATCAAAGAATTATCCAATGATGATGTTGAATATTTAAAAAATCTAAAATCAGAAAAATATAGAAAATGAAGATTATAGTACCGATGGCGGGAGTAGGTGATAGATTTATTAAAGCAAAATATATAGACCCAAAACCTTTAATAGAAGTTGATGGAAAGAAAATAATAGAATACATTGTTGAAATGTTTGATGTTGAGAATGATGAGTTTGTATTTGTAATAAATGAACAACATTCAAAAGATACAAAAATGATTGAAATATTAACCAAATTAGTAAATCATTTGGAAATTCATATTATAGAAAATCATAAAAAAGGACCAGTTTATACATTAAAAAATTTGAATATAAAAGATGATGAAGAAGTTATAGTTACATATTGTGATAATCCATATCTTTGGGATTATAAAGCTTTCAAACAATCAATTAAAAATTCAGATGGGTGTATTCTTTCGCATGTTGGATTCCACCCACACAGATTGAGTCCAACTTTTATGGCACATATAAAAGAAGAAAATGGTAAACTAATTGAAATAAAAGAAAAAGAACCATATACGGATAAACCAATTGAAGAACATGCATCCACAGGTACATACTATTTTGCAAAAGGAAAATATGTTAAAAAATATTTTAAAGAATTGATGGATTTGGATATAAATTATAATGGTGAATATTATGTAACATTGGTATATAATTTAATGGTTAGAGATGGGTTGAATGTTACAATTTATGATACCGACTATGTTAGTGTATTTGGAACGCCGGAAGAAGTAAAAAACTTTGAAGCTTGGCAAACTATTTTAAAAAGTGGAATAAAAACACAAAAAGAATTAGTTTGGACATATCATTATTGGAAAGATTATAATCAACAATTTGGTAAAAACAAATAATTTTAGTATATTTGAATATGGTATATATCGCACATAGAGGAAATATAAACGGAAAGTTTGAATCATATGAAAATGAACCCGCATATATTGATAGAGCAATAGAATTAGGGTATGATGTTGAAATTGATTTGTGGGTAGTTAATGATATTCTATATTTAGGACATGATAAACCACAATACGGAATAACATGGGAATACTTTAAAGATAAAGTTGATAAAGTCTGGATTCATTGTAAAAACACAGAAGCATTAGAATTTGCTACTCAAACAAAACTAAATTATTTTTGGCATACAAATGATGATTATACTTTAATATCAAATAAAAAGGTCTTAGTAAAACCAGGCCAAAAATTAATACAAGATTCAATATGTTGTATGCCTGAAATGGGATACAATGGTGACATTACAAAATGTTACGCAATAATGACTGATAATATAAAAGAATATGAAATATACAATAGTAGGTTGCATAACTAAATACGGAATAGAACAAATTAGACCATTTGTTGAATCTATTGATATGAGTGGGTTTGCAGGAGAAAAATTAATGTTGGTATACGATATATCACAAGATACAATTGATTATCTTACAAATAAAGGATGGTTGTTAGTACAATCTGAACCACAACAGCATATTATCTTACAAAGATTTAGAGATATGTATCAAGTACTACATCAATATGAAACTGATGTAATTATTTGGGTAGATGTTAAAGATATTATATTTCAAAAAGACCCAACCGAATGGTTAAATAAATGGATGCGTAGAGATATCCTTGCATTTAGTGAGTCTTTAAAATTTGGAGATGAAGCATGGGCAAAATTAAATGCCGGAACCAGTTTTCCTATGGAATGGGAATGGTTACAGAATGAAGAAATATATTGTGCAGGTACCATTGTAGGAAAAAAAGAAGCAATTAGAGATTTATTCATTGACATTTATAGATGGAGTTTAACAACATTAAATCCAGAACAACTCGCAGACCAAGCAGCATATAATATTTTAATTCATATGCATCAATGGAAAGATAAAGTTCAATTTGTAAAACAACAAGAAGGATTTGCAGCACAACTTCATTTGAAATTAAAAAAAGGTGATACATTACCATATACCGAAATATTACCAAACATAGATGGTAGTGATATTAAAAATGAAAAAAATGAATTATATACATTAGTTCATCAATATGATAGAAATGAAGAACTTAAACAAATAATAGAAAATAAATATAAATGAAAATAGTTATTACATCATTCATAATGCCACATGAGTTAGATGATTTGGAAAGAGTTTTAATAGACTTAAATAAAGCATCAAAGCATATAGATGGTTCAAATTACGAATTTAATATATCGATGTCAGTTTCGGATTATTTAATCAATTGGAGTAAATCAACAGTAGATAAGGAATTCTTTATCAAAAGATTTAATTCATTAAAATCATTAACAGGTTGGGCAGGTAAAATTACATTTCAAATAAGAGATGAAATTAAAGGAGCATTTCAAGCTAAACGATATGCACATATTGAATGTACTGATGCAACACATTTTATTTGGTTAGATACTGATATTTGTTTTGATGAAAAGGTTTTATTTTATATGGAGAATGCAATTCAAGCAATTGAATCACAAAATATAATTAAATATTTTATTACACCTGAAATTGTAAAATATTGGGATACTACTTGGGATTGTTTAGTAAATGAACAATATTTAAACCATGAATTGGATTTTTGTAAAAAAGCAAATCCATTTATCGAATGTGGTGAAAAGGGTGATATATCGGTTGAATTTGTAAGTAATAATGTACCTGGTCAACCTGAAACAAAATTTGGTGCAGGATGGTTTACATTATTATCAAAACAATTATTAGACAAAATACCTTTACCAGAATCAATGGGAGCATATGGACCAGATGATACCTTTTTGATGTGGGGAATTGAAAAATTAAATAATAAATCAAAAGAAATCTATCAATTTAAATTAAAAAATTATGTTGTATGCGAAAACTATATTTATAGGAATAGAGAACATTATGATTCAATAATATGTAGAATCGATAGAAAAGAAGAATTTAAATTAAACTCAAACTCAAAATTTAACGAAGAATTAAATAAAATAGTATGACACTAATAGAAGCAAAAGAATCACTAAAATTAAACGGATATTGTGATTTTGAATTAAAAGATTTTAATGAAGATTTTTATAATTTATTTGAAAAAATAAAATATAAAAAAGAAGATATACAATATTTGAATTATTTTAAAATGGTTAGATTTGATTATCATAATGAATCTACTAAAACTAGTGTAAATTCTTCAAAAAAATTTAATTCGTTTGTAAATGCAAATAATGAAAAAAATGAATTATTTAAAAAATATGATTATGAACATATATCACAATTATGGATGCAAGCCGAAACTACTCCAAAAGATTTTATTGATAAAAAATTTCAAATAGTATTTTACGATATATTGGAATACTTTTATAATAAAACGGAAAAGGATGTTACAATTGCACCACAATGGACTTGTTATTCCGAAGGTTGTTTTTTAAAAGACCACAATGATGGACAAGGTGATGAATACCAAAATACCTGTGCAATATTAATTTATTTAAATGAAGAATGGGATGAAAACTGGGGTGGAAATTTAATATTGAGAAATACTAAAGATACAAATGATGAAAATATTAAAACGATGCATAAAGTAATTCCTGAATTTGGCAGAGTTGCGATTATAGATTTGGAAATATTTGATACATCACACGCAGTAGAAAAAATTATTGGTGACCATAACAGATGTACATTATTAGCATTTGCAACATCTAATACTAAAAAACCAAAAAAATATATTTAATGAAAAATTTGTATATCTTTGGTGATTCATTTTCTACAAATTTTTCAACTATAAACGAAATTGAATTACAAGATTCTTGGCCAATATTATTATCCAACAAATTAGATTATAAATTAAAAACCTTTGCATCGGCGGGAATATCAAATTATGGAATATTAAATACAATTTATAATAATTCAAATTTTGATAAAGATGATATTGTTATAATTGGTATAACATTCTATGATAGATTATATGATTTTTGGAAAAATGTAGGAATAGATTTAAGAAATAATGATACCGAAGGATTTACCCAAAACGAAATCAACTTTTATCAGGAAAAAATAGTAAATACAAATGGAATGATGCAATATACACAAACTGCATTATTACAATATAATTTTATAATTGATTCTATTAAAAATATCACACCAAATGTTTATTTTTGGAATATGGATAAATGTGGCCTACCTTTGTTTAATGAAATGGTTAAAAATAATCAAAAAAATTACATAAAACCATTTAATGAAGTATGTTGGATTGATTATTGTAATTCAAATTCAAAATGGTGGCAAACAAATGATGATAGACATTTTGGAAAAACTGGTCATTTAGAATTTTTTCAATATTTATATGGGTATATACAAAAAGATTTAATATGAAATTTGAAGTAACAAATCCAAAGGCCTGGAAAGCAGTGAACGAAAAAAATATTCCAATGACGCATAAAATTAAAGTTTATGAAAAATTAGGTGGAGCATATAGATTGGGAGAAGATGGTGGGGAACAGGTATTCAACAAAATGACCGAATTACTTAAGCATAAAATCCAAGAAGATTCAACAGAAAATGGTGGTGATTATGAAGTTTCTATGTCACAAAAATTATTAGATGACATTATTAAAAATGCAACCGAACTGAAGGAAAAAATGGGAACCAGTGAATACAATGTAGAAGCTTGGGTACAAGACCACATTTCACAGGCACAAAATTTCATTAATCAAGCTAATACGGGCTTCAATAAAGACCAACAATAATCACAATGGTAGACCCAAATATGTATTCGGTATTAATAACAGTAGTAACTGTTTTAGGTGGAGCAGGTGCATGGAGATTTTATGAAAAGAAATCTATGTACAAAGAAAGAGATGCGGACTTTATTAGACATGATTGTAAAGATAGAATTGCTAAATTAGAAGCTCTATTAGTTCAAACAAGTAAAGAAAAGGATACTTTAAGAACTATGATTTTGGAATTAACTAAACAAGTGTCTGCATTGAGTGTTAAAGTTGAGTTTCTTACTAAAGAAAACGATAAGTTAGTAAAAACAACTACTTCTAAAACAACTAAGAAACAATTAAATGGCTAGTTTACTTAAAGAGTTTTTTACTAAAACAACATCCGGTCTTTGGAACGGAATGAAAGTTGAATTCGGTAAGGTTTATGAAAATCCAATGGCTTCTGTATTTAAACCATTACATGAAGTAGAATCACCAACAGGAAAAAAATTGAGAGTATTTGATTTCGATGATACATTAGTTCAAACGAAATCACACATTTATGTAAAACATATAGATGGTAAAAAATCAAAATTGACTCCTGGAGAATACGCAGTGTATGAACCAAAGGAAGGTGATGATTTTGACTTTTCAGATTTTCAAAAAGTAAATGACCCACAAGAAATAAAAGGTGTTACAGATTTACTTAAAAAAATAGTAACTGCGGCCGGAGAAAGAAAGGTAGTAATACTAACTGCAAGAGCCACATACAAACCTGTTAAGGATTATTTGAGTGATATTGGTTTAAGTGGTATATATGTTGCAGCATTGGGAAGTTCAGACCCACAACACAAAGCAGATTGGATTGAACAAAAAATAAAAAACGGATATAATGATGTATTTTTTATTGACGATTCGCATAAAAATATTGAAGCAGTTAGTAAGTTAAAAGAAAAATATCCAAATATAAAAATGAGTGTTAAGCATGTAAAACATAATACACCCAAATCACCAAAAACAACCAATATGAAAAAAGATGAAAAACCAAATGATATGAGTTTGAAATCTCTGTTACCAAAGAATTTAAATAAAACAATCAAAAATCCAGATACGGGTAGAACTATTAAAGTTAAATCTGCATTAGGATATGATAAAAATACACAAGTTTATAAAGCAGCTGTAAATATAGCTAAAAAGAAATAAGTTATGATATACCTTTTTACAGGTCAACCGGGTAGTGGTAAAACTACTTTGGCAAAAAAGTTACAATTTTGGTTACAAACAGATAAAAAAAACTGGAGAAAATCAGTGTTTCAAATAGATGGTGACCAATTAAGAGAAATATTCCCAAATCAAGATTATTCAAAGGAAGGTAGAGAAAAAAATATTCAAAAAGCATTTGATATAGCAAAGTTTTTAGACGCATCAGGCACCGATGTCGTAATCAGTTTAGTTAGTCCTTATAAAGAATTAAGAGAGGAATTTAAGTCTCAATGCAAAGTACAAGAAATATATTGCCATACTAAAAAAATAAGAGGTAGAGAGGATAAGTTTGCATTAGACTACGAACCACCTACTGAATTTTATGTAGATTTGGACACATCAGAAAATCCAGATGATACATTTAAAAAATTGCTTAAAATGATTTTATAATATGTTTGATAAAATATATTCAAATGGTTGTAGTTTTATGTGGGGGCATCATCATAATAATCCTTGGTATTTTAAATATTTTGAAGAAACAAAAGGTATTGATATTTCAAAATTTTTAGAAGAATCCAAAAAGCATAGTCAAGAAAAAGAAAATACACAATATACAAATCCAAATGTATTTCAACCATTTAACGATTATAACTGGGTTAGAGAAAAATATAATTATGCAAATAGAGTAGCAGAAAGTTTTGGTGTTGAATTAATAAATGAATCAATATTTGGTGGTTCAACAAATCGTATAATTAGAAAAACAATTCAATATATAATAGAAAATACAGAAGATGATTTAAAATCTACTTTATTTTTAATAGAAATGCCACCACCCGGTAGAAATGAAATGTATTTTTGTGATGAAAATCGTTATGTTAATTTTGCCGGAGATAATAATTTTGATTTTATTAAAAGAGAAAATTTTAATTTTATAATTGAATGGTATCAAAAATCATTTGATGAAGGGGTTCATTTAATATCAGAATACCAACAATTTTATTTATTATTAAATTTATTTATTTCTAAAAATATCCAATTTAAGTTTATTCAAACGGATGATAGAACATATGGATTAAAAGACATTGATAAAAAATATTCAAAATACGCGACTTTTGAAAAATTAATTAAAATTCAAAAAGAAATAAATAAAAATTCTATAAAATTTGAAACAAATGATGGTGGTACATATCATATGACAAAATGGTATGGTGATATATGTAAAGCAAAATTCTCAGATGATACTGAGGGAATTAGTTTTGATGGCCATAACTCTATAAGAGGTTCAAAATTAATATCGGAACAAATAATAAATTACATAAAAAATAATTTTTGATATACTTATGATTATAATTAAATAGTTATTAGTATGGAAAATGAAAATCAAGAAGTAGAAGGGTTTTTCCCAAATTTAGAAAATAGTAGAACTACAAAACGAGGATTAGGTGCAAGACCTTTAATGGAATCCCAAATCAAAGCAGCACAAGAAAAATCTCGTTCGGCATTTGAAGCCGCAAGAACATTGGGTGTATCTTATAACACATATAAGAAATACGCAAAGATGTATGGAGTATTTGATGACCTTAAAAATCCATATGGTATTGGTATTGAAAAAGCCAAACATATTAAAAATAAAAAATATGATATAGATGATATAATTGATGGAAAGCATTTACACTATCCATTATTTAAATTCAAAAATAAATTATTTGCTAGTGGTTATATTCCAAAGATTTGTAGTAGTTGTGGATTTAGTGAAGAAAGAATTACGGATAGTAAAATGCCATTGTTAATTGACTTTCTTGATGGAAATTTAAATAACAGAAAATTAGACAATATTAGAGCATTATGTTATAATTGCTTTTTCTTATTAGTAGGTGAACGAAATGTAAAAAATTGGTACGCAGAAAACGGAGGACAAATAACAGAAGATGAAGAAAAAAATATACAGGAGCAAAG
>Ga0114962_10005311_pt1 | contig 10082 bp, 6 predicted proteins | sample C_130820_MF_Meta_FD_87017 | JGI IMG/M metagenome (GOLD analysis project Ga0114962, IMG submission 87017) | Freshwater microbial communities from Lake Croche, Canada to study carbon cycling - C_130820_MF_MetaG | ecosystem: Environmental > Aquatic > Freshwater > Lake | place: Lake Croche, Canada...
CCTTCTTTGTCTAGTCGGCTAGAATGATCTTCCAGAACTCGGATAATGCTATCGCAATTACTCATATTTTCTTTCAAAGAGTGTTTATAATGCGTTAATTATACTGGATTTTACCAACTGTGTCAATGGATATTTTACCAAATTAAACTGGCAAAGCAACTATGGATGTGTTAACAAACGCCAATTTGTCTCTAGTGTTGTAATTAAATCCGGTAAACAGATATGTGTTGTATCCGTCTATGGAACTTCCATACTCTATTTTTTGTATACCAATTCTACCAAGTACATCTGTGGTAGAATAATAATGGAAAGCTCTTGTAAGATTTTGTAATGTAACATCAAAATCAGCATTACCACTAAGTGCTCTTAGGTGATTCAATTCAATGGTTATAGATCCATACCCATCATCCTTAACAATGAACATAGACCCAAGTTTGCCATAATCACCAAAGTATTTCATATAATCATGGGCAGCAGTAGTTTTAACTTTATAATCACCACTATAATAAGTTTGTTCGTTTCCTGTAAATGTTATCTTACATACATCTGCCCAATATGGATATGGGTCGAGTAATGTTCCGGCACCGAGTCCTAGGTATGATATACGATTATAATCAAATCCATTTTCAACAATGTAGGAGTTATCACCGCCCATACCAACACCTATAGTAAGTACACGATTTCCATCTTCAAGATCGTAACTAATACCTACCACACTATTATGCTTAGATAAAGGACTAATCCAAGTTTTAAGATTTTTATTTAAAAGAGTATTAATGGCAATTGTTGCTGTATTAACAATTGATTTTGTAACACTATTGGCCACTATAGTTAATGTAGATATGTATGTACCATTTGCATTATTAGCTTTCCAAGAGTTAAATTTCATTGATACATAATTAGTACCTGTATTGTATATTGTCCAAGCACGATGTCCTTCTATTGAGTGTGTATACGGAACTATAACTGTTGACGAAGTGTCATTGAACACTGGAGCAAATTTATATGTAACTAACGATGTTTGTCCTACATGTGTAGTAGTAGTATTGAATGCTAGCGGATAAACAATTAAATCTTTGGTATCTTTAATAACTTGATGTGTATTAACTTTATAATACCCTCCGGTGTTATTAGAAATTATAACAAAATAATTATTATATTGATTTTGAGCTGCGCCAAGATATGCTAATTGAAAAGTCTCAGACTGACCAGGCAGTAGTTTAATAGTTGCCTTGCCTAAAATTGTTGCACCATTAGAGAAAAAGAATCTAGGTCCTATATTATTATTGTAGGTGTAAACAATATCTGTGATAATTAATTCAGCATTTCCATTATTGGTCATTCTTACAGTTTGTTTGCTACTAAGAATTCCTATAGGAGATACAAAATCTGCTAACTCATTAACATTAACATCTAATATAGGACCATACGTCGCTGTATAAGTTGTTGATGTTGTATAATACACTCCGTCTAATGTTTTAACCGTTTGAAGTTGTGGAATATTACCTATAAGGCCGCTACTTCCTCCAACAATATTGTAGCCTATACCACTGCCTATGTTTATATTAACGTTAAATGAAGTTGCCATATTATTTTTACCTATTATTAGCCACCACCGCTGCCTCCACCACCGCCGCCGTCGCCGCCTCCACTGCCCTGTCCGCCTCCACCGGTGCCACCTTCACCGCCCTGTCCTCCACTGCTGGCGCCACCAACTCCGCCCTGTCCTCCACTACTGGCGCCACCTTCGCCTCCGGTGCCAAATCCGCCACCAAAGTTACCGCCAGAGTTTCCACCATCGCTGGCTGAAACACCTCCAACGGTGGCACCACTGGAATTATCGCCTTCCATACTTGAATCTTTGCCGATGACAGCTACAGTAGTTTTACCATCTGCTCCTAGATCACCTGAAACTGTAACGTATCCAGTTCGTGTGGCTCCTACAGTAACGCTGCCTCTCTTGTCGCCACCACCACCGGGTCCGCCGCCATTACTGCCAATATATCCACTACCGTTACCTGTATAATTATCAGACGGAGTTACTATTGGTGCATTGCCTACACCTACAAAATTAGGAACTGTTAATATTACAGGTAATGAGTTTTGTGTAAGATTAATAGTCATCACTGATTTATATGTATTTGGTGTAACTGTTGTCTTTGTATAATTTAAATTAAAAGATACAGAACTATTAACTGGTAAAGAATATAAAGTAGCAGTGGAAATAAATGTTATTGATGTATTTTCAACTGGTGTACCATTTGGTCCTGCACTTAATGTAATACGATTACCACTAATGTTGGTTATAACTTGATTGTTAGTAAACCCATTGTTGTTTATCTTCCATCCTACTAGCAATCCTGCGCTACTAGAAACTGTTAATGTATTTGCACTTTCTGGGCTTTTGAAGGTCATCGGACTACCTACTTGCGGATCACTGGCTGGTAATACATTAACTACTATTGTACTAGCATTCTTGATACTGTTTATTTTTGCATTCTGCCCCAATGTATATCCATTACCAACAATAGTCCAGTTAACTCCTAAGTTAGCTGTAGGGGATGTGCCCGATAATGTTACTTCATTAGTAGAAGTAGAGAAAGTAACATTACCTCCTATTGTTGGAGCACCCGATGGTGTATTACTCATAGTTAATGTATATGGTGGAGTTATAGTAGTAATATATCTTCCTGTCCACACTCCATTTCCTTCCCATCCAGATACTAATCCAGTAACATTAGTAAGCGTTAACTGATTACTACCTACGCTAGCATCAGTAACTTGCTTGACTATTGGTTTGGTATCTGAGAAAAAGTTTCTTGTTAATGTACCGCCGGTTATATATGTTGTAGTTACAGTAGATGCTGTAATTACTCCTTGAAAGTCACTAGATAATCCAAAGACTGAAAAGTCTGCATGGTGTTGAATTCCAGACTCAGTGACAAATGAAATATTATCCACTGTGGCAGAATATACACTACTGGTATTGTTTATAGTATGCAGTATGTTAGCCATAATTTATGTTATTGTCCAAGTTGATCCAGCTGGGGTAATATACAAACCAGCAGAACTATTATTCATATACGATGTTGTGAACTTTATTGTTTTTTCATCTTCTAATTTTTCTGCCAGTAAACTTATACTTAATGATCCACTGGTCCACACTGTAAGTGTTGATGTGTAATTAATGTATTGTTCACGATCATATCTATATTCACGTGTAGGGTTTCTGAGATAATCAATAAAATTAGCCCACTCACCATCAAGGTCATTGACTAACCCACCTGTGTAATAAGGAACAAATGATAGATAAGATCCAATATTAAAATAATATCTTGCTGCTAATCTACTAGGGAATCTTGATATAACTTCATGTGTTATTTTTCTTGTGTCGGTGCCCCAGGCTAATGTTCTTGTACTTGTACTATCAGAGAAGAATGTAGAAGTTGATGTTAAAGAAGTTGTACCTGTTGTAAAAAATTGTGCAGGATGACATTTATATCTACGACTATCATCGTACAACCAATTAATATCTGAAATTAAATTGGTAACAGTTGATGCTCTAAGTATACTTGTTCCTGTGATTAAGTAAGCTGTATTTGTATTTGTATTTGCTACGTGTTGACGAACTATATTAATATCAGCAATGAGGTTGTTCCATTGTTTTGCTGTGGCAGTTCTGCTAACTTCAACTAGACTAGAACTTATTAATGGAAGACCATATCCATTCTCGCCCAATCCAAGAATATTCTGCAATTTAGACTGTGCAGTGTTGTAAGTTTCTTTGGTTATAAGTGTTTCGGCATCAGATGATGTTAGTGCATGAACTATTCCAAGTCCATTCGGAGCACCTAATCCAGTTACTGGATCCCAGCCTACTGTGGAAATATATCCATCGGCTTGATCAGTTGCATTGTTACCAGATACTACATCATAGAATGTATTACTATTGTAGTGGCTGTAGAAAAATTCATTCCATTCAGTTGATGATTTTTTTACCCCAGTTAACTCCATTATTCTAATAATAAACCCAGCCATTAGTGGTGCTGATGCACTGGTACCACCTAATTTTATAACATGTCCACTGTAATACATCACATACCCGTTTATTGGGCCTGAAATATCAGGCACACCCCTATGAGTTAGTGGAGTAGGCGATCCAGCACCTGTGCTGGTATTGTAGGGCGTATAATATAATCCACTTTGATAACTTGGCAAAGCAGCATTTGCACTAACGGCTCCACCACTACCATATCCTGTTGCATATGAGTAAAAACTGTCTGTCAAATAAGATTCAGATATTTCTGATGCTCTTGTATTGTTGGTGTTTAGACTAAGATGTGTTCCACCTACATTAATAATATTTGCTATACGGGATGCATAATCGGCCCAAGTCCCAGTGTCTGGATTAAATGCACCATAATCACCTGCCGCAAAGAAAAATGGTATTTTAGCCGCATCTAGAGCAGCAAAAAACCCGGGATCTACACGACCCCAGCCATAACTATAACTTACTGCATCTACTCCGTCATTGATCATACGTTGTGCAAGTTCTAAATTTACCAATAGTTGTTCCTCTTCTGTGTGGGCCAATGGCCCAAGATGATATACTGTAATATCAGCTCCTGGAACCATTGTAGCTACACAGTATACATCTAACGTAGTTTCACCACTGAACAACAGTTCGACGTTGAATGGATTAGATCTTTTGATTGTAGGAGCCACCGTACCTGCTGGTAACAAGCCTGCTGTAACTAAATCAGCAAATGAACTATCAAGATCACTTTGTAAAAAATCACCGCCACTACCGTAGATTCCAATTTTGTATCCTTGGCCAGTAGTAGCAGTAGGCAAGGGTAAATTATAAGCTACTGCTACTTGAGGAGGCGTTAATAACCCAGTATAAGGTATTGAATATGTTCTAACGAAAGCTATCGAGTACCAGTATAGATTATCAGTACGCCCTATATAACAACCTGTAACACCAGCAGTCAGTGTAATACTAAATGGAACTCCAGATGTAATAGGAGTAGATTGGTTATAGAATAATGTTTCTCCTGGATTATCCGGAGTAACAGTTATATTAACAGTATCAGAATCTGTACTGGGTATGTACACTCTATATGAGTAGACATTACTACTAAACGATGGAGATAATGTTCCATTGGACAGCGTTATATTTGAAATTAAATTAATATGTAATACATTAAAAGTTGCAGTATCTTGTATTGTTCCATTGTAACCACCTGTTCTAAGTGATACTGTAGAATCTGAATTTGCATTTACACTAACTACTCTTGTGAAAGTTGCAGAATTACTATTAATAGTAATAGATCGTTGAGTTAACCCGTCTCGAAACACTGCTGTTCCTGAATATGTCAGGTAAACCGTACTACCGTCAGGAACATTAGTTGTTGTTATTGTATAAGTTACAGTTTCTCCTATTTCAAATGCCGAAAAAGTAGTAGTAATATTAAAAGTTGGAGTTGGTGCATACAATGATAAATTTGTACTACCTTGTAAGGACCAAGGATCATCATAGGCATTGGTGGTTGCTCGACTTACATCTATTAATCCAGTTGTTCCTATAGATTTGATGTAACTATACACTGCCGCTGGAGTGAATGTTGGTTTAAGTTCTAATAATGTAGCTATGACACTGACTACCTGAGGAGAAGCCATGGAAGTACCAGTTAGTTTTGATACCTGATCTGAATCAATTCCCCGAGGATCAACAGCATCACCTGTAGATCTTCCATCTGAAGATACCACACCGGTTCCAGGTGCCCATATATCGATATCGGCTCCTTTGTTTGAATCTGGATTAATTGGTTCGTTGACAATAGAATTAATGTTACCAACATTAACCATATATTGTAGATTACCCGCTCGGGCACCCATGTATGGCCCACGATTGATATAATAGTCTGTGCCATTGTACGTGACTTTATTATTAAAATCAAGACCAGTGCTATTATCTATTCGTCTGCCATCATTGCCCGCAGCATAAACTATGATTATTCCATCAGCAATTGCATCCGACCGATCTGCATTGAAGCCAGGTGTTGGTGCTTGAGCTGTTACATAATAATCTAGATAATGTGGACTAGCTGGGTCAACATTCTGTTCTGCGGTATGATTGAATCCTAATTCTTCCCAACGTTTTGTAGCATTTCCTGTACTAGTCCACGGACCTGTATAGGTTGTTCCCCTATGAGTAATTGTAGCAGAATGATATGTGTTGAGGTCTGCTAGATATAGTTGAAAATAACCAGCATAAGAATTATTAACTATCGTTGGGTTTCTAACTCCAGTGTCGGGGTTAACACTTTTAGAATTATGCCATGCTCTTATATAATCATAAACAGTATCAATGTTAACACCTGCTACAGCATAAGGGTTGATATTATAAATGTTAGCATCAACGGCTAATCCATGAGTATTTCCAGCAGCTATACCTGCAACATGCGTTGCATGAAAAGTTAGACTATTTATTAAAAATATTAATGAAGCATCTCCGCCTGACGCATTATAATCATATGTATCTGCTGCTCCTCCGGTAACAGTGGGGTTGAGAGAAAACCAATTGAATTGATTTACTCTGGAATCTCCTGTGCCATTAACGTTGGTTTTGAATTCAGCGTGGCTGGCTTTTATATGACCATCAACAATTACAATATCAACATTCTTGCCTGATAGATTATAATTAATGGTTGCATTTTGTTTTTGAGTTGCATCAGATCCCCAACCTGCAACTTTATTACCTAACAAAGTTCTGTAGGGTCCCCAATTTTTATCATTGGTGCTTGCTACATTGGTTTTTGTAAAATCTGCCGTACGTGACCAACTGGGCTTGGGTACTATTCCTAATTCTTTACTGGTCAACGATACATCTAGTACCCTGGGATCTCTTTTGATCTGGGCTGCTTCTTTGTCTGTTAACCAATAATGTGTGTTTCTACTTATGGGTCTACGGTTGGCACAATCTACTACTCTATTGGGCAGAGCATTGAATTTTCCAGTACCTAATGATTCAATATCTTCATAGAGACTTGCTAAGTCATCAAATGATTGAGCGGTGACAATGTATTCTCTTGTTGTGGACATGCTGGTTTGTTGTAATCGTATATTTAGCCTAAATTTTTTCTAAGACGTTGACCATACCATTAAATACGCTTATAATATACAATTATCTATGAAAACATTTAAACACAGTGGTACTTTGGGCGATATCATCTACGCCTTACCCATAATGAAACATCTCGGTGGCGGTGAATTCTACCTACACCTTAATCAAATTGACTGGATTGGTCAGCACTACTACGGCAGCAAACCTAATCCATTCCATCAGGGTCGTATGACCAAGAATGACTCAATGTTTATGCGGGAGTTCTTTGAGGCCCAAACTTATATTTCAAAATACGCAGATCTAGATCCAAACAAAGATCTAATTACACATAACTTAGACCGCTTTAGACCTGCATTCGTGGGCCACCCTGGCAACTATGTAGATCTCTATGCTAATACATTTGGTATCAATGACCCTGTAACCCATACTCAATTAAGAAATACACCTTGGCTTACTGTGCCTAACCCTGTGGATCTCAAAGATAAACCCATTGTGATTAATCGTACAGCACGTTGGATACCTAGAACATTGAGTCCACTTTGGCAACAATGGAAAAATACCGGTATTGAACAACAAAGCATATTCGTAGGGCTACCCGAAGAACATACGGCATTCGAACGTGCTACAGGGTGGGATATTCCTTTTAGACCCACCAACACCTTACTTGAACTGGCAGAGATCATTGCCGGCTGTGAACAGTTTATTGGCAATCAAAGTGTTGCACTATCCGTGGCCATTGGCCTGGGCGTTAATTGGGCCTGCGAAGCCAGAGACGACATGCCACTGGAACGCAATGAATGCTACTTCCCTGATCACCCTAATGGAGAATACTTTTAATGGCTAAGAAACTGGGACTTATACAAACTAGAGGACTTGGAGACATTGTGATCTCCTTGCCCATCGCATATCACTATCATCAACAAGGCTGGGAAGTATATTGGCCTATCATTGACTCTTGGGTTGACCAAATGACAGCAGCTTGTCCTTGGATTAAATGGATACCGGTTGCACCAGACTCAGGTGCATTCTTCTATGAAACACCTTTACAACGATTGAAGAACTTTAAATGCGATGAAATCATTCCACTATATCAAGCATTAACAGGACAGGACTTTCACAAAGAAGTATACTTCCAACATACTAAATTTGATCAATACAAATATCTACGCACCGGTGTGCCTTTTATTGAAAAATGGCAGCTGGCTCGATGTATTACTCGTAACCCTGCTAGAGAACAAGCACTATACGATCGTTTGGTGACTAATCCTAACTATGTGGTGGTACACTTAGAAGGCTCTGATCATCGTGCTGGCTGGGACCCTGCCATGGTACCCGAAGGGTGGCAAACTATTGAGATCACCGCTGATAAAACAGATAACATATTTGATTGGCTAACAATATTAGAACGTGCCCAAAGTTTAATTCTAGTGGATTCTGTGTTTTCCAACATAGTAGATCAAATGAGCATCGGTGATGATCTTTATTTTATTCCACGTAGCCATATTGGATTAACTCCGGTACAGGCTAATCATTGGACATGGTTGACTAACCCAAATATTAACCCTGCAACAAAGAGTATTGCGGTTCCAGATTAATTACCAAGTTCTAACATAGGTTGTATATCCAGATTTGGTAATTGTGGCTTTTAAAGTGCCCGAAGTACTGCCTGAAAATACAATAAAAACGGCTGTGGTGCCCCCTATAGTTAAATTTCCAGTAGGAGAGCTGATGAAGGTAAAGGATCCTGAGACCACTGATATTGTATAAGCAAAGCTACCAGATGGACTGAGCATATCAGCAGTTGAAAGATATAGATAATATTGGTCATTGCCCCCCGATGCGGCGGTTTTATAAAATCTAGCAACTATGAGTCCAGCAGCGGCTGGCATTACAACTGAATTTGCTCGTCCCGAAGAACTTGCGGCACCAGCACTACCTGGACAGTATATCTGAAAAGTCCTACTTGCAATACCAGTTACTGGCCATGTAAGTGTACTGGTAATTGGTGTACAAGCGCCTACATTGGCCCCAGGTACTGTAAAGGGAGAACCTGATACAGCGTAATATGAGCCCGCACCCTGCCAGGCTACATCGTCTTCCGATGGTAACAGTTGATTACAAGCACCATTAGTGGTGTAGCTAAGAGTAGCCAGACCAGTTGCACTACTAAAACTAATAGAGGCTGATGATAAGAATCCATAAGGTAAGATATAATAAGTTAGAGTAATTGTATTCAACAATGTACCACCTACATTATAACAAGATAAAACTTTGGAACCAGTGACTCTAACGGTTCCAGGGTAAGCAACGCTACTATCATTGAACGATATTAATCCGGCAGTATTATTTGCACCCCAGTGTGTAACATCGCCGGCTATGGTTACATAGCTAACAGAAGCACCTGTTGTGGTCCAATAAACATAGATAACATTGCTTCCGCTTGCAAAATCATACACAGTTTGCCCTTGCCCAGCATTGCCCCATACTGCGGTAAAACCAACAAAGGCTGCTGCTCCTCGAAATGTACCTACACTAATAGCACCACTGGTGGCAATCAGCCCAAATCCACCATTGGCAGTACCAGTAGGTACATACGTACCTCCACGGTAGTATTCACTTAGAGCAACAGGATTACTCCCACCGAACTCAGTTTGTATTCCAGTAAATGCCACGTTGGTTGTTGCTATTGCCATAATTATTCCTGTGTTCCAAAAATATTGCCAATGATTCCGTCACCACCATTGACATAACTTTTACCTTTAAGAGCATGTCCGGCAATTCCACCAGTACCACCAGCATATCTCATATCTTGAAAATTATTGTTGCGAACAGAAACACCATCTTGTCCAGGCATACCTAACCCGCCACCATTTCCTCCGCTACCGCCTATCACTGTTTGTACTCGAAGATCAGGATTAGGATCAGCTGTATTAAATGTTTTGACCATTCCTGA
>Ga0114962_10005312_pt1 | contig 10081 bp, 5 predicted proteins | sample C_130820_MF_Meta_FD_87017 | JGI IMG/M metagenome (GOLD analysis project Ga0114962, IMG submission 87017) | Freshwater microbial communities from Lake Croche, Canada to study carbon cycling - C_130820_MF_MetaG | ecosystem: Environmental > Aquatic > Freshwater > Lake | place: Lake Croche, Canada...
CTGTTGCAGTTTGAGATAACGCAGAAGAATTTCCACCAGCTGTTGCATTTGTGGATCCACCAGATGGTGAACCAGTACCACCACTTCCGATGGCAACAGAATAACTTGTTCCTGGTATTACAGAAGTTGTTCCATTTAATAAACCTCCTGCACCACCACCGCCACCGCCCAAATAACCACCGCCACCACCTCCAGCACCAACAATTAAATATTCAACTGTATAAATTGATGAACTTACAATTTGCCAAATGTTATTACCAACATACATTTCTGCAGCAGTATTACTTGTGTTCCATCGAAGTGCACCTAAAGGAGGATTTGCCGGTTTTTGTGCCGAAGTGCCTATTGGTATAGAAAAATAACTTGTATCTGCCGTATTTGCTCCATATGTTGAGCTTGATGAACCACCAGATCCTACATTGGCCCATGCCGTTGCATTGGCACTTTCTAGTGTGCCTAAGTCGGTATTGTATCTAATAAATCCAGCAGAAGCTGTTGGTCTCTGTGCAGTATTACCTACAGGCACCGTAAAGTTTGAACCATTAGCAAAATTTAAATTACCAGAAATTGTTCCGCCGGTTAACTTTAAAAATATTGTGTTTGCTTGTGATTGTGTATAAGTATCAGCCACAGTAAATGGTGGAAACGTATATATAATCAACTCATCATTTGCTGATGCGGCTTGATTCAATGTTAATGATGAACCGTTAATTGCAGAGTATTCTTCTAATTCATTTAATAGAGAACCATTCAATGCAACAAAAATTGTATTGGCAACATACGACATTGGATTATTATATTTGTCATTACCAGAAAAAGTTGTTTGGCCTTGTGTAGCAATATACTCATACTCTTGAATGTATGTGTTGGCTGCTGGGCCTGGAGCTCCCGTTGGTCCTTGTAAAAATCCTGAACCTGCTATATTATTTTGATAGATAGTCATTTTTTAAGCCGTAAATGTTCCGCCAGAAGTAAATGTATGAACTGTATATCCGCTGGAAGAAGTAATTGTTCCACCCGATCCTCTTTGTGCACCAAGATATGCAATAATTACAATACCCGATCCACCCGATCCACCATAAGTATAAGAACCCCAAGGAACATAACTTTGCGCTCCGGCACCACCGCCGCCACCGGTATTTGAACCTCCATTACCACCATGAGTCGTTGTTCCGCCTCCAGTATCGGCTGTACCTGCTGCTCCAGTATTTCTACCTGCGCCACCCGATCCGGCACTTCCTCCTGGCCCACTTGGTGGTGGACCACTCGCTGCGCCACCACCGCCACCGCCAGATCCACCATTGCCTCCCGGTGTTGTCCAACCTCCACCACCACCACCACCGGAATAATAATATCCATAACCATCAGTAGAAAATAAAATTCCAATGCCGCCAGGTCCACCAGTAGCTCCACCTACACTACCTGTTGCACCAGCACCACCTCCACCTCCGGCCGGAACACCACCATATGCTCCTCCTGGATTTCCTTGACCGCTTGTTCCTGATCCATAACCTGGTGTTCCATATCCTTGTCCGCCACCTGAACCTCCTGATGTAGCTGCGGCTGATGCAGATGTAGGACCTGAACCTGCAGCATCACCATAAGAACTTCCGGCGCCACCGCCAATTGCTGTAAATCCTAATGCTGTTGTGTCGGATCCATTTGATCCTAATTGTCCTTGTCCATTAGGTGCACCACTTCCTCCTGCACCAATTGATGCTGAGTATGCAACACCGGGTGTTACCAACCTTGTACCGGTTAAAAGTCCACCGGCTCCGCCGCCGCCGCCGTGTCGATTGCCTCCGCCGCCGCCGCCAGCAACAACAAGATATGTTATTGTGTATTGTCCGCCGTAAGCAAGAACAACCCAACCTGTGCCTGAGCCCGTATACATTTCAGCCCAATTATTTGAACTATTCCATCTAATTGTTCCGTTGGCAGCTGCCGTTGGTCTTTGTGTATATGTTCCCGTTGGAATAACAAATCCAATCGAAGCATTTGATGCATCAATTAAACCGGTATTTGCTGATATAATAACATTATTGGATGAGGTAATAAAAACATTTGATGTAAGTGAAGATACGTTTGCTGATGAAGCTGATGAACCTGTACCACCAGAACCTACGTTAGCCCACGCCGTTCCATTTGCTGATTCTAAAGTACCATAATCCGTATTGTACCTAATGAATCCTGCATTTGCAGAAGTTCTCTGTGCAGTAGTACCTGTAGGAACTACAATCACATTACTGACTGATCCTTGTGAAGAAGTATTTGCTAGATTTCTTGATTTTGCCATTTGTTAAGCCGTAAAGGTTCCTGAACCAGTAAATGTATGTATTGTATAACCACCTGAAGTTGTAATGGTTCCACCTAAGGCCTTCTGTGTGCTTGGATAAGCAATAACTACAACACCTGAACCACCATTTCTAGCACCTGTTCCGCCATTGCCACTATTTGCTGTACCTGCTGACGTTCCTATGGTTTGAGCACCTCGGCCTCCTGCGGCATATGTGGAAGCTGTAATTGAATAATATGCTCCTGATCCAGGAAGATTACCTGCCGCAGGACCTCCTGCACCTCCGCCTCCACCGGAATCATTACCGCTGCCTGTATTCATACCTGGAGAAGTACCGCCAGGATATCCTTGGCCAGAAGTACCAGCACCTCCTGCGCCGCCGCCATCACCGCCTCCACCACCTGAGCCACCCGATCCACCAGCAGAAGGTCGAGTCCCACCGTATCCGCCACCAATTCCTGTTAGACCTAATGCTGTTGTATTGGTGCCTTGTGTACCATTTGTTCCGCCGCCAGTACCTGTGGAATCTGGACCGGTTCCTTGAGCACCGCCACCACCAATTGATATACTATATGTTGTACCAGGAATAACAGTTGTTGAACCTGTAAGAAGTCCACCACCTCCGCCGCCGCCACCAACGTCAACGTCTGTAGCACCACCGCCACCACCAGCAACAATAAGATAACTAATTGTATAAGGACCAATAGCAACACTTGATGAATAATTAACCCATCCTTGAGATGATCCTGAATAAACTATTGCGAGTGATTGACCGCTTACTGTTATAGAAGCATTTGTTGTGTTGCCTAAAATTTTATTTCCATTTGGATATAAAACTAAATTATTTACTGAGAAACTTTGATTAAAATCAACAAATGTAATGTTATCGCCTATTGATGGTGTTGCTGGTAGAGTAGCAACAACGCCAGAATTTCTTGTGTTAACAAAATAACCAGTATTTGTTATTGCAATAAAACTGGTATTTTGTGTTGTTGGTATCCAAGAAACTCCACCACTAGAAGCACTACCAGAACCTACGTTAGCCCAATATACTCCGTTAGCACTTTCTAATGTACCTAAGTCTGTATTGAAACGAATCTGTCCGGCAGTGACCGTTGGCCTCTGTGCTGTGTTGCCAGTAGGAACAATTAGTGAATTAAATTGTGGTGCTGAATTAGCTAGGTTTCTTGTTTTAGACATAGTTTAAGCCGAAAAAGTTCCTGATGAAGCAAATGTATGTGTTGTATATACACCATTTGTTGTAATTGTTCCGCCAGTTGCACGTTGTGGTCCAAGATATCTAACAATAATTAATCCTGATCCACCATTACCACCTGCTCGTGCATAACTAGGACTTTGATTATCATCTCCGCCGCCAGCTCCTGCACCGCCGCCAGTATTGGTTGTGCCAGGAGTTCCTGGGCTGGTATAACCTGCTCCACCTGGACCTCCACCGCCCGTACCTCCTGGTCCGCCTGATCCACCAGCGTATACACAACCACCGCCACCGCCTGCATAATATGTAGTTGAACCGGACATTGAAGATGCTGAGCCAGCACCGCCAGCACCACCGCCTGTTGCTCCGCCATTGCTTCCTGATGCACTTGCGCCACCGCCACCGGCACCACCATAGTTTGGTGGACCAGTATAAGAAACTCCTCCTGGATTTCCTTGACCAGAAGTTCCTAATCCTCCAGTACCTCCTCTGGCACCACCACCACCGGATCCTCCATTGGCTCCTGGTCCTGATGATGTTGATGCACCACCGCCACCACCAATTGATACTACTAATGATGAGAATGTGCTATCTGTTCCTGAAGCAGCTCTTTGATTTAACCAACCGATTGTAGTTCCTGGAACTCCTGCTCCACCACCACCAATAGTAACTGAGTAATTTGTTCCCGGTACAACGTTTGTAGTACCTGTTAAAAATCCTCCTGCACCACCGCCACTAGATTCATAACCTGAACCGCCACCGCCACCACCAGCAATGCTAAGATATTCAACAGAATAATTTCCTAATGGACTCACAGTAAATCCCGTATATGGAATCCAACCTTGAACTGTATCGGTGTATACTAAACTAATTGATGCACCGTTATTTGTGATTGTTCCGTTTGCTGTGTTGGCATTTAATTTGTTACCGTTTGGATAAATTGTAATTGCATTTGCCGAAGCCGTTTTAGAATAATCTACAATCTGTATGTAACTTCCTAATATTGGACTTGCTGGTAATGTGACAACAACTCCAGAATTTCTTGTATTAATAAGATAAGCATTTCCTGTTACAGCAATAAAACTAGTATTTTGAATTGCTTGCCATGATAAACCTGAACTTGATGCTGATCCAGAACCCACATTGGACCAATATACTCCGTTAGCACTTTCTAGTGTATTTAAATCTGTATTGAAACGAATTGAACCTGCGGTGTTTGCCGGCCTACTAGATGTATTACCAGTAGGAACAATCAATGTAGAATTTGCTGAAACGATATCTGCTAGTGTTGATGTTTTACTCATTTTATGCTATGAATGTTCCTGAAGAATTAAAAGTGTGAATAACATAACCGCCAGTTATCGTTACTGTGCCTCCTACGGCTTTCTGTAAATTTCCTGTATAACGAACAATCACAACGCCGGATCCTCCGGCGCCGCCGCCATTTCCGCCATGATTCCAACCTCCGCCGCCGCCACCACCAAGATTGATTGTTCCTGGAGTTCCAGCTGGCACTCCATTATTTCCTGCTCCGCCGCCACCTGTTCCTCCGTTGCCTACTGTTCCACTAGCGCCACCACCGCCACCGCCAGCATAATATGTTGCAGAACCAGAAATTGAATAAGATAATCCATTTCCACCTGGACCTCCTGATGAGTTCGTACCATCTCCGTTGGCACCTATACCACCGGCACCGCCGCCGCCGCCTTCGCCATTTGCATTGCCGGTTCCTCCTGCATATCCTTGGCCAGATGTTCCAGATCCTCCACCATTTGGTGTAAATGAACCATAATTAGCGCCACCACCGCCGGAACCACCAGAAGTTGCTGCAAATCCTGGAATAGGACTTCCACCATATGTTGAACCTCCTCGGCCACCACCAATTGCAGTAAATAAAAATCCGGTTGAATTTCCACCATTTGCTCCCGTAGTGGTTGGTGCAGGCGCAGCACCACCGGCTCCCACAGAAATTGCATATTGTGATCCTGAATTTACTAGTAAGTTTGGTTGATAAATTAATCCTCCAGCACCGCCACCTCCACCCGTACCTGCACCACCTGAACCTCCACCAGCAACAAGTAAAACATCAACCGAATATGTTCCTATAATTGCGCTTGGAAATCCTGTATATGTTATCCAACCTTTATTTGCATCTGTGTATATTAAACCAAGAGATGCGCTACTATTTTGTAGTAAAACATTTGCTGTATTTCCGTGAACTTTATTACCATTAGGATAAAGTATCAGATTATTGGAAGTAAATACGCCTCCATAATCACTAAATTGAATTATTTGGCCAAAAGTTGGACTTGCTGGTAGTGTTGCGGTTACATTTCCCGTTGCGGTGTTAACCAAATAACCATTATTAACAACAGCAATAAAACTTGTATTCTGTACCGGCTGCCAAGAAACTCCACTACCACCACTTGATGATGAACCGGATCCTACATTTGACCATGCTGTTCCGTTTGCTGATTCTAAAGAACCCAATGAAGTGTTATAACGAATTAGTCCAGCAGAAGTTGCCGCAGGTCTTTGTGCAGTAGTACCTTGTGGTACTTGAAAATATCCTGTGGCCGTTGATGTAATATTTGCAGTATAAACATCATCAGTAATTTTACTAAGATAACGATAATCAGTATTTGCTGAAGTAATGAATGAAGTAAAAGTAAGAATACCAATTTCATCATTAGCAAATGCTGGATTGTTTAGTGTAACTGATGTACCACTCAATGCTGTATAGTCTATTTTATTTCTAAGCGTTGAACCATTTCGTGTAACAATTAAATTGCCACCATTGTAACTTAAAGGACTTCCGTAAATATCATTACCGGTAAATACTGTTTGATCTGAATTAGCAGTATAGAAATAATTACTGATTGTGTTTGCTGTACCTGGTAAACTAAATGATCCAAAGGCAACAATACTGAGTTCATCATTTGCTGCAGCACCTGATGTTAATGCAATATAAGAAGAATTTGATTGATTATAATCAACAGCATTTCTAAGTGTAAGACCATTAAGTGTTACAAAAAGGTTGTCGGTATTATAATTTAATACTCGGCCATTAACATCTGCACCACCAAAAGATGTTTGATTATTACTTGCAGTATACACATAAGTTGTAATGGTATTCTGTGCTGCCGTCAATGACATACTTTGAAATGAAACTACATCTAAAGCATCATTCGCTAATGTTGGTGATAGTAATGTAATTGTTGTACCATTGTTAGCAACATAATCTTCTGTTGGTCTTAAAAATACACCGTTAAGGTATACATCAAGAGCATTAACATTATAACTTAATGTTTGACTGTAAGCATCGGCACCAACAAAAATAGTTTGATTATTGGTGGCATTAAAACGATAATTTGTTTGTGTGGCATTTGCACCAACACCTGCTGGTCCAGCAGTACCTGCGGCACCATCAGCACCTTTAGGTCCTGTGGTTGATATAACTTGCCATGTTGCACCATCATAAATTAAAGATACTGATGAACGAGAAATATTGAGTGCTAAGGTATCAGCAATACCTTGAATTGTTCTTCCGTTTGGACTGACTAACACATTATTGTTTGACCAACCCGTGTTTGGTCCTGAACCATCAGCAATAACAACTACGTTGGCTAATACTGGAGATGCCGGTAAAGTAATTGTAAATGTACCAGCAGCAGAGTTAGCCAACAATTGAATATTGTTACCAACAGTATAGTTAGAACTAATAACATTCCAACTTGCTAGTCCACTAGAAGAAAGTGAACCGCCAATTGAACCCCAATTACCATTGGAAAATCCTTCAAATGAAGATAGTGTGGTGTTATATCTTAGATAACCATTGGCAGTATTTGCTGGGCGCTGAGTAGTATTACCTGTAGGTAATCCGAAGTATCCGGTTGAGATATTATTTGCATCCGAAACTGTATTAGCAGAAACATACATCGCACCACCAATTGAACCCCAATTACCATTTGAAAATCCTTCAAACGATGTTGTCGTAGTATTATATCTTAAATAACCATTGGCACTATATGTTGGTCTTTGACCTGTTGTACCTGCAGGTAAACCAAAAAATCCTGTTGAAATATTGTTGGCATCTGAAACTGTATTAGCAGAAACATACATTGCACCACCAACAGCACCCCAGTTACCATTAGAGTAACCTTCAAAAGATGATGTTGATGTATTGTATCTAAAATATCCGTTTGCACCAGAAGGTCGTGCAGCAGTATCACCACTCGGCACTTGTATTGCAGATGTTTTAGGAAATTTAGCTAGGTTTCTTGATTTTGTCATTGTTATTATTTAAGATACAAAAGTACCTGATGAAGTAAATCTATGGACAATATAATCACCCGATTGAGTTACAATTCCGCCAGTTGCTCTTTGAAATGTAGATTGATATCGAATGACAACTACACCAGAACCTCCATTGCCAGAATATCCACCACTATATGTATCACGAACTCCACCGCCGCCACCGCCAGAATTTGATGTGGCATTTAATACACCAGATGTTGTTCCTGTGGACCATCCTGCGCCGCCTCCACCAGTTCCACCTGGAGGATTTGTGCTATTACTACTGCATCCTCCACCGCCACCGGAATAATATACAGATGATCCTGTAATTGAACTTGCTGAACCTACTCCGCCTTGTCCGCCAGTATCTGCGCTGCCGTTTGATCCTCCTGCGCCAGCTCCGCCACCGCCGCCGCCGGACCAGCCGCCATTGCTTGGACCATATTGTCCATATCCTCCAGTATTACCTTGTCCGTTTGTTCCTGATGCACCAGCAATTGAAGCGCTAATACCTCCGCCACCTCCACCACCGGATCCACCGGGAGTAGCACCGTTATTTGTCTGGTGACTACCGCCGCCACCTCCACCTAATGAGGTTAATCCGAAAAGTGAACTATTGCCACCTGTGTTTCCAACTACCGTAGCGGTACCCCCAGAGGCACCTGCACCAACTGTTACAGTATATGATACTCCGGGTGTTAAAAGTGTGGATGATCCACTCAATAAACCTCCAGCACCTCCACCTCCACCAACTTGGCCACCACCTCCGCCGCCACCAGCAACAATTAAATAATCAACTGCATATTGACCAACAGATAATGCAGTTGCATAATTAATCCAACCTTGATTTGCATCAATATAAACTAATGATATACCTTGACTATTAGTTATGAGCCTTACATTAGATGTATTGCCGTTAACTTTATTTCCATTGGGATAAACAATTAAATTATTTGACGCAAAGGTACTTTTATAATCAACGAATGTTATTAAACTTCCTACTGTTGGACTTGCTGGCAAAGTTACTGTTACGTTAGCAATTTGTGTATTAACAGCATAACCATTTCCGGCAACAGCAATAAAGTTTGTATTTTGTACCGGTTGCCAAGATAATCCACCACCAGAACTTGCTGAACCGGATCCCACATTTGACCACATTACTCCGTTGGCGGATTCAAGTGTGTTTAATGTAGTATTAAAACGAATCATACCTGCAGTATTTGCTGGGCGTTGAGCAGTATTACCTACTGGCACCATCATACCATTACCATCAGGTAATATTCCGGCTAGAGTTCTATTCTTTGTCATTTGTTATTTTTTAATTGTTCTATTTCTTTTTTCAACTCTACAATAGCGGCAAATGCTAAAGCACTTAACTTAGAATAATCTACGGCTAAAGAACCATCTTCTCTTGTTCTTACTGCTTCGGGGAATACTGCTTGAACATCTTGAGCGATGACACCAAAATCTCTTTTTTGGACAAAGTAACCATCTTCACCGCCGTGTTCCTGTATGTAGGAATCTGTCCAGTCAAACATTTTACCACCAATAGCATCTACTTTATTTAACGCATTCGGAATATTAATAATATTTTCTTTGTATTTTTTATCTGATGAATAATAAGCAGTAATATTATTAACTGCTCGAATTTCACCTGCGGTACCTGAAGCAGCAGTACCTACTCCAAAAGAACCTACTTTCATACTTCCTAATGCTGCACCAGCAGACCAACCACCCACAGCAAAGTTATTATCGGTATCAAGACCAAAGTAAGCCGCATAAATTCCAGGCCTGTGAAACGACATATAAGCGCCGTTTGTGGTTCCTGGTCCTTGAACCATAACACCACCTAAAGCACCCGTTGCCGTTAATAAAGAACCCGATTGGTTTCCTTGAGCATTAATTTGTGAAGTTGTATTAACTGCTGATGAAGCAACCGTAGTGGCATTAACTGTCGTAGAATTAACTGTTGTAGCATTTGCTGTGGTGGCACCAATTAAATTAAATGTGCTGGTGCCTTGTGAAATTGCATTGCCTTTAAAGAAAGAAGCATATACGTTGGTAGTTGCAAAAGTAGGATGTGCAATGTTAATATTGTTATTGGCATCTAATTCTGGTGTATAATTTTTAAAGAAGTAGTATTCTTTTGTTCCTGCATCTCTAATAATACCAGTATGAGCATTTGCTGTGCCATCATTATAATGTGCAGCAAATCCAATATCTACGATATCAGTCGTGTAATTACCAATACCAAGAACGATGAGTGGGTCAGA
>Ga0114962_10005314_pt1 | contig 10081 bp, 7 predicted proteins | sample C_130820_MF_Meta_FD_87017 | JGI IMG/M metagenome (GOLD analysis project Ga0114962, IMG submission 87017) | Freshwater microbial communities from Lake Croche, Canada to study carbon cycling - C_130820_MF_MetaG | ecosystem: Environmental > Aquatic > Freshwater > Lake | place: Lake Croche, Canada...
CCGGCTGAGTTTGGTGTCGCAATGATCGCGGTTCCACAAGGATCTGAGATCGATTTCGATATTCGACTCGAATCAGTAATTGATGGAGTCCTCGTCTCTGGCTCGGCACTGGTAGCAGTGAAGGGTGAATGTTCGAGGTGTCTTGAGCCGTTAGCTTTCGATATGGAAGTTGATTTGCAAGAGATGTTCGAATATCCAGTAACTGATTCGCGTGGTCGAGAAATTGATGTAGCGGATCGCGACGAAGATGCACTGACGCTTGAGGAAGATTATCTCGATCTTGAGCCGTTATTGCGCGACGCAGTAGTTTTAGCTTTACCGCTTTCACCGCTGTGCCAACCTGAATGTCTTGGACTCTGCACCATTTGTGGGCAGAACTTCAATGACGATCCAGAACATCAGCATGATGAGGTCGACCAACGGTGGGCCGCACTTGCAAACCTGGTCACTAAGGACAGTGACGACGAAGACTAGTTGCATGCGCAGTATGTGACCTGAGACAAGAAAAGGATGGCAGACCGTGGCCGTTCCAAAACGTAAGACTTCCCGAAGCAACACCCGTCATCGTCGTTCCGCATGGAAGGCGACTGCCGCAAACTTGGCAACGTGTGAGCGTTGTCGTGCACCAAAGTTGCAGCATATCGCTTGCTCAACTTGTGGCACATACGACAAGCGCCAGGTTCTTAGCGTCTAATTGTTGTGGCCGAGTCCACTTCGTACGACGAGTTGTTTGGGCAGCTGGGCTTGGTCATCAACGCCCAGTTACTTGAACTTGCGCTGACCCACAGGTCATACGCCTACGAGTCAGGCGGCATACCGACAAATGAGCGCCTCGAGTTTCTCGGAGATTCGGTGCTCGGCATCATTGTTACTGATGCCCTTTATCATCGCCATGCCGACCTCCCTGAAGGTCAGTTAGCTAAACTACGCTCCGCAGTTGTAAATGCCCGCGCCCTTGCCGGCGTTGCTCGCACACTTTCTCTAGGCTCGTACATTCGCCTTGGTAAGGGTGAAGAGGCAACTGGTGGGCGCGACAAGTCATCTATTTTGGCCGACACGGTTGAAGCCATTTTGGGTGCTGCTTATCTCGACCACGGCATTGATGTGGCTCGGGATTTAGTGCTGCGACTTTTTGACGAACTGCTCACTGAGTCGGCAACCCTAGGTGCTGGACTTGATTGGAAAACTTCACTTCAAGAGTTAACAGCTGAACTTGGCGTCGGCGTTCCTTCCTATGTGATTACCGAAGATGGTCCCGATCACGCTAAAGAATTCCAGGCTCGAGTTGTGCTCGGTGAGGCGCACTTTGGTTTTGGCACTGGCAGCAATAAGAAGGAAGCAGAGCAAGAAGCGGCTTCAAGTGCGTATGCCGAACTTCTCGAACTGCATCGGCCTGAATAACTCCTATGCCTGAGTTGCCCGAAGTTGAAGTAGTCCGCCGCGGCATTGCACAGTGGGTCGTTGGGCGAACAATTTCAGATGCTGCTGTATTTCACCCGCGTGCAACTCGTGCGCACATCTTGGGTGAACGTGATTTTTGCGATCGCCTTGCTGGTCGGACTATTGCCTCTGTTGACCGCCGCGGCAAGTTCATGTGGCTGGTCCTTGATGATGATTCTGCTGTGGTCATTCACCTCGGTATGAGCGGCCAAGTGCTTGTTCAGCCCATTGATGCCCAGCCTGAGAAGCACTTGCGCATTAGGGCCACGTTTACCGATGGAGACAGGGCCATGCACTTTGTGGACCAGCGCACATTCGGCGGGATGCGCATCGACGAGTTAGTTCCGGATGCACTAGGACATAGGGTGCCTGAAAGCGTCGCACACATCGCACAAGATCCTTTGGATACTCAGTTTGATTTAGCCGCAGTGGTACAAGTTATCGCTGCTAAGGACACAGAGATTAAGCGAATCTTGCTTGACCAAAACGTGCTCAGTGGAATTGGCAACATCTACGCTGATGAAGCGTTGTGGCTCTCGCAGATTCATGGGGCTACCAAGCCGAGCAAACTGACAATCGAGCAACTGCAGGCCCTCATTCGAAATGCGACTCAGGTCATGGAAGCAGCCCTCGATCAAGGTGGCACATCATTTGACTCTCTATATGTGAACGTGAATGGAGAAAGCGGTTATTTCTCTCGGGATTTAAAGGCATATGGTCGCGAGAAGGAACCTTGCCATCGTTGCGGCACACCTATTGTGCGCGAGCGATTTATGAATCGTTCGTCGTTTTCTTGCCCCACCTGTCAGGTACCGACAAAGAGCGAATAGGCGCTCGAAACTTTTCTGCGTAACCCTTACTCATTGAGCGCGTCTCGACGGGTAAACTGAACCAGACTTCCCGCCAAGTTGCTGGTCTCCCCGCTAGCACGACCCGACCAGAAAGACGCGCGTGTACCTCAAGAGCCTGACTATTCGCGGATTCAAGTCGTTTGCGTCCTCTACGACCCTAAATTTTGAATCAGGTATTACTGCCGTCGTCGGCCCTAATGGCTCAGGAAAATCAAACGTCGTCGATGCCATTGCCTGGGTAATGGGTGAGCAAGGAGCCAAGAGTCTTCGCGGCGGCAAGATGGAAGACGTTATCTTCTCTGGTTCAACCGGTCGTGCTCCACTTGGCCGCGCTGAAGTTCTGCTCACTATCGATAACACTGATGGCGCATTACCTATCGAATATTCTGAAGTAACCATTTCCCGCACAATGTTCCGCAATGGTGGATCCGAGTACGGCATCAACGGAACTCCTTGTCGGTTGCTCGACATTCAAGAACTATTGAGTGACTCGGGTATCGGTCGCGAGATGCACGTCATTGTCGGCCAGAACTCATTGCGTGAAGTATTGCTCGCAACGTCAGAGCAGCGTCGTGGCTACATCGAAGAAGCAGCCGGCGTACTCAAGCACCGCAAGCGTAAAGAAAAAGCACTTCGAAAACTTGAAGCAATGGAAGTTAACCTCACTCGCCTTGAGGACCTCACTAATGAACTTCGTCGCCAACTTAAGCCACTGGGTCGTCAGGCTGATGTTGCTCGCCGTGCGAATGTCATTCAGTCTGATGTACGTGATTCGCGCCTGCGCATTCTTGCTGATGATCTCGTCACCATGCGTACAGCGCTTGCAGCGGAAATTGCTGATGAGACAGTAGTCCGTGAGCGTCGCAGTGAAGTCGAGAGTGCTCTGATTGCCGCAAAAGCGCGAGAGGCAGTTCTGGAAGCACAGATTGCCTCGTCGTCACCTGAAGTTGATCTTGCTCAAAACACCTTCTACCAACTTGATGGTCTGCAAGAGCGATTCCGTTCGACCCTTGCCTTAGCCAAAGAGCGAGTGCGTCTTGGCGATGTTGACGATGAAGATGTTCAGCGCGGCCGGGATCCAGAAGAGCTTGATCGTGAAGCGCATGAGTTACGTAATCAAGAGCAGCACCTTGCAACTCAAGTTGATGATGATCGTGTCGCTCTAGACTGCGCCATCAGCGAACGCACATCACTTGAGGTTGCACTTGCTGCCGAAGATGCACGACTACAGGCGGCGACCCGTGCAATTGCTGACCGTCGTGAAGGCCTCGCTCGTATCGTCGGCCAGGTAGCAGCAGCGAAGTCACGTCTTGAAACTCGCAGCGCTGAAATTGCTCGACTAGAAGAACGGCTTGGCGAAGCGCAGAGTCGTTCAGATGCGGCTGCTCAGGAGTTCACCGCACTTGAGAGCCAGGTTGCTGGCCTTGATGAAGGTGAACTCGGACTCGACGGTGAGCACAGTAAAGTTTCGGCGGAACTGAACCGAGTTGGACTTGAACTCGAGGCAGCTCGCGCTGAAGAGCAAGAAGCTGAGCGGGAACGCAGTGCAGCAGCAGCTCGACTTGAAGCACTTGAATCTGGCATGGCTCGCAAAGATGGCGGAGCTGCAGTCCTTGCTGCAAGTGACTCAATGTCTGGCATCCTTGGTTCAGTCGCTGCACTCATGCAGATTGAACATGGTTGGGAGACAGCAGTTGCTGCTGCTCTCGGTGCAGCAGCAGACGCTATCGCGGTCAGCGATGCGGATGCAGCAAGCAATGCCATTTCCATGTTGCGCCGTGAAGACGCGGGTCGCGCTGCTCTTGTTGTTGTCGGTCAGGGCGCACAGAATCGTCAGGAATGGCCTTCGCTTGACGGTCATCGCTACATTGTCGACCTGATTAATTGTGATGAAGCACTGCGTATTGCATTGACCGACATCCTTGATCGTGTTGTTGCTGTCGAGTCAATGGATAGCGCAAGCTCACTAGTTGCACAGCATCAAGACCTTCGTGCTGTCACTCGCGATGGCGATGTTGTTGGTCGTGGTTTTGTTCATGGTGGTACCGGTGGCACCCAAAGCCTTGTTGAAGTTCAGGCAGCAGTTGATGAAGCACGCGAACGCCTTGAGGCCGCCGCCCATCGGGTAGATCGCGCCAAGTTTGCGGTCATCACTGGCACGCAAAGCCTTGAAGAAGTTCAGACGCGTGCTGATCACATTCTGGATCGCTTGCATGAGTCAGATGCAAACATGGCTGCCTTCGCCGAGCAACTTGGTGGTCTGCAATCCATTATGCGCAGCGCATCTGGTGAGGCCGAGCGATTTGCTGCTTCAATTGCCTCTGCAAACAAGGCTCGTGCAGATGATGAATTGAGTGTTACCGAGCTCGAGGCGCGACTAGAAATTGCCCAAGCAGATTCAAGTAATGACACTGAAGTAGACGAGGCAGAACGTGATCGCCTAACCGAACTAGTCGGCGCTGCGCGTCATGCGGAGATGAATGCTCGACTCACCGTTCGTACTGGCGAGGAGCGCGTTCGCGCTCTGGCTACACAGGCTGAACAACTTGAGCATGCAGCGAATCTTGAGCGCACTGCTCGTGCACGTGCAATAGAACTACGTGAGCGTCGCAAGCGCGAGGCACAAACAGCACGCGCAGTTGTTGTGGCGTGTGACACTGCTCTTGAACTGCTGAGCCAGTCAATTGGTCTAGCCAAAATTGAGCGTGAGCAGGCAATCGCAAACCGTCAAACTCAAGAAACCGAAGTAAAGGATGTGCGCACGCGCATCCGTGAGTTGACTGCTGACCTTGAGGTGCTTACTGACACAGTGCATCGCGATGAAGTTGCTCGTGCTGAACAGCGTCTACGTATCGAATCACTCGAAAACAAGGCGCTTGAAGATTACGGTGTTGCACCACCAGACCTTATTGACGAGTACGGTCCAGATGTTTTGGTTCCTCCTTCACCACGTGCACCTGGTGACGAAGTTGATCCGAACGAACCAGATCCAGAACCTTACGCATTTGTCCGCAGCCAGCAGGAGTCACGTCTTGCTGCCGCTGAGCGTTCACTTGCATTACTGGGCAAGGTCAACCCACTTGCTCTGGAAGAGTACTCGGCCCTTGAAGAACGTCATAAGTTCCTTGGCGAACAACTTGAGGACCTTCGCAAATCGCGCAATGACTTGCTCAGCGTCATCAAGGATGTTGACGAGCGTGTGCAACAGGTCTTTGGCCAGGCATACGAAGATACCTCACGCGAATTCCAATCAGTCTTCGCGCGCTTGTTCCCTAATGGTGAAGCGCGCATGGTCCTTACCGACCCCAATGACTTGTTGAATTCTGGTGTCGATATTGAGGCTCGTCCGCCGGGCAAGACGTACAAGCGTTTGTCATTGCTTTCGGGTGGTGAGCAGTCGCTGACTGCTGTGGCATTCCTCGTTGCTTTGTTCAAGGCGCGTCCAAGTCCGTTCTACATCCTCGATGAGGTTGAAGCCGCACTGGATGATGTGAACCTTGGCCGTTTGCTGGGAATTCTCGCTGAGCTGCGCAAGGATTCACAGCTGCTCATCATCACGCACCAGAAGCGCACAATGGAGATTGCGGATGCACTGTACGGCGTATCTATGCGAGGCGACGGTGTCACCCAAGTCATTAGTCAGCGCATCACGCGTGAAGATCATCAGACGCCAGAGCAGGCTGCTGATGCTGAACTCATTACTCAGTCGTAGCCCCCGCCTCGTAGGCTAGCCTCATGCTTCTTGCCGCTATGTCTTCATCTACGGTCATTTCCGCCGTTGTTCTGGTTGCCGTCCTGATTCTTGGGCTGGCGTTACTTGTTCGTAAGCGCGGAAAGAGCTCTAGCGCTCAAAGCGCGGCCTCAACCGTTAAGCAGACTCCGCGTACAGATTTTGAGCCACAAAAGCCAGAGCCATCATCGGTGGATGCAAGAACGACCACCGCAACGCATGAGCGAGTAGCCAGTGAGTTACCTCCTGCGGAGTCTGTTCACAATCCTGAAGTTGAAGCACCCGAATCGGCCGACCAGCGTTCAAGCCGGTTACGTTCGAGGTTTGCCAAGTCACAAGGTGGGCTCGGCCAGTCCTTGCGTGCATTGTTTACCGGCTCTGAGATTGCCGCCCAAACTTGGGATGACCTGGAAGACACCTTGATTATGTCTGATGTTGGTGTCACAGCATCCGGTCTGGTTATCGATCGCCTGAAGTCTGCTCTGCGTGCAGCAGGCACGAGTGATGCTGGTCAGGTTGATGCACTTGTCCGCCACGAACTCACACAGATCATCGATGGCGGTTTTGATCGTTCACTTAAGACAGCGCGACACGATGAACGTCCAGCGATTGTTCTGACTGTGGGAGTGAACGGAACTGGCAAGACCACAACGACAGGCAAACTGGCTCGGTTATTAGTGTCGCAAAATCAAGATGTTGTGCTTGGTGCAGCCGATACTTTTCGCGCGGCTGCTGCTGAGCAACTCACCACGTGGGGCGACCGCATTGGAGTTCCAGTAGTACGTGGTCCTGAAGGTAGTGACCCGGCTTCAGTTGCATTTGATGCAGTGAATGCAGGTGTCGAAGCTCAGGCTGATGTTGTGCTCATTGATACTGCAGGTCGCCTGCACACCAAGCAAGGCTTAATGGATGAACTTGGCAAGGTCTATCGAGTTGCCAGTAAAGCTGGTGCAATTGATGAGGTGTTGCTAGTCATTGACGCCACAACTGGGCAGAACGGGTTGCTTCAAGCCAAGGTTTTTAGTGAGGTTGTTCCAGTCAGTGGGGTAGTGCTCACCAAACTTGATGGCACAGCCAAAGGTGGCATCATCTTGGCTATCCAGAATGAACTCGGCGTTCCGGTGAAGCTAGTCGGATTGGGTGAAGGCCCCGATGACCTTGCTGCATTTGATCCAACTCTGTTTGTAGACGGCCTTTTCGCCTAGTTCACTCTGTGTTGTCTGGCTCTGTATCCAGATTGATTTGGGTAGAGGTCGCACTTGTAGTCGGAAATCCTGTTTCCAAAGTAGTTGGATCTCCAGCGGTTTCATCGTCTTCGCCTGCAGTCCCTGACTCATCCTCAGTATGATCCTCGGCTGCGAACTTCAGCGATGCAGACCTGCGTTGGCGTGGAGTAAATACAGCTGCCGGTCCAGGTTTCGTTACTCGGCTGGGGTAGGTAGCAGCAAAGTTGCGAAGTTGTTCATTGATTTCTTCAAGTTCGGCATAGGCAACATCAAACGCGCGTTCAACTTCAATTTCCTGTGCTTCAACCTGCTCAAGATATTGGCGATTCAATTCCTCTGCCGCCACCTTTCCAGAGGTGTCTAGTCGTCGTGCAGCAAATTTCTCTGCTGAATCAATCAGGATGCAGGTAACCCACATGTCAGCGGGGTGTGGAAATTCAACCACGGAGACAGTCTGCCTCGTTGATGAGGCAATGGTGATATGTCTACCTTCACCAGGCGAGGCGATGATGTTCGTGAATTTCACATTGCGCGAGTGGAGTGCACCTATGAATGAGAGAGAACGCGTGGACACCACAAACTGTCCACTATCAATGTGGCCAAGTTGATCAGGCATTTGCACAGTAGTTGAGGTTGAGTGACTTGTGCTTTTTCCTGAGCCGCCAATAAATACTGGACCCACCTTTGTACCAATGAATGGTCTGCCACCATTCTTAGTTTCGCGTTGAGTCACACGGCTGCCTCTTTGTGGCTCAAAGAGTTCACAGTTACTAATCGTCAGCAGTTGAACCTCAGCATCTTCACGTTCAGCTAGCTGCCCAATTGTTTCTAAGTGTCGATAGAACAGGTCATATTCATTGTGATAGAGCGCAAGATTCTGCATCATTTCGGCCTGTGTCTTGAGAAGTGCCTTCACGCGAGAGGCATCTCTAAACAGATACGTAATCCACGAGCCCATCGTCTGGGCAGAAGATGTAGGGACTTGAAGGGTCACAGTTAGCCTCTATCTGTTGTGTATTGCTTCCACCCTAGAAACAGCCACCGACAAATTTTCCGTTTTCTGCAACTTTCTACCAAGTGCCAATACGGTATCTTTGATGAATTGACCGACTATGTTGGTCGTTGCACAGGGAGATTTATCATGATTAACACTGGCGATACCGCCTGGGTGCTTGTGTCTGCAGCCTTGGTACTGCTTATGACACCAGGTCTGGCTTTCCTTTACGGTGGCATGACCCGCGCCAAGAGCACACTCAACATGATGATGATGTCCATGGTGTCAATCGGAATCGTGACTGTGCTTTGGGTTCTCTACGGCTATTCAGTTTCCTTTGGACATGGTGGTCCATGGCTTGGGCCAATCTCGCTTTCTGACATTGGAGCTGCTGCTGATTCAGGTGTGGCAGTCAATGGCACGACCGCAACGACCGTCCCAGTTCTTGCCTTCGCTGCCTTCCAGCTGACGTTCGCCATCATTACCACTGCACTAATCAGTGGTGCCATTGCTGATCGAACGAAGTTCTCGGCGTGGTGCATCTTTGCCGCTCTCTGGGCGACGCTTGTCTACTTCCCAGTGGCTCACTGGTCTTTCGATTTCGGTGATGCATCCGGCAATGGGGCAGGCTGGCTCGCTGCTCGCGGGCTCCAGGACTTTGCTGGAGGAACTGTAGTTGAGATTAATTCGGGTATTTCAGGCTTGGCCATGGCTCTAGTTCTTGGCAAGCGTGCCGGTTGGCGCAAAGACCCAATGCGTCCGCACAACATTCCACTCGTACTAATTGGTGCTGGCCTCTTATGGTTTGGCTGGTTTGGCTTCAATGCCGGCTCTGCACTTGGCGCAAATCACCTGGCTGCTCTCGCTTTCATGAACACGCAGATCGCTGGGTCTACGGCTCTCTGTGGATGGTTGATTACTGAACGACTACGTGATGGACGTGCGACGAGTTTGGGTGCCGCATCTGGTGCGGTCGCTGGGCTTGTGGCGATTACCCCAGCGTGCGCGTTTGTGACTCCACTTGGCGCCGCCGTCATCGGTCTAGTTGCAGGCATTGTGTGTGCGGCAGCTATCGGCTTAAAGTATCGCTTTGGTTATGACGACAGCCTCGATGTGGTCGGACTCCATGGAATTGGTGGCATCATCGGCACGCTTGCAATTGGATTGTTGGGTGCGAGTGTCGTTAACCCCGGCGGGAAGAATGGCCTATTCTATGGAGGCGGTCTTGAGCTGCTAAAAGTTCAGTCCTTAGGTGTCGGTGCGGTCCTTGTCTATTCGTTCACAGTGACCTTCGCCATCGGCTGGGTTCTGGACAAGACGATTGGCATGCGCATTACTCGTGATGAAGAAATTGAAGGTGTAGATCTCATCGAACATGCAGAGTCTGCTTACGAATTTGATAACCGCGGTTCTGGCGGTGCCGGTCTAGGCGCGGTCCTGTCAGCATCTCGCTCAACTGAAGGAGCGCACGAATGAAACTAGTCACAGCAATTGTTAAGCCATTCAAGCTTGAAGAAATCAAAGAGGCTCTGAATGCACTCGGAGTAGAGGGTCTAACTGTCTCTGAAGCTTCAGGTTACGGTCGTCAGCGCGGCCACACTGAGGTGTATCGCGGAGCGGAATACACAGTAGATCTCGTTCCTAAGGTGCGTCTAGAAGTGCTCATTGATGACGAGCGGGTGGACGCTATTGTGGCCTCGATTGTGCAAACGGCACACACTGGTCGTATTGGCGATGGCAAAGTCTGGGTTGTTCCAGTTGAGTCGGTCACTCGCGTGCGCACCGGAGAGACCGGTAGCGAAGCGATTTAGGTTCTAAGACCATAGATCAAATGGCTCAC
>Ga0114962_10005315_pt1 | contig 10078 bp, 7 predicted proteins | sample C_130820_MF_Meta_FD_87017 | JGI IMG/M metagenome (GOLD analysis project Ga0114962, IMG submission 87017) | Freshwater microbial communities from Lake Croche, Canada to study carbon cycling - C_130820_MF_MetaG | ecosystem: Environmental > Aquatic > Freshwater > Lake | place: Lake Croche, Canada...
CTTGTTGATGTAATTCTTTCCTGCATTGCACCCATTTCAGTTGCTAATGTTGGTTGATAACCTACTGCAGAAGGTATCCTGCCTAAAAGCGCAGAAACTTCTGAACCAGCTTGTGTAAACCTAAATATGTTATCAACAAAAAATAATACATCTTGCCCTTCTTCATCACGAAAATATTCAGCAAGAGTCAAGCCTGATAAAGCTACTCTAGCTCTTGCGCCGGGAGACTCATTCATTTGACCATAAACCAAAGCAGCTTTAGATTTAGACTGATCCTTTATATTAATAACTCCAGACTCCATCATTTCATGGTAAAGATCATTACCTTCTCTAGTTCGCTCACCAACACCAGCAAAAACAGAATAACCACCATGAGCTTTAGCAATATTGTTAATTAATTCCATAATTAAAACTGTTTTACCAACTCCGGCTCCACCAAATAATCCGACTTTACCACCTTTAGCGTAAGGCGCCAAAAGGTCGATAACTTTAATTCCAGTTTGTAAAATTTTATTATCCGTTGATTGATCAATAAAGCTTGGTGCCTTACCATGAATTGAGGCTCTAGTTTTTGCTTTAATTGGTCCTAATTGATCTATTGGATTTCCTAAAACATTCATGATTCTCCCTAATGTTCCTGGTCCAACTGGAACTGTGATTTGTTGCTCCAAATCTACAACTTTTGTCCCACGAGTTAATCCTTCAGTCGAATCCATTGCGATAGCTCTTATTTCATTATCTCCAATATGTTGAGCTACCTCGAGAACTAGAGTTCTATCGCCAATTTTACATTCTAATGCGTTAAGAATAGCTGGAATACCATGCTCGAATTTTATATCTACAACTGCAGATATAACCTGAGTTACTAACCCATCATTACTCTTCACACTTACCTTTTTCATACTTACCTCAATTAAATTTAATATAAACTTTTATATTGCTTCCGCACCTGAAATAATCTCGATCAATTCTGTTGTAATAGCAGATTGTCTTGTTCTATTGTATAAGATATTCAAATCTTTAATCATTGCTCCAGCATTATTAGATGCATTTTCCATTGCAGTCATTCTTGCTCCATGTTCACTAGCAATATTTTCTAGAACTATAGATAGTAAATTAGCAGTCATGTTACGTCCTACCAAATCTGCTACCATTTTCTTGGCCTCTGGTTCAAATTCAAATTGATTATTTGCATTTTGTTCAACGACGTCATCTTGAGTAAATAATGGTAAAAGCTGCTTATAAGATACATTTTGAGTTACAGCAGAAACAAATTCATTAAAAAAGATAAAACATGCATCAAAATTTTCTTTACTAAATTCAATCATTAAAAAATCAGATAATTTTCTTAGAGGAGCAGAATCAAGTTTTTTACTATAACTAAAATTCTCAACCATCTTAACTTCAATATTTTTTAATAAATGTAATTGTTCGTATCCCTTTTTGCCTATACACAAAATGCTCACAGAATGATTTTTATTTTTAGCTTCTGCAATACGTTTTTTTACCATCCTTATCGCAGCACTATTTAACCCACCACATAAACCACGATCTGATGTCACAACGATAAATAACAATTTATTAATCTCTTCTCTTCCATAAAATAATGGAACTGAATGAGAATTATCAACATTACTAGCAACAATTTTCGTAATCTCATTCATTTTCTCGGTGTAAGGTCTATTAGCCTCAATAGCTTCTCTAGCTTTTCTCAACTTTGAAGCCGAGACCATTTTCATAGCCTTTGTAATTTTTTGAGTAGACTTAACACTTTTGATGCGTAATTTTAGGTTTTTTAAATTTGCCATACAACTACTTTACTGCGCAAAATGTTTTACAAAACCAGCTAATGCATCTTTTAAATCACGTTCCACTTCATCAGTAATCTTTTTCTCTTTTGCAATACTTTGTAATAAATTACTCTTATCTTTTTGATGCATAAATAATAAAAGCTCTTTTTCGAAACGCTGTACATCTTTAACATTGATAGTATCTAAATAGCCTTTAACACCAGCATAGATTACCACTACTTGCTCTTCCACCGCAAAAGGAACGTACTGATCTTGTTTCAAAAGAATAGTAAGCTTTTGACCACGTAGCAACATTTTCTGAGTTACTTCATCTAAGTCAGAACTAAATTGAGAGAATGATTCCATCTCTCTAAATTGTGCTAAATCTAATTTAATTGAACCAGCAACCTGTTTCATAGCTTTTATTTGAGCTGCAGAACCAACACGACTAACAGATAAACCAACGTTAACCGCAGGACGAATGCCTTTAAAAAATAATTCTGTTTCAAGATAAATTTGTCCATCAGTAATAGAAATAACGTTTGTCGGAATATATGCCGAAACATCTCCAGCTTGAGTTTCAATAATTGGTAGAGCAGTCAAGGAGCCTGCTCCAAGCTCATCTGATAATTTTGCAGCTCTTTCCAATAGACGTGAATGCAAGAAAAACACATCTCCTGGATAAGCTTCACGTCCTGGAGGTCTACGTAATAATAAAGACATTTGTCTATATGCTACTGCATGCTTGGACAAATCATCATAAATTATTAAAGCATGTTTTTTGTTATCTCTAAAATATTCACCCATAGAACAACCAGAGTAAGGAGCAAGAAATAACATTGGTGCTGGATCAGACGCAGATGCAACAACTACGATACTATATGCTAGAGCTCCTTCTTCTTCTAATTTTTTTACAATACGTGCAACTGTCGACTGCTTTTGACCGATTGCAACGTAAACACAATAAATTTTATTAGCTTCGTCATTATTAGAATGTGCTTGCTTTTGATTAAGAATAGTATCAATCGCAATTGCAGTTTTACCAGTTTGTCTATCACCGATTATTAGCTCTCTTTGCCCTCTACCAATAGGAATTAGAGCATCGATGGCTTTTATGCCTGTTTGCACCGGCTCTGAAACTGATTGTCTTTGAACAATACCAGGAGCATTTACTTCTACAGGGCTATAACTTACTCCTTTTAAAGGACCTTTGCCATCCACAGGAACACCAAGAGCATTAACAACTCTGCCAAGAAGGCCTTCTCCCACTGGCACCTGCACAATTTTTCCCGTTCTTTTTACAGTTTGACCTTCTATTATTGAAGTGTCACTTCCAAAAATAACAACACCAACACTATCTTGTTCAAGATTTAATGCCATACCTTGTACGCCACTCTCAAACTCAACCATTTCTCCCGCTTCTACAGAATCCAAACCATATATTTTGGCGATTCCATCACCAACGGAGAGAACTTGTCCAACTTCTTTAAATTCAGGTAAATCATCAAAGTTTTCAATCTGTTTTTTTAAAATTCCAATTACTTCTGATGCCTTGATTTCCATTTTTTCCTCAACAATTTATTTGTCTTTTTATTATTAATTAATAAGCTCTTCTGTATTAAATTTAATTTTATTAATCTTATTTGATATATAATTATCTATAACCATAAAATTCATCTTTATAATTAATCCGCCCATTATTTTTGGATCAACTGCCGTATTCAGCAAAATTTTTTTATCTAATTTTTTTTCTAAATACTTAGTTATTTTTTTTATTTGATTTTCAGTCAATTTAGCTGCAGATTTAACATCTGCTACTAGTATATCTTGTGCTTCCTGGTACAGCATAATAAATCTTGATAAAACTTGTTTTAAGAAATTTAAACGACCGTTCATGCATAACATCAGTAGAAAATTTTTGATTAAATTATTAAATTTATATTGCTTAGATAACGTCTGAATAACAGATTTTTGCATTTCTAATTCACATACGGGCGCAGCTAAATACGTAAAATATTCTGGTGAGGCCAGTAAAATCTGGCTACATAAATTAATATCATCAACTACTTGTTTCATTTCACCACTTGCTTCTGTAGCTTGATACAGAGCCTGTGCATATCTATCTATAAGATTAAAATTCTGCGCCATTTAAATTACATAATCCTTTAAAGTCGAAAAATACTATATAAAGCAGGTAAGCTAACATAGTTTTGATAGCTTCGCAAGATAGTTGATAAATATTATAAGATCAAACTATATATACAAATTACGGTAAATTCAACGCTGATTTAAGCAACCATCCTTAATTGAATAAAATGTATTAATACCAATCTGCTTTAAAAAGTCTTCGTCATGAGATATTACTATAGTGGATCCAAGATATCCTTTTAATACTTCAACAACATGATCTTTAGTTTCTGAATCAAGATTGTTAGTTATTTCATCTAAAATTAAAAGCTTTGGAGCTTTTGCAACTATTTTAGCTAAGCACGCTCTAACCTTTTCTCCACCCGAAAAAGTTTCCATAACTGCATTTACTTCTTCATTTTTGTGAAAAAGAAAATCATTCAAATGCTGTCTTATTTTAAATTGAGACCAACTTGGAACCAAATTATTAAGTTCTTCAAATAAAGTAGAATTTAAATCAAGATTATCGTAATGCTGATCTAAATAACCAATATCATCTATTACTGGAGTATACCATTCTCCTGATTTTGTTATGTTAGGTGTATTTAATATAGATTTAACTAAAGTAGGCTTTCCAGAACCATTATTTCCTACTATCGCAACTTTCTCATTTCCATCGATAATAAAATTGATATTATTAATAATTGGTTTTTGATAACCAATACTACCATCTACAATAAAAAGAGTAGTTTTATTCCTTTTTTTTACTAATAATGAAAATTTTGGTTTAATAATCTTAGACATTTTTAGCTCAGAAAGAGTATCAACTAATTCCTGCTTTCTAATATTTATTTGTTTTTTCTTTTTACCAGTAGTTTCTATAGCTCTACCTATTTTAGCATCAGAAACAATTGTTGGCCATCTTCTTTGTTTTTTATGTTTTTCTCCTTGTTTTTTACTTTTTTTTGCTCTTACTTGCTCTTTCATTAACAAATAGTAACACTCTTTAGCTTTTTGATGAATAAAAGCTAATTCTCGCTTAATTGCAAAATGCTTTTTAGTTCTTTCCAAAATATAGCTATCATAACTTCCTCTAAATATTTGAACTTTTTCATCATCAATACACCATAAAACGTTAACAGAATTACGCAATAAATTAATATCATGCGAAGCAATAATTAAACTTATAACTGTTTATAACACGCAACAATGATTGACGATTACTTATATCAAGATGATTGCTCAGCTCATCAAGTAATAGTATATTAGGATTCATAGCTAGAAGTTGATTCAGAGCTTTATTAAATCTCTCAGAACCACTTTTATCAGAAAATTCATTAATAAACTGTGGTAAATAACCAAAAACAATATTTTTAGGAATTTTAATCTTCCCTTCAGAAGGATCGATCTGACCTTGGATTATTTTAAGTAGATTTGATTTACCACTACCATTTCTACCAATAATACCAATGCGCATTCCTGAATTTATCTGAGTAGAAAAATTTAAAAAACAAGTTTTCTGAGGAAAAGATAGACCAATATTGTTGATTAATATAGGGTTATGATTCATAAATATACTCTTAAGGTAATGTTGACGCAAATTTAACAAAAACTTATCCTTTGACAGGACTTAACTTAAGCAGTAATTTTCATGATAATATAAAAACCTCAAAATAAATTTAGTAGTAATGTGATTATTACAAATTACCTAAAAAAGTTAAAAAAGCATCATATGCTATTATGCCAATAACTTTCAATTATATTACATTATGTAAGTGATCATACTAAAATTGAGATAATATAATTAAACAACAATTTGCAAAACTGATGATTTTAGTAACAGTAATCTTTATGGATATACTAGGGGGTGCGGAAATTGATTTATTCGTTCCAAGTTTTTTAGAACTAAGTAATCAGTTTAACCTATCGCCATTTTGGCTTGAAGCATTATTATCAGTTAATTTCATAGGTTTTTTCTTAAGTATATTATTTGTTGGAGGATTAGCAGATCGTTATGGTCGCAAGCCTATTATTTTACTAGGACTTATTATTTTTATTATTGGTAGTTCATTCTGTCTGTGGGCTTCGTCTTATCAATCACTTCTTTTAGGTCGATTCCTTCAAGGCTTAGGGATAGCAGCACCTGCAGTTCTATGTTTTTTAATTATTGCAGATTCTTACGCACTTAAAGAACAACAATCATTAATGGCAATTCTAAATGGATTGGTAAATGCCTCTATAGGTGCTGCCCCTATTGCCGGTAGCTACATCACTATGCATTACCATTGGCAAGGTAACTTTACTACACTTGCACTTTCTGGATTAATTGTGCTTATTATGACCATTTTTTTTATTCCTACCAATAAGCTACCAAAAAACAAAGAACCAATAAATTTACGTGGTTACCTACCTATATTTAGGTCAAAACCATTAATGCTTTTGGCAGCAAATATCACTTTCATGTTTGTTCCTTACTGGATTATTATTGGAATGTCTCCTATATTATACATGGAAGATTTAGGAGTAAGCCTTTCAGAATTTGGTTATTATCAAGGGTCATTAGCTTTTACTTTTGCATTTGGAAGCATATTATCCGGATTAATCGTCAATAAATATGATCAGAAAAAAATGCTTTATATATCTGCTCAAATATCTATTATTGGATTAATTATTATTGCTGTAGTTACTTTACTTAATATCAAAAATCCATTAATTATTACACTTGCATATCTCCCGTTTAATACAACTTTAATTATTCCTTCAACAATAATTTACCCCATTTGTCTTAATTATTTACCTGAGGCAAAAGGAAGAATTTCTGCAGTTTTACAAGGAAGCCGTCTGATAGTAGCTACTATCGGCCTTGAACTAGCTGCATATTTTTACAATGGCTCATTTCAAAATATTGGAATTATTCTTTCACTCCTCATTACTCTAGCAGTTATCACTATGTTTATGGTAATGAAAAATTCTAAAATTATAAATTTACTGAAAAAATAAATATACACAAAAATTATAAAAAATTATATGGATCAATATCAACTTTGACTCTGATACCACTAGGAATTTTAACTAATTCCAGCCAATAGCTAATAAATTTTTGGATTTTAATGCTAGCCATGCTTTTAATTAAAAATCTGTAACGATATCGACCCCGGATTTTAGCAAGCGGTGCCTTAACTGGACCAAGAACTATTACTCCATGAGTAATAGGTGCAGACTTTAATAAAAGATTAGAGAATTCTTGTAATCTTTCTTCGTTTATGCCACTAATAATAATCGCTGATAATCTACCAAATGGAGGCATGTTTAATATCTTTCTATTTTGCATTTCATAATTTGTGAATTGATCGCGATTGTTGCTGATCAAGCTAGCTAAAATAGGAGTATCAGGATAGTAAGTTTGGATTAAAGCACTACCTCCTTCCCTTCTACCAGCACGACCACTCATCTGAGTTAGTAAATGATAGGTACGCTCAGCAGATCGTAAATCTGCACCTATTAATCCCAGATCAGCATCAACAACACCAACTATAGCTATATTTGGGAAATCATGACCCTTACTAATCATTTGCGTACCAATAATAATATCTATTTTTCCATCAAGAATTTTTGCTATAACCTCTTCTGCGCAGTCTATATTACGTACAGTGTCTTTAGTAATAATTTGAATTCTAGAATTAGGAAAAATTTTTGCTACTTCTTCAGCTATTCTCTCGACTCCAGGTCCGCATTTTGTCAATGAATCTTCCTTGTTGCAGTTCATACAAACAGAATTATACTTAGTTGAATAACCGCAATGATGACACATTAGTACGTCATCATCCTTATGACTAACTAAATATGAAGAGCAATTAGGACAAGCATATTTATAACCGCACGACTTACATAATGTGATCGGCGCATATCCTCTTCTATTGAGAAATAACATAACCTGCTTTTGGTCATTAAGTGCTTTCTTAATTGCATTAACTAATCTTAAAGATAACCAACTACCTTTAGCCATTTTTTCATGACGCATGTCTATTACATCAATAGTTGGCATAGACTCCGCACCATATCGTGATTGTAAAGCAATATGTTTGTATTTACCTAAATTAACATTCATTAGTGTCTCCATCGAAGGGGTAGCAGAAGATAAAATCACAGGAATTTTGTAAGTGTATCCGCAAGCCACTGCTGCATCACGAGCATTATAAACAACGCCTTCTTCTTGCTTATAAGAAACATCATGTTCTTCATCAACAATAATTAAGCTAAGATTACTATAAGGTAGAAACAATGCACTTCTTGCGCCAATAACTAATCTTTCTTTGCCAGTAATAACATCTAGCCATATCTTTCTTTTCTGCGATAAAGCCATATCAGAATGCCATTTTGCCGGAGAAAAACCAAATCTGGCTTCAAATCTTTGAATCAATTGAGCAGTTAGCATAATTTCAGGCAACAATACTAAAATTTGTGTGTCTTTTTCAGATAGTGCTTGATAAATTGCAGCAAAATATACTTCAGTTTTTCCTGATCCAGTAACTCCATCTAGCAAACAAACATTGTATATTAAGCTAGTAACCAAAGATATTAAAGAATCAACTGCTTGCTGCTGTTCACTAGTAAAATTAGGTATAATAAACTTTTGCAACCCTTGATTTTTTTTTGTATTATCTATGATAAAATTAAAACTACTTTGTAACGGCATCATCATTTTTAACACTGCCCCATAAGTAGACAAAGTATATTCTGATATAAATTTTATAAAATTGATATGTTTAGCAGTCAGATTTGGAAGGTCGAATACTTTAGCAACTGACTTAATTTTTCCAATTGGAATTTCTGTCACTACAAAAGACCAAACTATCCCAACTATTTCTTTTTTGCGAAATGAGACTAAAACAAAACTTCCAATACGTAAATTTGTACCGGGAGTCAGGGCATAATCAAAAATAGCCTTACCATTTGGTATGGGCAATAATACTTGTACTGCATTTGGCCTTTGAGTCATTTTTAATTCGAATATTAAGAGATAGGACAATATATCACAAAACCTTCCTTATACGCTAGTAATTATTTGTAATGTTTTGTGATCCCGTCTTAGAACTTGCTGATTGCGTTTTGGCCTAATAAAGGCTAATTTTCAATTTTATTGTAAATCATATTTTTAAGTAAACTATGTGCGGAATTATTGGAATAAATAGCTATGAAAATGTTGCAAATAAACTAGTCGCAGGATTGAAAAAGTTAGAATATAGAGGATATGACTCAGCAGGAATAGCTTGCATTAAAGCTAATAGCATCTGCACAGTAAAAACATCAGGAAAAGTTACCGCTCTTGAAGAAAAGCTTCCGTATTCATCTTGTAACGGCCAGATTGGTATTGCTCATACTAGATGGGCTACTCATGGTGAGGCCAATTCAAAAAATGCCCATCCCCATTCCACAGATAAAGTTTCAATAGTGCATAATGGTATTATAGAAAATTATGATATAATTAAAAATATGTTAACAGACGAAGGTGTAAAATTCGAATCTGATACAGATAGCGAAGTTATTCTTAGATTAATTGATAAATATATTAAATCTGGTAAAACCCCTTTTGAATCAACTAAAAATGCTATTATACAACTAAAAGGAGCATTTGCTGTATTAGCAATTTTTGCTGACTATCCAAATATAATGATAGTTAGCAAACAATCTGCACCAATTGCAGTGAGCAAAACTAAAGAAGGAACTTTTGTTGGTTCTGATGCATACTCATTGGCATCTTTCACAGATACTATAACTTATTTAGAGAATGGAGATATTGCTGTTTTGCAAAAAAACAGCATCAATATTTTTGATATATATGGTAACAGAATTTTCCGAAAAGAATCAAAATTAAATAAGGACGTTACTAACTATAGCAAAGAGCATTTTAAACATTACATGCTAAAAGAAATCTATGAGCAACCTATTATTAGTAAGAATTCTCTAGATGCATATATCAGAAATGGTAGTATATCCATGCAAGAGCTTCCTTTTAATTCAAGAGAAATCAATAAAATTTATATAGTAGCTTGTGGTACTTCATACTTTGCTGGTATGGTTGCTAAATACTGGTTTCAAGAAATTGCCAAAATACCAACTGAAGTAGAAATTGCTTCTGAATTTCGCTCAAGAACTTTATC
>Ga0114962_10005317_pt1 | contig 10077 bp, 7 predicted proteins | sample C_130820_MF_Meta_FD_87017 | JGI IMG/M metagenome (GOLD analysis project Ga0114962, IMG submission 87017) | Freshwater microbial communities from Lake Croche, Canada to study carbon cycling - C_130820_MF_MetaG | ecosystem: Environmental > Aquatic > Freshwater > Lake | place: Lake Croche, Canada...
CATTTGTGTTTGCAATGTTGTGCAAATTTGGCAATTCTTGCCAACCCTTATCTCCCTGAAACCTCTAAAAAAATGTTACACTTAATGAAAGTGGTAGAGAAAATGTTGGATTGGGAAAATGCGGGCAAAGCCAAATTATTAAGTATTGGCTATACCCTAAGAGCACCAGAGTTGTTGTTTAGAAAGATTGAAGACGAAGAAGTTGCTGCGCAGATAGAAAAATTGAAACTTGGAAAAGTAGAAACAATGATTGAACCAGCGAAAGTAGAAGAAGCAATCGTGAAAGAACCCGAAGTAGTAACCTTAAAACCAGAAATTGTTTATGACGATTTTGCAAAAATGGATTTAAGGGTTGGAAAAATTATCCATGCAGAAAAGGTTGAGAAAGCAGATAAATTATTGAAGTTAGAAGTAGATCTAGGTTTTGAAAAAAGAACCTTTGTTTCAGGAATTGCGATGCACTTCAAACCAGAAGAAATTGTTGGTAAACAAGTGGTGGTGGTTGCCAATTTGGCACCAAGAAAAATGAGGGGCATCGAATCAAAAGGGATGATTTTAATGGCAGAAGATGCGAATGGTAAATTGCATTTCATCAACCCAGAGGAAATGATAAACCCAGGAAGTGGGGTGAATTAAGAATTAAGAATTAGGAATCTAGAATTAGGAATCAGGTGTTATTGAATTTTTAACCATTATCTACATTTAATATTGTTAATGGTTAAAAATTTACCTTAAATCCTAATTCCTAACTCTCAATTAATAATTAAAATTTATAACTTCGTAAGCGATAGTTGTTTAACTAACTAATTAATGCTGCTGATATGAAAAAATCGATCCGTAAAGTTGCTGTATTGGGTTCAGGTGTAATGGGTTCAAGAATTGCCTGCCATTTTGCGGGTATTGGTGTAGAAGTATTTCTCTTGGATATGGTTGCTCAAGCTGCTCAATCATCAACATCGGCAAAAGAAAGAAACCAGTTGGTGAATGATTCACTTCAAGCAGCAATCAAATCAAATCCATCACCGGTTTTTCATAAAGATGTAGCAAAACGCATTACCACTGGCAATTTTGACGATAATATGAAGCTGATTGCCACCTGTGATTGGATTATTGAAGTAGTAGTAGAACGGTTAGACATAAAAAAACTGATATACGAGCAAGTAGAACAATACCGGAAACCCGGAACCTTGGTTACATCAAATACATCTGGTATTCCGATTCATTTAATGGCAGAAGGCAGATCGGAAGATTTTAAAAAACATTTTTGTGGCACCCATTTTTTTAATCCGCCACGCTATTTGAGGTTGATGGAAATTATTCCTACACCCGATACAGATCCTGAAATCACTGCATTTCTTTTGCATTATGGCGATGTATTTCTGGGTAAAACCACAGTTTTGTGTAAAGATACCCCTGCATTTATCGCCAATAGAATCGGTGTTTACGGAATAATGTCAATATTTAAATTGTCTGAAACATTAAGCTTAAACATTGATGAAATTGAAGCATTAACCGGTCCAATTATTGGCAGACCAAAATCGGCCACTTTCAGAACTGCAGATGTTGTAGGAATTGATACATTGGTGAAAGTAGCAAAAGGGGTTTATGACAATTGTGTAGAGGATGAGGCAAGAGCAATTTTTGAAATTCCTGCTTGGTTAGAACAATTGGTAACCAACAATTGGTTGGGCGATAAAACGGGACAAGGATTCTTCAAAAAAACCAAAACTGCAACTGGCGAAACAGAGATTCTTACCCTCAATATTGCTTCAATGGAATATGAAAAAAGAACAAAGCCTAAATTTGCAACTGTTGAAGCAGCGAAAACCATTGAAGAACTTAAGCCAAGAATCAAAGCATTATGTGGAGGTGGAGATAAAGCAGGTGAATTTTACAGACATTTTCATTACGGATTGTTTACTTACATTTCAAACCGTTTTCCAGAAATTTCAGATGAATTGTATCGTGTAGATGATGCAATGATGGCAGGTTTTGGATGGGAAATTGGTGCTTATGAAAGTTGGGATGTTTTAGGTGTTCCGAGAACTGTTGCCCAAATGAAAGCTGCTGGTTACAAAGTTGCACCTTGGGTTGAAGAAATGATTGCCAAGGGAAATACCACATTTTATAAAATAGAAAACAGCATAAAAAAATGCTATTCGCCGGCAACAGGAACTTACATTTCTACCACAACGCCGGGACAAGAATCTGCGTTTATAGTGATGAAAAACTTTGCTGGACAAAAAATCTGGAACAATTTGGCATGCAATACCTACCATTTGGGAGATGATGTGATTGGGTTGGAATGGAATACCAAAATGGGTAGTATTGGTGGAGAAGTTTTAGAAGGTTTACAAAAATCGATAAGCTTAGCTGAAGAAAAATATAAAGGTTTGGTAATAGCCAATGAATCAGCCAATTTTTCTGCGGGTGCAAATGTTGCGATGATATTTATGCTTGCGATTGAGCAAGATTATGATGAATTGGACATGGCTATTCGGGCATTTCAAAATACTATGATGCGTGCGAGATTTTCATCCATTCCAGTTGTGGTTGCACCGCATGGTTTGAGTTTGGGAGGTGCTTGTGAATTGAGTTTGCATAGTGATGCCATTTGTGCGGCGGCTGAAACGTATATTGGATTGGTGGAAATGGGTGTAGGATTGATTCCTGGAGGTGGAGGAACCAAGGAATTTGTTTTAAGGGCATCCGAAGAAATGCACGAAGATGAACCAGAAACAATCACACTAAAAAACAGATTCCTTACCATTGCCACGGCAAAAGTAGCAACATCAGGGCATGAAGGTTTTGGTTTGGGAATATTACAAAAAGGAAGAGATAAAGTAATAATGAATCAAGGTCGTCGCATTGCCGAGGCAAAAAGAACAGTAATTGATTTATTTGATACCGGATATGTAACTCCAGTACAAAAAACCGACATTAAAGTATTGGGAAGATCAGCACTTGGAGCATTATATGCTGGAATCAACGGCATGCAAAAAGGAGGCTATGCAACCGACCATGATGCTTTGGTTGGAAAAAAATTAGCCTATGTTATGTGTGGTGGCGATTTAAGTGAACCTACACAAGTTTCCGAACAATATCTACTTGATTTAGAGCGTGAAGCATTTCTATCGCTTTGTGGAGAAAGAAAAACATTAGAAAGGATACAAAGTGTTTTAAAATCAGGGAAACCAATTAGAAATTAAATAAAAGGACATTCTGCCAATATAGTAGATTATCCTTCCGACATTTATCATTATCACATCACTTCAACAAATCCGTATATCAACGGAAGCGGTTTTTATGGCACGCCTGGAACAATTACTAAATAAATTTATAGGGCTCAGCTTCATAATATCCTTGAGTTGTGTGGGCAAATTGGAAAACCAATCGCCTGCACAACTTATTGTTTCGGGTAGTGATTCAACCATCACTTTTATAAATGGGATTTTATATAAAAACAATTCACCATTTACAGGAACTATTTTTAATTTCTACCAAAACTCGAAGGATACATCAGATATTACACCTTATTTATTAGGCAAAGAAAATGGAGAAAGAAGAAAATACTATCCTAATAAACAACTTTGGGAAAAGAGATATTTTCAAAATTCAGTAAAAGTAGGTGAAATGCGAACCTATTGGCCCGATGGTAAACCACAAATGCAATATTTTTTTGAAAATGGCGAATATCAAGGCACCTGCAAAGAATGGACTAAAACTGGCATGTTGTCTAGATTAATGCATTACAATAAAGGTTATGAAGATGGAGAACAAAAGTGGTGGTACGACAATGGGAAAATAAGAGCAAATTATGTTATCGTTGAAGGAAGAAGATATGGATTATTGGGAACAAAAAATTGTATAAATGTATCAGACAGTATCTTCAAAAATTAAAATCACTGCCCTTATTTTACTTTTTTTGGCAGGATGTACAACAAAACAAGTTACAAAACTTAGACTTCCATTTTACAATAAGCCTGATTTTACGCCACAGTTTCTAAATTCAAAAGATGAAATAAATAAACAAATTACCCATACTATTGGAGATTTTGAGTTTATAGACCAACATGGAAAATCAATAACACAAAAAGATATTGAAGGTAAAATACACGTAGCCAATTTTATATTTACCAGTTGTGGGAGTATTTGTCCGGTAATGACAAGCCATTTGAAATTATTGCAACAGGCATTTGAAAACAATTCTAATGTAGTTTTGCTTTCTTATAGCGTAACACCTTGGATAGACAGTGTACCCAGATTGCAACAATATGCAATATCAAATGATATACATTCTAAGAATTGGCATTTACTAACGGGCAGTAAATCAATTATTTATACTTTAGCAAGAACTTCGTATTTTGCTGAAGAAGATTTAGGGTTTACCAAAGACAGTACACAGTTTTTACATACGGAGCATATAATTTTAGTAGATAAAAACAAACGAATTAGAGGCGTTTACAATGGAACACTACAATTAGAAACAGAACAAATGGTAAAAGACATCCAAATGTTAATGGAAGAGAAAGAATAAATGTTAAACGGCAAAGAAGCTATTTGTAGATAAGTTAATATTGCAAAAAAATACAATAGTGTCAGTTTTATCTATACAAGAAATTACAAAATCTTATGGCAAGATTAAAGCCTTAAAAGGGTTATCTTTTGATGTTCCTGAAGGTTCAGTTTTTGGATTATTGGGGCCAAATGGATCTGGAAAAACAACACTTTTAAGTATTATTTTAGATGTATTAAAAGCAGATTCTGGTCAATTTTCATGGTTTGGACAACCAGGTTCACCAGCCATCAGAAAAAATATTGGAACTTTATTGGAAACCCCTAATTTTTATCATTACTTATCAGCGGTTAACAATTTAAAAATTACATCTGAAATTAGCGGCAGAGGAAATTTAGTAGCCATTGATGAAGTTTTGAAAACGGTAAGTTTATATGAAAGAAGGAATAGTCCTTTTTCAACTTATAGTTTAGGAATGAAGCAACGTTTAGCAATTGCAGCTGCTCTTTTAGGGAAACCTAAAATATTGGTATTGGATGAGCCTACCAACGGATTAGACCCTGTAGGTATAGCAGAAATCAGAAGTTTAATAGGATTGTTGCAACAACAGGGATTTACCATCATTATTGCAAGTCATCTCTTGGATGAAATTGAAAAAATTTGTAGCCACGTAGCAATTTTAAAACAAGGAACACTGGTTGCAGTAGGAACAGTTCAAGAAGTTCTCGCAGATGAAGAAACCATAGAAGTAGGATATCATTCGCCCGAATTGTTGTTACCCGTTTTGCAAAATATTCCAAATTTTGTGCGAATAGACCAAGAGGGGAAATTATTTAATATCCATTTTGCAAAAGGATTTGCAGATGCAGAGAAGGTAAATGCCTATTGCTTTAGCCAAGGAATAACTTTAAACCAATTGGTGCTTAAAAAGAAAAGACTAGAACAACGCTTTTTTGAATTAACAGGAAACTAAAATAACAATGAAGAATATTTTCAAAGTAGAATGGTTAAAAATAAAAAATTATCCTGCGTTTTGGTGGGTGATGATAATGACCATTTTATCATACCCAGGCGTTAATCTAATTTTTTGGAAGATATTCCTAAATATTACCAAAAAGAAAGACCAAACTGGCCAAATTGTAGCTTGGTTATTGGGCAATCCATTTGCATTTCCAGATACATTTCATACTACTGCTTATTTCAGTTCATTTTTTGTATTTATTCCTTCAATTCTTGTAATCATGTTGATTACCAATGAATTTACTTATAAAACAAACCGCCAAAATATTATAGATGGTTGGAGCCGAGATACTTTTTTATGGGGCAAATTTATTAATGTTTTGTTGACAACTTTGATTGTTACCCTTTTGTATAGTTTAGTTGCAATTATTATAGGATATGCAGCAACAACAAAGATGCCAGACAATCCAATGAAAGAAATAAAATTTATTGGATTGTTTGCATTGCAATCATTTGAGCAGCTTTCGATAGCCTTTTTGTTTGGCTTTATAGTTAGAAGATCTTTTTTGGCACTGAGTCTTTTCTTGTTTTACTATCTAATTGTAGAGAATACTATTGTAAAGATTTTGTCATTAAAAACAAATGATTTGGGAAGATTTTTACCCTTAGAAATTGCAGACCGACTGATTCCGATACCAGGGTTTTTAGGAAAATTTGATGAAGATGCATTTAAAATAGGAATTGCAGCAATTCCTATACATATTTTATACACACTTTTAATGAGTGTAATAATTTGGATAGTATGCTTTCAGGTAAACAAAAAAAGAGATATATAATTTTTCAAATATATATACGCTTAACGGTATTTATTTAGCAGGATAAATATCGTCAAGAGCAGTTTCGATGGTAGGATATTTAAAATTGAAGCCTAGATTTTTTATTTTATCGCTATCAACGGTGCAACTTTTTAGTACTTCAACACTCATTTCACCTAACATCAGTTTTAGGACTAAGCTAGGCACATTAATACTGATGTGTTTTTTACCAGTGATATTATTTGCGAGCTTTTGAACCAATGCTTTATTTGAAACCGGATTAGGGGCTACTGCATTAAATGCACCAGAAAATGAGTCATTTTCCATGGCATACATAAACAGTCGACAAACATCTTCGATATGAATCCAGCTAATTATTTGATTACCACTGCCTAAAACGGCAGCTACACCTGTATGTAGAGGTTTTCTGAATTCTGCCAAGGCTCCGCCATTTCCGCTTAAAACGATACCCAATCGCAGTTTAGCCAACCTAATTCCTAATGATTCAATAGGTTGGATGCTGTTTTCCCAAGCTACGCAAGTAGTGCCTAAAAAATCATTTGAAGGGATATCATTTTCCTTAAAAGGTGTTCCATTATCGGGACCATACCAACCAATAGCCGATGCACTAATAACAGCTTTTACTTTATTGGGGTGAGATTGCAGTGCTTTAAATAATAATTTTCCTGATGTAGTTCTACTTTCTAAGATTTCCTTTTTGCGAGTTTCGCTCCAAGATTTTTCTGCTACACCCGCACCTGCTAGGTGAATTATGTAATCAGATTGAGCTAAGGCAGATGGATCTACATATTGGTTTTCAACATCCCATCTAGAATAGTATATTTTACCTGTATGTCGGAATGCTGAGTTTTTTTCTTCATACTCATGTTGGGCAGCAGTTTCTACAGGGTTTCTGGATAAAATGATAACATCATACCCATTTTCAGCCAACATAGCACTTAATGCGGTTCCAATTAATCCGGTTCCACCGGTTATAGTTACAGTAGCCATTATAAAAAATTAAAGCAAAATTACATCAAAACAATGATTAGAAGCATGATTAACAGACATATAACGTAAATGTTAAATATCTATTTTAATGTTCAAAAAATATTGAAATAGATAGGAATTAGTCTGGTCTATTGCCATCTAAGAAACCTTTGAGAGTGCTAATGTGAATTGAATTGGAATCGTCTGCTTTTACTGTTGTATTGCTGTAAAATTTTTCAACATTATGATAAGGGGAATTATCAAGTGGCAAATTGCGGCGGATGTAAGCAGGAACATTTTCATATTCATTGTTCGAATTAGCTGAATTATTATACGGCAAGTTGCGTAGCATTGATTGCCGTTCAGCAGCTTTTCTTTTCTGGGCTTCAGCCTCGTCCTGCATCGCAGGCTCCTCGACTGTACCTTTTGGAACATTAGTTGAAGATGTGCCGGAGTGATCCGCCGCATTTGTTTCCTTGATTACCAATTGCAGGTTAAAGATTGGCCGATCTATTTCCATACCATTGTTAATCGGAGTTTCAGAAGATTGTACGCTATTGGATTCAAAATAATTTTGGTCGTCTTGTAAGATTTTGGATGGTTTGGCCAAATGAACACTCTGCGCTGAAGTGCTGCTAGCGTCTTTATTAAAATTTGTTGGGTTATTCGTAATTTGATTCTCAGAAGATTTGGAAGTCTGCAAATATAAAGATTGAATCGGATTTTGAAAGTTTTTTTCATCATTTTTTACCACAATAAATTCAATTGAATCATTTTGTGGAAAAAAGTTATTAGGATCAGATGAAAATTTTTCTAATGGGGAATTATTAGCATTATGTTGAGGTGATACAATATCATTTGACAATGAAGAGTAACCATTGCGTTGGGCAAAATTTGGTTCAATTAAAATTGGAGCAAGTGGATCTGTATCAATAGGTTGTATTGGCTTTATAACTTGTTCAGGTTCTACTTGTTTTGGATGTAGTGGCATAATAATTTTTTCATCCTTGGTTACAAGGTTTTTCATTTCTTGATTAGCCAATTCCTGAAAAGGGTCGCGATGTTCAAAGCCTGTAGCAATAAGTGTTATACTAATTTTATCATGTAAAGAATTATCAAAACCCATTCCAAGTATAACATCAGTATCAGGTCCGGTTTGACTTCTTAGCAAGCTTTGAATGGTTTCTACTTCATCCATTGTAAATTCGTAATCACCTTCTCCAGAATTTATATTGATTAGTATCCAACGTGCTCCACTTATATCGTTATCGTTTAGTAAAGGAGAATTTAGTGCTTCTTGTATTGCAATTTGTGCTCTATTTTCACCACTAGCACTTCCATTTCCAAGAATAGCCACACCACCTTTGCGCATAACTGTGCATACGTCTGCAAAGTCAACGTTAATTTGACCAGTTGTAGTAATTACGTCAGTAATGCACTTTGCTGCAGTTGCCAAAACATTGTCAGCCTTTGCAAAAGCTTCTCTGAATTTAAGGTTCCCAAATTGATGTCTGAGTTTATCGTTGCTCACTACCAAGAGTGTGTCTACATATTCTTTCAATTTATTAACACCTTCCTCTGCTTGTTTAATGCGTTTATGCCCTTCATAACTAAAAGGGGTAGTGATAATACCCACTGTTAGAATACCCATATCTCTACAAATTTTTGCCACAATTGGAGCACCACCTGTACCCGTTCCACCGCCCATTCCTGCTGTAATAAAAACCATCTTAGTATTTACCTCTAAAATTCTTCTAAGCTCCTCACTACTTTCTTCAGTAGCTTGACGACCAATTTCCGGATTGGCTCCGGCCCCTAATCCAAGAGTTAACTGAGGCCCCAATTGAATTTTATTAGGTACTTTGCTTGTTGAAATGTGTTGGGCATCAGTATTACAAATCACAAAATCTACACCTCGTATGTTTTGTGTAAACATATAATCCACAGCATTACTTCCACCACCGCCAACACCAATTACTTTAATAATTGATGAATATTCTTTAGGCAAATCAAACTCAATCATAAAAACATTTTAGATTATGAAAACTAAAAACACTTTTTAAAGATGGCTTCTATCACAAAAACCATCATTTTATCTTCCTTTTATGCTTATTTTAACGTCAAATCATCCTCTTCTTTAAACATATCTATTAACCCAGTTTTGAAAGAATAGATGAAATCTTTAAGTTTTGTTCTTCCTTTTACAGGTTTAATTTCTATCTCTTCTTCAACAGTTTCATCTATAAAAGGCAAAGTTGGGTTTATTGGTGCAACAACAACTTCTGGCTCTTCAAATATTTTATTCAAAAATTGAGGACTATTTTCATACACATTATATCCTTTTAGAATCAACCCTATACAAGTTGAATACATAGGTTGTGCCAATTCGTCGGTATAACCAGATGCGAGATGTTCATTTGGATAACCAATTCTTGCATTAAAACCAGTAACATATTCAGTTAACTGAATCAAATGTTTTAATTGAGAACCCCCGCCAGTAAGTACTATCCCACCATTCAACATTCTATTGTCTAAACCCGCTTGTTTGATGTGAAAAGAAACAAATTCGAGAATTTCTGTCATACGGGCTTGAATAATTTCTGCCAATAATTTTACACTTACTTCTCTAGGAGGTAAACCTTTAAAACTTGGCACTCTAATATATGCATTGGCTGCAGCTTGATCTGGTAAAGCACTACCATATTGAACTTTCATTGCTTCTGCTTGTGCTTTTAAAACACCTAGTCCAGTTTTTATATCCATTGTGATGTTTTCACCTCCAAATGGAATTACAGC
>Ga0114962_10005318_pt1 | contig 10076 bp, 7 predicted proteins | sample C_130820_MF_Meta_FD_87017 | JGI IMG/M metagenome (GOLD analysis project Ga0114962, IMG submission 87017) | Freshwater microbial communities from Lake Croche, Canada to study carbon cycling - C_130820_MF_MetaG | ecosystem: Environmental > Aquatic > Freshwater > Lake | place: Lake Croche, Canada...
CGCGCAACGTCGATTGATCCCACAAGGCCACCACCCGGGTCTGCGCAGGCTGCCGCAGATCACGCAGGGCGGCGTGGGCAAAGGGGCAGGCGTCTTCCAAAATACCCAGTACCAGATCGCCGCTCCTGTGGAGTGGCTGGGGTTGCGACGAATCGGGCGGCTGGTTCAGGCCCTTGTCGGTGGACGGGGGTAAGTCGGGGTTGCCGCAGCCCAGTTGCTGGCCAATTTGAATGCGCTTCACACGGGAAAGTTGAATCAGGCTTTGCACTTGCCGCTCCACCTCATGCGGATCGACATTCAGAATGTCTAGGCGCACGGTGATGAAGCGCGGCCAGTAGCCGGTGGCCAAGGGTTGACGGTAGGGTGGTGGAATGCTGATGCGCCCCGGCGGCAGGGGCAAGGCAGAAAACAAGTCAGCGGGCACTGGCCCAGGCGCGTCCAACTCGACGATAAAGTTCAGCACCGCAGACATACGGCCATTGGTTTTTAGGCTGCGAAAACCAGTATCCAAGGCCCACAAAGCATAGGGATCCACCGGATGCGTCTGACTCAGATCAACCCAGCCATCGACATGCACGCCGTGCCAGTGGGGAAAGGCGGCGTTCATCACAGCCACTCGCTCTTGGCTTGCTGCCACAGGTGGCGCAACAGCCCCGTTGGTGCGCCCCGCACCAGGCTGCCACCCAAGGCAGGCGAGAGGTAAGCCTGGGTATTGGCAGCAAAGTAGGGCGGCAAATTTTGCCCGCTGGGGAGCTGGTGCACATCCAGTGGCTCCTTGCGCACAAAGCCGCGCAGCACTTCAGGGGTTTGGTCGGTAAGGGTTTGGCCGTCGAAGCGCCGGGGCACCCAGCCAGGGCCCGTACCGGTGCAACGAAACACCAGATACTCAGCCAGGGTCTGCGCCACCATGCGCCCGGCGGTGGCGTCAATCGGAAAGTGCACCCCGGCCACGACCCGGTTGTCGGAAATGCGGTGCGCTAAACGTTGCAACTGGGTTTCCAGGTCAGACTCGCTGCCATCCGGCTTGGTCAGGCTCTGGCCGCTCAGCACCTGCAACAGGCGGGCCACCAAAAAGGCTTCCGTGGCGTGCCCGCTGGGGAATGCCGCAAACCGGCGTGGGTTGATAACGGGCTGTATGCCTGGCGAGTAGGCCACGGGGCGTGGGCAGGCTAGGTAGTGCTTGGTCAGTTGGTTCAAGTACGAGGCAAACGAGAGCGCCAGGTTTAGAAACTCCAGGGTGTAGCGGTAGGTGGTGGGGTTCAAGTCCAGGATGGACGCCCAGTATTGCAAGGGGATGCCCACTTGGGTAATGACCTCTTGCAGGCGCTCGGCGCGCAACTCCGTCCAGTCGTTTACCTGCGGCAACTGCGCTTCAAACACCACGCGGCCAGGGCGCGACAGCCGGTACAGCTCGTAAGCCGTGGCATCAGGTGGGCCGGGGTTGCGCGAACTCAGTTCGACATGGCTCACGGCCACGCTGAAGCTGTATTGGTCGGCTTGTAGGTGCAAGGGCTGTACCAGCTCGGCAAACAGGTTTTCAAAGCGGATGTCGGGCGACCATTGATCTAGGCGTGCGGGCAGGTTCACCGCAGGCAAACCGTCACTTGCCGCGTTTGCAAACACCTTGGGCAAAAACCAGCGCAAGGGCTCCACCCCATGCGGCTGAACCAGTGCATCGCGGTTTAGCACCAAGCCCCAAGAAAAGGCCGCATCGGCGCCTGGGGTCAAGCCCAGGGCGGGGCTGTAGGAACCAGAAGCGCCCTGCGCCCCTTGCGCCCCCTGAGCGCCTTGGGCTCCCTGCGCGCCTTGTGCGCCTTGCAACATGCTCCAGCTACTCATCAACGATTCTCCTGGGGTGCTTCAGTTTTCGGGTAGTCCGGCGCGGCGTAAGGCGTCGGCAAACAGCAGGTTTTGGGCGTTCAATACCCCTACGCGGGCCAGATACAGCGACACGCTGGATTGAGGCTCCACCGCCAGCAGTTCACCTATCACTTGCTGGGCCTCTTGTAGGGCGCCGGTCATGGCCAGGGCCACCGCCAGGGCGCGATAGGCCGAGCCGTGCGCGCTGTTGGCTGCAATGGCCCGGCGGGCCAGCACCATGCCTTGCGCGTAGTCCCCCGCCCACACATGTGCCGTAGCGCTGAGTGAGTCGTAATAAAAGTGCATGGGGTCTAGCGGCGAGAGCGCGAGGGCGCGCCCGCTGGATTGCACGGCAGGCCCCTTGTCGTCCAGAAATCCGTGGGCCACGCCCTTCATTAGCCAAGCCAGGGGCTCGTTGGGATTGTGGGCCAGGGCTTGGTCGTAGTAGCTGCGGGCGGTTTCAGGGTCGCGGCGCACGCCGGCATGCACCGAGCCCGCCATGGTCAGCGCCAGCGCGGATTCGGGGTCACGATCCAGTGCACGGTGGCTGTAGTCCAGTGCGCGCGCACTATCGGCTGCGGGCTCATGCGTCCAGCCTTGCACGACACGAAACACATGCCAGCGCGCCAGCCAGGCCAATGGCTCAGGGTGCCTGGGGGCACGCTCGGCCAGCACTTGCAGCATGTCGTGCGCGCGGTTGAACTGCACCGATGAGAACCGATGCAAGGCCGAGACCGCGTTCAGGTACAAGGTGTGGCTGGCCAGATTGGGCAGCGCGCGCGCGCCGCCCAATCTGAGTTCTACTGCCAGCATGCAGCGGCCGATTTGCTGTACCACCTGGCCCAGGCAACTGGAGTCTGGTGCCAACAGGTCGCTCAAAGTACCAGGCAGATCCAACTCGCACAAAGGGGTGGCACCACGGGCGCGCCACAGCGAAACCTGGATACGCACCCGCCCCCCTTCCTGATGCACCTGGCCGCGCAACACATAGTCTGCACCCACCGCCTGCGCCGCAGGCTGCGCCGCGACGTGACGGCCCCGAAACGCATCGGCTGACAAACTGGAGATGAGGTTTAACAGCGGCGTGCGCGACAAGCAGCGCGTGAGTTGGTCGGTAACCACATCGGCCACGCCCCGCGCGAGCGGGCCACCTGCCAAGGCGTCGGCACCCGCCGCCTGCAAAGGCATGACCAGCAAGGTGGGCTGCATGCTCCACTGCGCCATGAGCGGCCTCGGCATGCAGGGTGCGGTTTTGGGTATGTGCTTGAATAGGCGCACCGGTTCGCGCAGGTGCTTCAGATGGCAGTCGCCCAGGTCCAGGTACTCACCGTCCAGGCCGTTCACCAATTGATCCCTGGCGTCGGCAGACACCACGGTTTCACCTGGGCCGGCCAAGGCGGTGATGCGGGCGGCTAGGTTGACCCCTAGGCCGTACAAGGCACTGGCGTCGGTGAGTAGCTCGGCAAAGTGCATGCCTGCGCGCAACCACAGCCGTTGGTCTGCTGGCAATTGGGCGTTAAACACCTGGGCCTGATGATGCAGGGCGGTGGCGCATTCCACTGCTTGCCGCGCCTGCGCAAACTGGAGCAACAGGCCATCGCCCATGCGTTGCACCACCTGACCGCCGCAAGCGGGTACGCTTTGTTTAGCCAAGTTTGCTAGCAAGGCACGTATGCGCTGCACGGCGCCTTGCTCGTCTTGCTGTACCAGCCGCACCGACTCCACCACATCGACAAACATCACTGCCGCTGCGGTTCGAAACAGCGGCAGTTCGCGCTCAAATTGATCCACTATGCGCCCTGAACAGCCAATGAGCCGTGCCCCATGCGCCAAGGCGCCAGGGCGCAGCCAGTCAACGCCACCAGCGTCCGCGCAGCGCCGCTGGTGACGGCGCTGAACGGTACTGGAATGCAACAAACGACGGGGCATCCCCGCAGCGTATCCGCATGCAATGCTAACAAACCCACCCATCAAGGTAGGGATTTGTCGGGGATGAAAGGGCCTGTAAGGCTTACTGCAAAGGCCCTTTGAGCATCTTGGGTACGGGCAGTTGCATCACCTCAATGCCCTCTTCCAAGAGTTCGGCGGTCTCTTTGGGGGTGGCATGGCCGCGCACGCTGCGCTCGGGCGCTTCGCCGTAGTGCATTTTGCGCACCTCATCGGCGAAGCGGTCACCCACGTCTTCTGTGTTTTCCATCAAATGCCGGGTGATTTTGACCCAGGCACTTTGCAGGGTTGCCGCATCCGGCGGGGCGTCGGTCGCCTGCTCAGACGGCTCGGCTGGCGTCTCGGACTCTTCAGGGGGACTCGGGCGCGACAGGTTCAGGCGCGGCGCACTCAGGCACTTGATGATGGAGGCATCGCCGCACAACGGGCATTCAATCTGGCGCGCTGATAACTGGGTTTGAAAGTCGGCTTCAGAGGAGAACCAACCTTCAAACGAATGATGCATCGCGCATTGCAGATCCAATACCTTCATAGATCAGGCGCCACCTGCGCAGGCTGGCTTGTCCACTCCAAACCCCAAGCGCCTGTGAGCAGTTGTTGCAGCCACAGGCAACAGGTCAGGGTTTTAGCGTCGGTTACCTGGCCGTTGCGGCACCAGTCCATCAATTCGTCGGGGCTGGCCTGAAACACCTGCAAAAATTCGCCTTCATCAAGCTGCGTGTCGCCCGGCACCAGCCCTTTGGCAAAGTAGATGTGGATCACTTCCGTGGAGTAGGCAATAGCCAGGTGCATCACACCCGCCTTGGCCCACTGGGTAGCGCGGTAACCGGTTTCCTCGGCCAACTCGCGCTGGGCGCACAGCAGCGGGTCTTCACCAAGCTCCAGCTTGCCTGCGGGGAATTCGATCATCACCTGCGCCACCGGATACCGATACTGGCGCTCCAACACCACGCGCAAACTGCCATCGGGCTGGCTCAGCAAGGGCACGACCACCACGGCGCCGGGGTGGGTCACGTATTCGCGCGTGGCTTGCGCCCCGTCGGGCAGTTGCACCGTGTCGCGCCAAGCGGTCAAAAAATGGCCTCTGAACAGCTCCTCGCGGCTGAGCGTGGATTCAAGCAAAGGCGGGGGCGTCATGTTCGGTGGTGCAGCAAGTAGCGGTACACAAAACCAGGGAAGGCCAGCGTCACGAATAGGGTGCCCGTGATGGCGTAGAACTCCCAGCCCTGCTCAGCCAGACGGCCCAGCCGCTGCTCCAGAACCCGCCCCAGACCGCCCACTATCAGGTAAAGCAGCGCCAGTTCCAGCAGGCGCCAAGCCAAGCTCTTAGAGGCGCGCGACGGCCCGACCAGCAGCAGGCGTTGGTGCAAAAATGGCAGATTGGCCAGCGCCAGCGCGCTCAGCACCAGCAGCCAGACCGACACGGTTTGCGACATCGGGTAACCGTGCCCGTCAGCGGCCCAAAGACAGGGCAATGGCCTGGGCGCACAAGGTCATCAACCCACCCGGGAACAGACCCAAAACGACGACCAGCGCGCCATTCAGGCTAAGCACCAGGCGCACATCCACGCCCGCATTGATGGGCTGGGGGGTAGCGGGTTCATCAAAGTACATGAGCTTGACCACGCGCAGGTAGTAAAACGCAGCCACGAGCGACATCAGCACGGCAAACAAGGCCAGCAGCAGCAAGGGCGTTTGTTGCGAAGCCACCAGCGCCTGCAGCACCGATAGCTTGGCGTAAAACCCGATCAGGGGTGGCACCCCAGCCAAGGAGAACATGCACACCGCCATCACCCCGGCATAGAGCGGGCTGCGACGGTTCAAACCCGCCAGATCGGCCAGCTCTTCACTCTCAAAGCCCTGACGAGACAACAGCAAGATGATGCCAAAGCTGCCCAGTGTGGTGAGCACGTAGCTGAGCACATAAAACATCGCCGCGCCATAGGCATCGACCGTGGTGCTGGCGTCTATCTTGCCGCCGATCACGCCTGCCAACAGGCCCAGCAGCACAAAACCCATTTGCGCAATGGTGGAGAAAGCCAGCATACGCTTCAGGTTGGTCTGCGCGATAGCCGACAAATTACCTACCAAGAGCGAGGCCACCGCCAGCAGCAGCAGCATTTGCTGCCAGTCAATAGCCAGCGGTTGCAAGCCTTGCACCAACAGGCGCAGCGCGATTGCAAAGGCGGCCAGCTTGGGCGCGCCGCCAATCATCAGCGTGACCACGGTGGGCGCGCCGTGGTACACATCGGGCACCCACATGTGAAAAGGCACCACGCCCAGCTTGAACGCAATACCCGCCACGACAAACACCAGACCGAACACCAGCACCTGGTGATTAACACGCCCCGAGGCGATGGCCTTGAACACGGCCGCAATGTCCAGCGAGCCGGTGGCACCGTAGAGCATGGATAAACCGTAAAGCAAGAAGCCGCTGGCCAGCGCACCCAACACAAAATACTTCATCGCCGCTTCGGTGGCGCGGGCGTGGTCGCGACGCAGTGCCACCAGGGCATAGCTGGACAGGGTGAGTAGCTCCAGCCCCAAGTAAATGACCAGGAAGTTGTGGCCCGAGATCATCACGAACATGCCGATCAGCGCGAACAAACCCAGGGTAAACAGCTCGCCGCCGCGCAGCAAGTCGCGCTCGGCCGCATAGGAGCGGCCATAAACCAGCGTGACCATCATCGCCAGGCTGGCAAAGCACTGCAGCCAGTTACCCAAGGGGTCACTTACCACCATGCCACCAAAGCCGAACACGGTTTTGCCGATCAGCGCAAAAGACGCGGTCACCCAGGCCACGTAGGCCAAGGTGCCCAGTGTCAGCACGTAGGTCAGCGTGCGGCGTGGGCTGTTGACGCTTAAATCAATGAGCGCGATGAAGCACGTCATGACAAGTAGCAGCCCCTGGGGGTACACCGTGATCCAGCTCAATTCGTCAATCATGGGGACAGTCTTCAATCAAAAGGGGGGGCTTTGCGCAACCGGCTCAGGGCAGTTTGGACACAGCCACATGGCGCAGCAGCCCCGCTACCGATGTGTTCATCACGTCGGTAATGGGTTTGGGATACACGCCCATCCACAGCACTGCCACGGCCAGCAGGCCCAGCATCAGGTATTCGCGCGCCGACAGGTCACGCAGGGCCTTCACTTGGTCATTGGCTATCGGCCCCAAAAATACGCGCTTGAACATCCACAGGGTATAGGCCGCACCAAACACCAAGGCCGTGGCCGCCACCAGACCCAGCCAAAAATTGGCTTTCACGGCGCCCAAAATGACCATCCACTCGCCGACAAAGCCTGCCGTGCCAGGTAAGCCGCAATTGGCCATGGAAAACAGCAGTGCAAAAGCGGCAAAGCGCGGCATGGTGTTGACCACACCGCCATAGCTGGCGATTTCGCGCGAATGCACGCGGTCGTAGAGCACGCCGATGCTGAGGAACATGGCGCCCGAGACGAAGCCGTGCGCAATCATCTGCACCAGCCCGCCCGACACGCCCAGATCGTTGAAGATAAAAAAGCCTAAGGTGACAAAGCCCATGTGCGCCACCGACGAATACGCCACCAGCTTTTTCATGTCTTGCTGCACCAAGGCCACCAAGCCCACATAGACCACGGCAGTGAGCGACAACGCAATCATCAGCCACGCCCATTGATGCGCCGCATCGGGCGTAATGGGTAGCGAAAAACGCAGAAATCCATAGGCGCCCAGCTTGAGCATGATGGCCGCCAGCACCGCCGACCCGCCCGTAGGCGCTTCCACGTGCACATCTGGCAACCATGTGTGCAGCGGCCACATGGGCACCTTAACGGCAAAAGCGGCAAAAAAGGCAAAAAACAGCAAGGTCTGCGCCTGCCCGCTCAGGGGTAAGCGGTGCCAGTCCAGCAAGTTGAAGCTGCCGCCAGACTGGTTGTAGAGGTAGATCAAGGCGATCAGCATCAGCAGCGAGCCCAGCAGCGTGTAGAGGAAGAACTTGAACGCGGCGTAGATTTTGTTGGGCCCGCCCCAGATGCCGATGATGAGGTACATCGGAATCAAGGTGGCCTCAAAGAACACGTAAAACAGCAAGCCGTCTAGCGCGCAAAACACGCCAATCATGAGCCCGCTCAGAATCAGAAAGGCCCCCATGTACTGGTTGACGCGCTCGGTAATGACTTGCCAGGCCGAGATCACCACCACCACGGTGATAAAGGCGGTGAGCAACACAAACCACAGCGAAATGCCGTCCACACCCAGCGCGTAGCGCACATGGAAACGCTCGATCCAGGAAGCGTCCTCCACGAACTGCATGGCTGCGGTGCCCAGTTTGAAGCCCTCATATAGCGGCAGCGTAACCAGCAAGCTGACTACGGCGCCAATTAAGGCCAACCAGCGCACAACGGGCGCCTGCTCGTCACGCCCCCAGGCAAGCAGCACCAGCCCGAAAACAATCGGCGTCCAGATAGCCAGGCTCAACAAACCCATTTTTCTTGTTCCTTAGAGGCTGGGGTTCAGTGAACGAACCAAACGAAATAGGTCATCAACACGAACACACCCACAATCATGGCGAACGCGTAGTGGTAGATATAGCCGGTTTGCAGCAGGCGCGCCACGCTTGAGAACCAGCCCACCAAGCGCCAACTGCCATTGACCAGCGTACCGTCTATCAGGCCCTGGTCACCGCCCTTCCACAAGCCCAGGCCCACAGCACGCGCGCCCGCCGCAAGCACATGCTCGTTGAACCAGTCCAAGTAGTACTTGTTGTCCAGTAAACGGTATAGCGGCATCAGCGCGGCTTGGATGCGCGCGGGCAAGGCCGTATTCACCAGGTAGAGGTAATAGGCCAGCGCAACGCCGGCCAGCGCCAGCCATAGCGGCAGCGTGAACACCGCATGCAAGGCCATCTGGGTGGCACCGTGGAACGCTTTAGCCAGCTCTTCCATGACCGGATGGCGCTCCAGGTTGATATGAATGGCGTCTTTGAAAAAGTCGCCAAACAGCAGGGGCTGTATGGTCATAAAGCCGATCACCACCGACGGAATCGCCAGCAGTATGAGCGGCACCGTGACTACCCAAGGCGACTCGTGGGGAGCGTGGCTGGCGTGGTCACCATGGTCTGCGTGGGCGTGTGCGTCAGCGTGCGCATGGTCATCAGCATGCGCGTCCGGGTTGTGGTCGTAGCGTTCAGCACCGTGAAAGACCAGGAAATACAAACGAAACGAGTAAAAGGCGGTGACGAACACGCCGACTAAGACGGCAAAGTAGGCAAAACCCGCACCAGCCAGGTGGCTGGCTTGCACCGCCTCGATGATGCTGTCTTTGGAGTAAAAACCGGCAAACAAAGGGGTGCCAATGAGGGCCAAGGAGCCCAACAGCGAGGTGATCCAGGTAATCGGCATGTGCTTTCGCACACCGCCCATCCAACGTATGTCTTGGTTATGGTGCAAGCCCATGATGACCGAGCCTGCCGCCAGGAACAGCAAGGCTTTAAAAAAGGCATGCGTCATCAAGTGGAACACCGCCACCGAATACGCCGAAGCGCCCAGCGCCACCGTCATGTAGCCCAATTGGGACAGCGTGGAATAGGCCACCACACGCTTGATATCGTTTTGAATAATGCCTAAAAAACCCATGAACAAGGCGGTGATGGCGCCAATCACCATCACGAAACTGAGTGCCGTGTCACTTAACTCGAATAGCGGCGACATGCGGGCGACCATGAAGATACCCGCCGTCACCATGGTGGCAGCGTGAATCAGTGCAGAGATAGGCGTGGGGCCTTCCATGGAGTCGGGCAGCCACACATGCAGCGGAAACTGGGCCGATTTGCCCATAGCGCCAACGAATAGGCCGATGCAAATCACGGTCACCAGCATCCAGCCCGTACCAGGCAGGGTCAAAGTGGCCAATTGCCCAGCCTTGGCGAATACCTCGGCATAGTTGAGCGTGTTGGCAAAAGCGGCGATGAGCCCAATGCCCAGGATGAAGCCAAAATCCCCGACCCGGTTCACCAAAAAGGCTTTCATATTGGCAAAAATGGCGCTGGGCTTGTTGAACCAAAAGCCAATCAGCAGATACGACACCAAGCCCACTGCCTCCCAGCCAAAAAACAGTTGCAGCAGGTTGTTGCTCATCACCAGCATCAGCATGGAAAAGGTAAAGAGCGAGATGTAGGCGAAGAAGCGGTTGTAGCCTGCGTCCTCTTCCATGTAGCCGATGGTGTAGATGTGCACCATCAGGCTCACGAAGGTGACCACCACCATCATCATGGCCGTCAGGCCGTCGACGA
>Ga0114962_10005319_pt1 | contig 10076 bp, 10 predicted proteins | sample C_130820_MF_Meta_FD_87017 | JGI IMG/M metagenome (GOLD analysis project Ga0114962, IMG submission 87017) | Freshwater microbial communities from Lake Croche, Canada to study carbon cycling - C_130820_MF_MetaG | ecosystem: Environmental > Aquatic > Freshwater > Lake | place: Lake Croche, Canada...
CTGTTCCAATATAGAAGTTTCCTTTCTTCAATGCTAGTGTTTCAGCACTTACATTATATTTTATTGCGTTTGGCATAAAACTATAAATACCATTTTACTTTGTTTATTTTAATGATTATTTTTCAATATATGAAAAAAATCATAATTACAGGTACGGATGGATTTGTTGGAAAAAATCTAAAAAACAAATTATCAGATTCTTTTGAGATAATTGAAATAAATGAATCAGTATTTAAGTCTGTTGATTGGTATGATGAAGTTTCAAAGTTATTTTGGTTGGATATAACCGCAGTTTTTCACGTTGGAGCTTGTTCAAATACATTGGAACAAGATGTTAATTATATGATGTTGGTGAATTATGAATTTACAAAACATTTAATGAATTTAACAAAACAAAAAAACATACCTTTTATATATTCTTCATCTGCCGCCAATTATGGTACAAATCATCATCATCCATCAAACTTATATGGTTGGAGCAAATATGCGGCCGAGGATTATGTGGTATCAAATGGTGGAATTGGATTAAGATACTTTAACGTGTATGGACCAGGTGAGGAGCATAAGGGAAATATGTCATCTGTTGCATATCAAATGTTTATTAAATCAAAAGGTGATGAACCAATCCATTTGTTTCCACAAAAACCAAAACGTGATTTTGTTTATATTGATGATGTTGTACTTGCAAATATATTTGCATATGAGAATTATGATAAATTACATTCAAAATATTATGAAGTTGGTTCAGGTGATGCCAAACCATTTGAAGATGTTTTGAATTTAATGAATATTAAATATGAATATACCTCCAAAGATACAATACCAAAAGGGTATCAGTTTTTTACCCAAAGCAATTATAAAAAGTGGATGCCGACTTGGAAACCCAAATTTAATTTGGAACTTGGTATTAAAAATTATTTAGATTATCTTGGAAATTAATTGTGAATACCACATCTTTATTTTTCCATTTAAAATTATTATGTTTCAACAACAACAAGAATATATAACCTATGAACAAAAAAATATATTATCTAATTTATAGCCCAAGTTTTGGCGATACTTTAGCCGCAACTCCAACATTACGATATCTTTCGCAATCACACGAATCAAAAATTAATGTTGTTACATACAACACTCACATATTCAAACACAACCCATACGTTGATGAGTGTATGTCTTTTTCAGATTTTGAATCAGTAAATAAAGAAAATATAATTAAATATGAATCTTTTACACATGCGGGTAGAAGAGATGGTAATGGAATTGAGAAGAAATTTTCACATATTGATTTAAGACAAATACATGCGTTTGATTTGGGTTTCCAATTGATGCCACATCAAATGGAATATGATTTTTATCCAGACCCTGTTGATTTGCCTTACGAATTTGCTGAAACATATGTTGTATGTCATATCACACAAAATTGGCCTAATAGAACTTGGGCAACCGAGAGTTGGCAAAAATTAGTTGATTTATTAGCTGAAAATAAAATTTTTACAGTTTTAGTTGGTAAAGACCATTCTGAAAAAGTACACAATTCAATAAGTGTTGAACCAATACAAAAAAAATGTCCAAAATTAAATAATCTTTACGGATTAGATTTATCAAATAAATTAGATTTAGATGGGATGTATCATGTAATTAATAATGCAAAAATTTTAATTACAATGTGTTCGGGAGCCATGAATATTGGTGGTTGTACAGATACACATATTTTACAAGTTGGTAGTGCACAAAATCCTTTATTAAGAATACCTTACAGAAATAACACTCAAAATTACAAATATGATTTTGTTGGCGGAAGTTGTAGTATTTTTTGTAATATGGACTTAAAATATAATGTAAAGGAATGGGGCGATATAAATTCAGTTGCACCTTTGACTGAATGTTCAGAAAAAAAACCAACATTTGAATGTCATCCACAACCTGTAAAAGTATTTGAAAAAGTAAAAGAAATCTTAAATTTAGAACCTAATAATAAATGTGAAAATTATTTGGAAATATTATCTGTTGATAAAATAGAAAATAAAATAAATTTTAATTTTAAAAAAACACTTAATAAATCAATTAAAATAGAGGCTGTTGATGTTTCAACAGGATTAAAAAGAGATAAATGGGAGGGTAGATGTGATAGATTAGAACCAGGAAACTATTGGTGGTGCCCAATTCCAGGAAAATTAGATTCTTTAGGAAGTATATATCTTAAATTATTTGTTGATGGTAAATATATTGATAAAATTTTACTTGAATTTTTAGGTGGTAAAAAAATTATAGTAAATAATGAAGAATATTATTTTGATGATTTAGATGATTGTAGTTATAATACTTTTTGGGAAATATTTATTCACAACGAGTATAAATTTGAAGGTAAAAATGATATTGTATTAGACATCGGTGCAAATTTAGGTTTTTTTGCATTGTACGCAATTCAAAATGGGGCAAAAAAAGTTTATTGTGTTGAACCCTTTCCAACCGTGTATGAAAATATTAAAAAATTATCCAAAAAATTACCAATAGTTCCAATAAATAAAGCTGTGTCGTCAAAAACAAATAATGTTACTATGGTTTTAAATACGGTAGGTTGGGCATCAAACTGTTTATCAGAATATAATGATATTTTTAATAATGACGGTGAACATATTGTAGTTGAACCAATAAATATTAATGATTTAATAGAATCTATTGGTTCTAAAATTGACTTAATAAAAATTGATTGTGAGGGTTCAGAATTAGATTTATTTGAAACCATTACTCTTGATAATTTAAATAAAATAAATAAAATGGTAATAGAAACACATTCCGACTACATTAGCAACTTTATAAAAGAAAAATTATTAAATAATAATTTTGAAGTTACAAGTAAAAAAGGTATGTTTAGCGATGGTCGTGAAAATATTTTATTTGCAAATAAAATAATAAAATAAATTAAAAATATGAAAAAAATAGATAAAAATTTTAAATGGGGAAATTTTAATGAAAAAATAATAAATAACATTAATTTTGAAATTTTTGAACAAAAACAATACGAAAAAATATATGAGGTTCAAAAAGATAATGTTGTTGTTGATTTGGGTGCAAGTTTTGGACCATTTACATGGAGCGTTTTAGATAGGGCAAGTAAAGTGTATTCTTTTGAACCTATGAAAAATGCGTTTGAGGTTTTAAAAGATAATGTTAAAAACTATAATGTTGAGGTCATAAACAAAGCTCTTTTTCACACTTCAGGTGTTTATAAATTTCCGTTAGATGGTCAAATTGGTAATCCTTGTATTGCTGATTCTACAGAAGAATTAGAAAAATTTATAATAGATGGTAATTTTGTTGATACAATTTCTTTTATGGATTTTATTAAAAAATATAATATAAATTACATTGATTTCATTAAAACAGATTGTGAAGGTGGTGAGTATTATTTGTTTAGAGATGAAAATATGTCATTTTTAATTAACAATGTTAAGAATATTGTTGGTGAGTTTCATTTATTAACAAAAGAACAAAAAATTGAATTTAGATATTTTAGAGACAAATTTTTAACTCAATTTAAATCTTATAAAATTTTAGATGTTAATGGTGTTGATATTACGTGGTCAGTATTTTATGACACACCATACAATAGTATTACTCACAATGATTTAAAACCATTTATTGATTACTATCAATTAATTTACATCCACATATCAAATTAAATAATGTTAAAATTTGGAATATATACTAGTTTTTATAATTGTGAAAGATTCGTAGATAAAATTTTTTCATCAATTGAGTTATTAAATTACGATAATTTTGAATGGCATATAACAGATGATTTTTCAAAAGATAAAACAAAAAGTTTGTTATTAGAAAGGGCAGAAAAAAGTCCAATAAAACATAAAATAAAAATTTATGAACAAACAGAAAAAAAACAAATGTATTGGAAACCAAATTTGTTTTTTGACATTACATTTGATTGGATTATTTTAATTGATGCTGATGATGATTTTGATAAAAATTTTCTTAATATTTATAATTCTTTTTTAATTGATAGAAAAGATTTGACATTAGTTTCTTCCGACTGTCATAAAATTTATGAAAATAATAAAAAGTTACATTCAATTTCATACATACACAATGATGATACAATACTAAATAAACTTGATAGGTATCATCCATCTTGCGATTATTTAAACAATGTATCTTATTCATGTTTTGGATTGTTAAGAGGTTTTAAAAATATTATACCATCATTTGATATTGACGATATGTTAGCATGTGCTGAAGATAGTTATCATATATTTTGGACAAACTCACTTGGAAAGTATTTACACATACCAAGACCTTTATATATATGGAACCTACGAGAAGATTCTGAATCACATAGTAAATCGGTACCTCCAAACTTTAACGGTAATTTTAATATTGCTTTAAATAGATTAAAACAATCTGACGGTGGGGTTGATAAAATGTTTAATGATGTTTATGTTGAAACTTCTACATTGGCTTCCTACGAATTTGAAAAATTAAAAGAAAAAAAAGTATCTCTTTGGACAAGAATTTTACCAAAAGGACAAAAAGAACTTCTTAAAAAAATTTATTATGATACTGATTTAGTTTTTAACGATATAAATGCCGAAATACATTTATTTTCATTAAATTACTTTAATGAAAATGATTTAAATACACTATTGCAAAAAATTAAAGGTAAAAAAATGTTATTTTATTATCAAAATCAAAATCATCATGTAACTAACGAACAAAAAGATAATGAGTTACAATCTCAATTAAACAAATATATTAATATTATTGGTAAAAATACCGGATATAGTTGGTGGACTTATATTAGACATTTTATTGTAAGAAATTAATATGGATAATAAAGTTTTTTTAAATTTATCCGAGTGTTATTCAATAGGGGACACTTTATGTTCAACACCTACACTTCGTAAGTTATATGAGAGTTATAATAAAAATATTTATATTATAACCCATTTCCCTGAAATATTTAATGATAATCCATATGTTGAAAAATCATACCACCCAAACACAATTAACATAAGACATTTAAGAGAACAATCTATTGTTCACACAACTTTTGATATTTTAGGAAATAAAACTGAAAGGGGTGTTGAGTATAAACATGCCCGTATTGATATTCGTCAATACCATGCAGTTAGTTTAGGTTTTATGTTATCACCTGATGAGATGGAATGTAATTACTATCCTAAAGAATACGAACCTATTGAAAATTTACCTGAAAAATATGTTCTAATTCATCCCGTTCAAACTTGGCCAAACAGAACTTGGTCTTCAACCAATTGGATGAAACTAACAAAAAAATTAAATGATTTGGGTATTTCAGTAGTATCAATTGGAAAAGATAGTTCCGAAAAAGGATTTTTTAACGTTAATAAACCAACTTTTAATTTTGACATTAAAAACGGATTAAACTTAATGAATAAAACAAGTTTATCACAAGCTTGGCATTTAATAAATAAATCATTATGTTTTGTTACAATGGACTCAGGGTTATTACATTTGGCAGGTACAACTGATGCTGAGATTATTATGTTAGGTAGTGCAATTAAACCTGAGTTTAGAAAACCTTATAGAAAAGGTTCACAAGATTATAAATTGTCTTATGTTTTAGGAGGATGTAATTTACATTGTTGTTCAGATATGAAATATGGTATTAAAGAGTGGGGTAATATTCAAGGAGTTCCACCACTTATTAATTGTTTGGAGAATAAAAAAACATTTGAATGTCATCCTAATGTTGACACATTAATAAATTTAATTATAAATATAAAAAATGGAAAATAAAAAATTTTGGACTTTATGTCCTGACGGTACCGAAATTCTTAGAGACTTACAAAAAGAAAATGAAAATTTTTCAATAGAGTTATATAGACAAGGAAAATTTGACGCAAACAACTATCAATGGTTTGAAATGTTTCATCATTATAGTTTTGACGATAATGGGTGTGATTATGAGAGATATGGTTGTTATATTAAAGAAGGTGATGTTGTTTTAGATTTGGGCGGAAATATAGGTGTTTTTGCACATAGAGCAGAAACTCGTGGAGCGTCAAAAGTAATCTCATTTGAGCCTGTAACACCAACTTTTAATTGTTTAATAAAAAATAAAGGACCTAAAACTTCAGTATATAAAAATGCTGTTGGTGGTAAAAATGGTTTTACCACATTTAGAATTCATACTGATTTTACACACATTGGTGGTGGAACCAGTGAAGAACAAGACTTATTATTAAATCAAAGACAAATTATTCATTCAGAAAAAGTTATTGTTATTGGAATTAATGAAATATTTGAAAATATGGATACCAAAATTGATTTTATGAAAATTGATATTGAAGGTGGTGAAGTTGATGTTTTAACATCAATAAAAGATGAACATTTAAGTTCTTTACGATGTTTATCCGCCGAATTTCATAAAACATATGATGAATTTGATAAATTTCAATCAGACTTTTCTAACAGAATGTCATTGTTGGGTTTTGATAATTTTACAGTTTATTATGGTGATGGTAGTTTAAGGACTATAACATATTGGAAACGATAAAATAAATTTAAATAAAACTAAATATGGAAAATGAAATAACAAAAAACATATGTATTTTAACACAATATGGTAATGTAAGATGGAACAATTATGGTAAATGCGACTTTGGTGATTTATGCTCAACAAATCATTTGGATTATGCTAACATTAACGGGTATTCATATATTAAAAAAACAGTAAAAGATTCTGAATATTCTGATTGGCATCCAACATGGATTAAAATTGATATTTTATTAAAAACATTACCTTTATTTGATTATGTAGTATGGATAGATGCCGATGCGGTTTTTGTAAATAAAGATGTTAGGATTGAAGATTTTATCACTGATAAAATTGATTTAGTAATACCAAAATCAGAGATGGATAAAACAACTGGTAATGTATGGACAAACACAACTACAGGTTTTATGATATGGAAAAATAGCGAGTGGTCATTAAACATGCTAAAAACTCTTTGGGAAAATCCTGATAGGTATAGATTTGATTTTTTTCATGAACAAAGTAGACTTGATGAATTATTGTTAGATTTATATTTGTTACCTGGTGGTGAAAATATTCTTAATAAGTTAGTTGAGGATTTAGAATACCCTATTACATTAAATAATGTAAAAATATTACCATACTCATACCATAGAAATTTTGAAGATGGTGAAATAAAATATGTTTATCATGCTGGAGGAAATACCCCAACTAAATTCGAAAGAATTAATAGAATTTTAAAAAAAGATGAATAAAGATTTAATCTTAATAACTGCGTATTGCCCAAGTAAAGAAAAAAAAGAAATTTTATTTGAGTTTTTAAAACAGTTACAAAAATTTAAAGATAAATATGATATTTTAGTTGCGTCTCACTCCCCGTTAGATATGCATTTTTTTGATTATTTTGATTATTTTTATTTTGATAAAAATAATATTATTTTAAATGATATTGAATATAGACAAAATGGGTGGTTTTCCCCTTATAATAATTATGTAATATGGAGTTCTTATCTTGGAATTGGTAATACTATTAAAGCGATTTTAGACACACTAATACCGTCAATATCTATAGCGAAAAATTTAAAATACGAAAAAATACATTATTTTGAATATGACACAAAAATAATAGATGACAAGGAGTTAATTGAAAATTCGCAATTATTAAATGAGTATGACTATGTCATATATAATACCGAACATACTCACAAAATTGCTGGTGGATTTCTTTCATTTAAAACTGATTTTGTGGTTGATGAATGGAAAGAAAATAATAAAGAAACTTTAAAAAATTCATATTTTGGTGTTTATCCAAAAGTTCCTGAAAATATACTATTTAATCAAATAAAAAAACAACGAACATTTATTGAAAAAAATTATAATAATTTAAAATTAAATGGTTTAGATGTTAATATTGTTAATGAAAATCGTACTAATTGGGACGTTCCTTTTTTTGACCCAAAAGATAATAAGTTAAAATTTATTAGTAGAAATGAAACTAATTGTGAATATGACATAAAAGTTATTGTAAATAATATTTTACATAATATTGGAATTGTACATCCAAATTGTTGGAAAATTATTGATTTGTTAGATAATTTTTATGATGTAGAACATGTTATTGTTTTAAAAAATAATGAAAAAACTTTAGAATTAATTTTTGAAGATATTGAATATAAAAATAAATTTATATATTATAATTCGGTTTTAGATAATTCAAGTTTATTGATACAATAATTTTTATATTTAATACTTATGAAAACACTGTTAATTTTAACACCGCACATGTCAACGGGCGGTTGTCCTCAAGTTGTTGCAAAAAAAGTAGAACTATTAAAAGATTTTTATAATGTAATCGTTGTTGAATGGGATATGATTGCTTGGTCATACGTGGTTCAACGAAATAAAGTTATTAATATGATTGGTGATAAATTTATTTCATTATCTGAAAATAAAGAATATGATTTATTTAATGTAATTGATGACCATAATCCTGATTATATTATGATTGAGGAATTTTCGGAAATTTTTATGCCGATTCATATTATTAAACGTCTTTATTTAAAAAATAGGACATATAAAATATTTGAAACAACACATTGTTCTTATACTGACCCTAATTGGAAAAGATTTTTTCCTGATAAATTTATTTTTGTATCACCCCATTCATTAGAAGTATTTAAAGATTTGGGAATTCCAATGGATTTAATTGAGTATCCAATTGATATAAAAATACCAAACAAAAAATGGGCTCAAGAACAATTGATGTTAGACCCTGAATGGAAACACATCATTAATATTGGTTTATTTACTTCAGGTAAAAATCAAGGTTATGCGTTTGAGATTGCAAGACTATTACAAGAACATAAAATTATGTTTCATTTTATTGGTAATCAAGCAAGTAACTTTATTAATTATTGGCAACCAATTATGGAAACAAAACCTGAAAATTGTGTTGTTTGGGGTGAAAGAAATGATGTTGATTTATTTATACAAGCCTGTGATGTGCATTTATTTAGTTCAATAATGGAATTAAATCCATTATCAATTAAAGAATCTTTGGAATATGAAAAACCAACAATGATTTTTAATTTACCAACTTATAAAGAAAAATACAATAGTGTTGAAAACATACATTACTTAACGGGTGATATCGTCACAGATAGTATTAAATTATTGTCATTGTTAAATTAAAAAAAAAAATAATTTAATACGTGATGGTAGTATGTAAATAAACAAAAAATATCTTATATTTTTTTTATGGAAAAATTTTATAATATAGACGAACAAAAGTTGTGGAATGACATTAACAGATGGTCAGAGTCGGATAATGGACATGATTGGTCAAGTCCATTTGGCACAACAGAAAATTTGTGGAATAAAGAAATTTTTGACTTTATAAAAGATTTTAGAGGTAAAAAAATATTAGAAATTGCACCAGGTTTTGGTCGTATTACTCAATTTTTATCAATATTGGCATCCGAATTAATCGTGATTGATTTAAATCCTTTATGTATTGAAAAAACAAAAGAAAAATTAGGTCATCATGTTTTAGCTTATTTTACTAATGATGGTAAATCTTTAACAGGTGTTAGAGATAATTCACAAGATTTAGTTTTTTCATTTGATTCTTTTGTTCACATGCACGCAAACGTAACTGAAGAATATGTTAAAGAAATCTTCAGAGTTTTAAAACCAGGTGGTCAATCATTTATACACCATTCTTGGATTTATGGTGGACGTGAAAATTCAATTGAAAATACTGCAGGTAGAGCAAATATGTCTCCAGAACAATTTAAAGGATTTGTTGAGAATAATAATATGAAAATTATTTATCAAACTCCAATACCATTCCAACCATTATATGGTTGGAATGGTATTGACACTATTAGTATATTTGAAAAACCTGAGTAATATGGCACAAGGAGTACATAAGATAACTGAGGATTTTGAAAGGTCTTTATGTGATTACACGGGAGCCCCTTACGCAATTGCATTAGATAATATGAGTAACGCAATATTTTTGGCGTTATATTATGAAAAG
>Ga0114962_10005320_pt1 | contig 10071 bp, 10 predicted proteins | sample C_130820_MF_Meta_FD_87017 | JGI IMG/M metagenome (GOLD analysis project Ga0114962, IMG submission 87017) | Freshwater microbial communities from Lake Croche, Canada to study carbon cycling - C_130820_MF_MetaG | ecosystem: Environmental > Aquatic > Freshwater > Lake | place: Lake Croche, Canada...
AATATCTTCCTCAAGGTCTTTAACTTCAACACCCTCAAGAAGCGGTTTGTAGTCTTCCATAATTTCTTTTAATCTATTTTCTAATTCATCAGCTGATAGATCTTCTAATTTACCTGTTCTAATAATTTTATGTTCAACATATAATCCTGCTGCCTTGCCTCTCGCCACTTCAGCATTAATGCTAGCACTCCAGGCACCTTTATTTCTTGATTCGTCTCTTAACTTAGCTAATTCTGTAATGTGTGACTCAAATGTCACAGCAAATTGTTTTTGATATTCTTCTCTAAGTTCACCCATGTATTTAACTACTAATGGATACAACTTTGGGTTTTGTAATTCAGATGCTCTAATTCTAGCAAATTCTTTCTCGTAACCAGCCCTAATAGCGGCTTCTGTGCCTGTTATTCTTCCATAGTTGCTAACTAATTCATTAGCAAATATCATTTGTTTTTCTGTTAATTTCTTAGGCAATCCCATGTATTGACTTTTAACACAACATTCAGTACACAGTCAAGTAGGGATGGCTTACGACGTGGATGACCCTTTGTTGTTTGTTTACTACCCACTGATACTGATCCCTGTTTTTATTAGTTATTTCTAGCCAACTATCTCCATGGTTGGCTAGTTTAAAATAGAAAGAAAGTTATGGATTTTAAATTTAAGACAAAGCCTTTTGTACATCAATTAAAAGCTTTGGAAATGAGTTGGGATAAAAAAGTATTTGCATACTTTATGGAAATGGGTGTTGGTAAATCCAAAGTTCTTATTGATAATATTTCCATGTTGTATGACAAAGGTAATATTAACGGCGTGTTAATTATTGCTCCAAAAGGAGTTTATAAAAATTGGCATGACTCTGAAATACCTACCCATATGTCTGATCATGTTGAAAAGAAAATGGTATTATGGGAAGCAAATATTACTAAATCAAAACAAAAAGAATTAGATGTATTATTTAAAACTGATGAAGATTTACATATATTGGTAATGAATGTTGAAGCATTTTCTACAAAGAAAGGAACTCAATTTGCACAAAAGTTTTTATCTTGTCATAAAACTTTAATGGCAATAGATGAATCTACTACTATTAAAAATCCAACTGCTGCAAGAACAAAATCAATTATAGATCTTGGTAAAGAAGTTAAATATAAACGTATATTGACTGGATCACCTGTAACTAAATCACCTTTAGATTTGTTTACTCAATGTTATTTTTTAGATCCTTGGTTGTTAGAACATCAATCTTATTACTCATTTAAAACTAGGTATGCTGTTATGAGAAGGATTTTAGTTGGAGGAAGATCTGTAGAGATTGTTACAGGTTATAGAAATTTAGGAGAATTATCTGATAAGATTAAACCATTTTCGTATAGAGTATTGAAAGATGATTGTTTGGATCTACCACCTAAAACATTTATGAAAAGAATTATTAAATTATCTGATCAACAACAAAAGCTATACAATCAAATGAAACAATTAGCATTAGCTGAACTTAATGGAAAGTTAGTCACGACAGCTTCTGTGTTAACTCAATTAATGAGATTACATCAAATTACTTGTGGACATTTTACAGCTGATGATGGTTCAACTCAAATTCTTGCTAATGAAAGATTAGATGAATTATTAAATGTATTAAATGAAATAGAAGGCAAAGCTGTTATATGGGCTCATTATAGATATGATATAAAAGTTATAGTGGAAGCTTTAAAGAAAGAGTTTGGTGATAATAGTGTTGTGACTTATTATGGTGATACATCTACTGATGATAGACAAAAAGCTATTAAAAAAATACAAGACCCAGAAAGCCCTGTACGTTTTATAGTTGGTACACCACAAACCGGTGGATATGGTATTACATTAACTGGTGCATCTACTATGATTTATTATTCTAATGGTTATGATTTAGAGAAGCGTCAGCAATCTGAGGCTAGAATTGATCGTATTGGCCAGACTAAGAACATGACCTATATTGACATAATCGCAGAAAATACTATAGATGATAAAATAGTTAAAGCATTAAGAACTAAAGTAAATATAGCCTCTCAAGTAATGGGAGAAGAATTAAAGAATTGGATATAAATGGAAAATTTTAATAAGTCATATTATTTCTCAACACCTATATATATGGTTGAAAAACCAGAATGGGTTGAAAAAGTAGATAAAGCTTGTGAAAAATATATTATTAAAGCAAAAAACCATTATCAAAAAATGATTACTAAAAGAGATAATCTTTTAGGTAAAAAAATTGGAGATCATGGATTATCTTATAACTCAGGTTCAATAGTAAATGATCCAGAATTGGAAGAATTACAAGCTTATATTGGATTGCAATCATGGATATTTCTTCAAGAAATGGGATATGATTTAACACATCAAGATATGTATTGGACGGAGTTTTGGGTTCAACAGTTTGGATCTAAAGGTGGTGGACACCATGAAGGTCATATACATAGTAATAATCATGTTAGTGGTTTTTATTTCTTAAGATGTTCTGAAAAAACAAGTTTCCCTATGTTTCTTGAACCAAGATATGTGAAAGAAATGACACAATTACCTTTAGCAAAAAAGTTAAATGCTGATGCACCGGCTACTGATAGAATTAAATATGCACCAAAACCAGGTACAATGATATTCTTCCCGGCTTATTTAGAGCACCAATATGTAGTTGATAATGGTGTAGAAGACTTTAGGTTTATACACTTTAATCTTCAATGTATTAGAAAATCAATAGTAGATACTATTAAACATGTAGCTATTAGTAGTATTAATCAAAAAAAATGAGAATAATAGATTTGATGGAAATATTAGAAAGGTTCCGTCATAAATCTGATCTTGGTGGTTGTCAGATTAGAATAGTATTTCCTCATAATAGACATAAACAGTATAAGATTAGAGAATTAACTTTTGCCCCTAATAAACTGGTAGGACAGGCTGAAAAACATAGAATGATAATATATGTGGAAGAATAAGTATTGACATATAGGTTTATATAGGATATAAACGAATCAGAAAGGATAAAACAAATGACAAATAAAGAACTATGGAACTGGAGTGCAGACATGGACGAGATACAAGACTTGTTCTTAGATGTACTTAATGGTAAGATAACAGCAGAAGAAGCTAAACAAATAATAACTAGAAAGGATAAAACAAATGATTAAATTTAGACCAGAAACATTAGAAGATTTAGCAGATCATTTATTAGATAATTGGCAGAAAGGTGATTACACTTTTGGCTATAATGATTATGACGCATTGGCAACTGGCTCAATGATGGCTGATATGTTTTTAGATGAAGCTAAGAAGTATTTTGCAGGGGCAGAACAAGCAGATATACGATGGCACGCTGAAAGAATAGAAGAACTTGTTGATGAAGGAATATATCATTTAAGTTCTAAGCATTCAGATGAACCAGTTAGTGAGTATAGATAATATGGTTGAAATATTAGCTGATATATATGGTGTGTTTATGTCAATGATTGTATTTACTATGATTATTGGAGCTATTGTTTGGTTCATAGCTATCATAATTGATAAAAAACAAAACGATGACTTCGATAAGAAATATCGTGAAAGCAGGGATAAGTAGTGGTACACATGTACTGTGAAAACTGAGAGTAAATTTTGGCAAGAAGTTAAAGCAAAACTTAGTCCGCATTTTGTATTAACACGTACAAATTTAGCTACTGTTTCTGGTTGGCCTGATGTTGTTTTGTATAATAAAAACGGCACGTTCTTAACTGTCGAGCTTAAAGTAGCACAGAGTAATTCTATACGTTTCTCGCCTCATCAAATTGGCTTTCATATACTACACCCAAAGAATACATTTATCTTAGTCCTCGACGCTCGCCTCTCGCTGCCCAAACTTTATAAAGGTTCTGAGATCCAGCTACTCGCTTCACGCGGCTTGAAGCTAGAACCATTCGTAACCGGCTGGCCATTAATCATACAACACTTCGCTAGTCTCTAGCTACTAGCTACTCGCGGCGCGGCTCGCTGCGCTCGCCACATTGTTGCCACATTTACATGACGCGCAGGGGTTATCCTTCTCTCTCGTCGCTAGAGACTTGTTGGAGCTACTAGCAACAAGCGGCTAGTAGAATAGTATTAGAACTGCTAGATCAGTTAAGAATACTGCCACTGATACTAACGCTAACCATCTCATACATTTGTCTGCGTCCATATTATTTCTCCTTTCTAATTACATCCTACATTATCCTATTACTATATGCAAGTCAATAATATAGGGTGCGACATTATGTCGCAGGCATGCTCGCATAGGTTGTGCGCCCGCTGCGCGGCGCTGGCGTGCTCGGTTCGCTGCGCGCTTCGCGCTATGCTCACGAGGCTCGGCCGCTGCGCGGCCTCGCCTCTAGCTGCTTGCTGCTCGTAACAAGCCACAAGGAGCGTGGGTCGCGTCTAGGTTGTACGCAGGCGCTCGGCCGCTGCGCGGCCTCGCTGGTTACCAGGTGCGCTGCTGTTGCAGCGCACTCCTTGCTACGCGCGGCATGCAGCGAGTGGTGCTGTTGCACCACACTTGCCGCGCTTCGCGTCACTGCTCGCCGGTCACGCCGCTGTTGCGGCGCGCCGCCGGCTCGCTGCCCGGGCTTCATCTATAGGGACTCCTTTCCTTTAGGGATCCCTTAGCATATATGGTTTGATATGCTTGTCTTATAGGCAATGCTTTCCAGGCCCCATGATCTTTCCCCCGTCATCCCAAATCCCCCAAGCCAAAGCAAAATAGTTTTGATCATCATCAATGGGACCCCCTTTTTTTTAGTTTGGAGTCCCTATAGAAAAAGGCTTCGGGCTAGATCTAGCCATTCAATGGCACCAAATACGTTTTAGACTTGCTTTTTTAACATTAACCCCATAAAATATATTTTTCATCCAATAGTGATGCCAAAAAATTTTATAAAAATTTTTTATGAAAATCGATTTAGAGAAGTTAAGAAATTTACCCCCTGATGTTAGGAAAGATGCTTTAAAGTTATATATTCAATCTATTCAAAAAAAGAAGGAAGAAACAGCCCATTCAGATTTTCTTTCTTTTGTTAAACATGTTTGGCCAGAATTTGTAGAAGGTTATCACCATAAAAAGATTGCAAAGAAGTTTAATGATTTATCTAAAGGTAAAATCAAAAGGCTTATTGTTAATATGCCACCAAGGCATACAAAGTCTGAGTTTGCTAGCTTCTTGTTCCCAGCATGGATGATTGGGCAACGACCTAACTTAAAGATTATTCAAACAACTCACACAGGAGAACTAGCTGTAAGATTTGGTCGTAAGACTAAAACATTAATTGATAGTGAAGATTATCAAAAGATATTTAAGACAACACTAAGAGAAGATTCACAAGCAGCGGGACGCTGGGAAACAGAACAAGGCGGCGAGTACTTCGCAGCGGGTGTTGGTGGAGCTATTACTGGACGAGGTGCCGATCTATTAATTATAGATGACCCTCACTCTGAACAAGATGCTATGAGCATGGATGCATTAGAACGTGCTTATGAATGGTATACATCAGGACCACGTCAACGTTTACAACCAGGTGGAATGATTGTGGTTGTTATGACTAGATGGAATACAAAAGATTTAACTGGAATGTTATTACAACATCAAGGAGAAGCTAAAGGAGATAAATGGGATCTTGTAGAATTCCCAGCTATCCTTCCCTCAGGTAAACCTATCTGGCCAGAGTATTGGAAGCTTGAAGAATTAGAAGCAGTTAAAACTTCTATTAGTGTTCAAAAATGGAATGCTCAATGGATGCAGAATCCAACATCAGAAGAAGGTGCTATTATCAAAAGAGAATGGTGGCGTAAGTGGGATCATGATCACATACCACCTTTAGAACATATTATTCAAAGTTATGATACTGCATTTTTAAAAAAAGAAACTGCTGATTATTCTGCCATTACAACTTGGGGTGTATTCCATCGTAATGAAGATTCAGGTCCACAGTTAATTTTATTAGATGCTATTAAAGAACGATTAGAGTTTCCAGAATTAAAACGTATCGCCTATCAACAGTTTATGTATTGGCAACCTGAAACAGTTTTGATTGAAGGTAAAGCTTCAGGTATGCCGTTAACTTATGAATTAAGGAAGATGGGTATTCCAGTTATCAACTTTACACCAAGTAAAGGAAATGATAAGCATGCAAGAGTTAACAGTGTTGCACCTCTATTTGAGAGCGGTTGTATATGGGCTCCGACCCATAAAGATTTTGCTCAAGAAGTAATAGAAGAATGTGCAGCATTCCCTTATGGGGAAAATGACGACTTGGTAGACTCTACGACGCAAGCTCTAATGAGATTTCGTCAAGGAGGATTTATTGATCATCCAGAAGATTACGTGGATGAACCATTACCTTACCAAGACAAAACATATTATTAGTATGACATACAACAGTTTTATAAAACAATTAACTAATCCTAAATATTTTACTAAACAACCTAAGTCATTTATATCTAAACCTAACTTATATAAACCACTTCCTATTCCTGCTCTTGCAGATGGAGGTGTTCCAGATTTTAAATCTTTGTTTACAGGAAACTTTGAAGGAACTCCTGTTAATCCTAAAACTCCTTATGACTCTGCTAGTCCCGTGATTCAAGGTCCTATGAAAAAAGAAGATGATGTTATGAAAATAATTAAACCTAGAGCTTATGTTTCTGAATTACATTCAGGAGATAAATTATCTACAGCTTCTTTAAAACATGTTAAATCTAATTTTACAAAAATTAAAACTCCAATAAAAGTTATTGATAGTGAAATTAAAATTGCTCCAACATCTAATATGTTCCCTTGGTTCCCGACGCTAGTTAATAGAGTTGAGAAAGATGGAATTAATGTAACTAGACATGTTCCTCATTCTAACAATGAAATTGTTAAACAATTAAATTTAGGTAATGAACATATATTTATGTATATAGAAGCGAGCGGCAAGATACGAGTAGATGTACAAAGTCCTAATGCTGCTTACCCACATTCAAAAACAAAGAAAGCAACTTTTAGTATGGAATATACTCCACCACAAACTCATGTTGATAAAGATAAAGATATTATCATGACAATACCTGCAAGTTTTAAATATATTGAGAAAAGAGCTCATACTTTTAAAAATGATGATCCTAAAACTCAAGGCATAGGAGCTGAAGCTAAATATACAGAAGTTCATCCTTCAATTGCATTAAGTGATATTGCACCACTTGAAAGTAAGTTGACTAATAAACATGTAAACAAGATAAGACAGGAAAGAGGTATTATTGAAGGTCAACATAAAAATACACCTGTGCATTTAGATTTACATAGTAGAAGGATAACAGGGTAATTATTTGACTAAAAAACTAACAACAACTATACCTCCTTTAAGAGGTCCATGCCCACAAGGCTTGAATATCCCTGATAAAAAGGTTAAGGTAATATCTTCGGAGAAAAATAATAATGGCAACTATAGACAAGTCACTACCAAACGTTAATCAGAATATTTCAACACCAGGTCAAGAAGTAGAACCTGCAGTTGATAATGTTCCAAAATCTGGATTAACTGATGTTGTTCAAAATGAAGATGGTAGTGCAGATATAAATTTTAATCCAAACGAAAATAAACCACAACAACCTGTAGATCATTTTGCTAACTTAGCTGAATCATTAGATGATCAAATCTTAGGTCCTATTGGATCAGAGTTATGTGATGACTATGAACAATATAAAACATCAAGACAAGATTGGGAAAAAGCATATACAGACGGATTAGATTTATTAGGATTTAAATACGAGAGAAGAACAGAACCATTCAAAGGAGCTTCCGGCGCCACGCATCCCGTGCTAGCGGAAGCCGTAACACAATTTCAAGCTCAAGCTTATAAAGAACTTCTTCCAGCCGACGGCCCAGTTAGAACTCAGATTATAGGAGCAAGTACGGTGCAACGAGAACAAGAAGCACAACGTGTTAAAGATTTTATGAACTATCAAATTATGGATGTCATGAAAGAATATGAATCTGAATTTGATCAAATGTTATTTTATTTACCTTTATCCGGATCTACATTTAAAAAAGTTTATTATGATGAACTACTTGGAAGACCTGTATCTAAATTTATTCCTGCTGAAGATTTAGTAGTTCCTTATTCAGCGACTTCATTAGAAGATGCAGAAGCAATTGTTCACATTATTAAAATGTCAGAGAATGATTTACGCAAACAACAAGTAGCTGGATTTTATAAAGATGTACCTTTAACTGCTCCAGATGGAATACAAACTGATCTTCAAAAGAAACAAAATGAACTAGAAGGAATTCGTAAAACATCGGACAATAATATTTTTACTTTATTAGAATTTCATATCAATTTAGATATCGAAGGATTTGAAGATATCAATCCTAAGAATGGTGAGCCCTCTGGAATTAAACTTCCCTATATTGTAACAATTGAAGAAGACTCAAGAGAAGTTTTATCTATTAGACGTAACTGGGAACAAACTGATACTAAGAAAAATAAAATACAATATTTTGTACATTTTAAATTTTTACCAGGTTTAGGATTTTATGGATTTGGTTTAATACATATGATAGGTGGATTGTCACGTACAGCAACATCAGCACTTAGACAATTATTAGATGCAGGAACTTTAGCTAATTTACCAGCAGGATTTAAAATGCGTGGTATTAGAGTTAGAGATGATGCACAACCAATTCAACCAGGTGAATTTAGAGATGTAGATGCACCTAATGGAAATTTAAAAGATGCATTTATGATGTTACCATTTAAAGAACCTTCGCAAACATTATTATCTTTAATGGGAACAGTTGTTGCAGCAGGTCAAAGATTTGCTTCTATTGCTGATATGCAAGTAGGAGATGGTAATCAAGCAGCTGCCGTTGGTACAACAGTTGCATTATTAGAACGTGGCTCAAGAGTTATGTCAGCTATTCATAAAAGAATGTATGCATCTTTAAAACAAGAATTTAATTCATTAGCTAGATTATTTAAATTATATCTACCTCCTGTATATCCTTATGATGTTATAGGTGGAGCAAGACAAATTAAACAAGCTGACTTTAATGATAATGTTGCAGTTATTCCTGTAGCAGATCCAAATATATTTTCACAAACACAAAGAATTAGTTTAGCACAAACTGAAATGCAATTAGCTGCATCTAACCCTCAACTACATAATCAATATCAAGTTTATAGAAATATGTATGAAGCATTAGGTGTTAAAGATATAGATAGAATTTTAATTCAACCACAACCCCCACAACCAAAGGATCCTGCTTTAGAACATATTGCGGCTTTAGCAGGACAACCGTTCCAAGCTTTCCCGGGACAAGACCATAGATCTCATATCATGTCACATTTAAGTTTTATGGGAACTAATCTTGCAAAGAATGCTCCAATGATTATGGGCTCATTAGAAAAAAATATTTTTGAACATATTTCAATTATGGCACAAGAACATGCAGAGTTAGAATTTAAAAATGAATTACAACAATTACAAATGTTAAATCAACAGATTCAACAAATGCAATCTGCCGGACAACAAAACCCACAAGCTCTTCAACAAGTACAAATGCAATCTCGTTCTTTATCTGAAAGAATTGAATCTAGAAAAGCAGAAATCATAGCTGAATCTATGGAAGAGTTTTTAAAAGAAGAAAAAGATATAACTTCTCAATTTGGTAATGACCCTCTTACTGCTCTTAAAGCTAGAGAATTAGATTTAATGGCACAAGAAAATGCTAGAAAAACAAAAGAAGGTGAACAACATCATAACTTAAATACCTTAAAAGTATTAATGAATAGGGATACACAAGACGAAAAGATGAAGCAAAATGAGCATTTAGCTAATATGAGAGCTCAAACATCAATAGAAAAGACAGTATTAGGAAAAACATTAAATCCTAAGGTTGAAAAAAAACAATAAAAGGAGTATAATAACATTATGAAAAAACAAACTAAAGTTGGTAAAGTTATGCACGAATTTAAAACAGGAAAATTACATTCTGGTAAATCTGGAAAAATAGTTAAAAATCCAAAACAAGCTATTGCTATTGCTTTATCTGA
>Ga0114962_10005321_pt1 | contig 10071 bp, 2 predicted proteins | sample C_130820_MF_Meta_FD_87017 | JGI IMG/M metagenome (GOLD analysis project Ga0114962, IMG submission 87017) | Freshwater microbial communities from Lake Croche, Canada to study carbon cycling - C_130820_MF_MetaG | ecosystem: Environmental > Aquatic > Freshwater > Lake | place: Lake Croche, Canada...
AGAATGACAACCCACTATTGACGATGGACGATGGACGCGGGGCAGAGAGAAAGACGGTTGATGAAGAATGACAACCCATGGACGATGGACGATGGACGATGGACGCTGGGCAGAGAGAACGACGGTTGCTGGAGAATGACAACGCACCATGGACGATGGACGATGGACGATGGACACTGGGCAGAGAGAACGACGGTTGCTGAAGAATGACAACCCACCATGGACGATGGACGATGGACGCTGGACGCTTGGCAGAGAGAACGACGGTTGCTGAAGAATGACAACCCACCATGGACGATGGACGCTGGACACTGGACGCTGGGCAGAGAGAACGTTTACATATACTTCGTAAATGGTCGTTCATCATCCTTATCGCAATAAAAAGACAGCTTGTTAATATCCAATAAAATCATAGAATAGTATTCTGGGATTGGACAATTAAATAAATGTACTGAATTAGTAGATTTTTCAAAGAGCTTGTATCGTTTATTGCGTGGAAGACTAATAGACTGATTGCGAATATTGAAGGGAATAATGGCAACCTTGCTCGGTATAATATCTTGTAGGGACAGAAAATAGATTTTCTCCAAGGAATCCTTATAATATACCCGATCAACCAATCGTTTACTTTTCGTGTCAACATTGAAACTTGTTACAGATGCTAATAAAAGACCATCCAACGCAGTATCACCTAACTCCTCAACTGTAAAGAAGGAATTCAGTTTACCGAATGTAGACTTGCCACACTTAAACCAGCAACTGATTTCTTTATTTCTATGCCATTTTGATTTCGTATTGGAAGGGTTATAAACGTACAGTGTTTTGTGCGAGCATATTGGTTCTGAAACTTCTCTGCAGTTAGATCCTCGACTTCGAAATTGAATGCCATATATTGTTGCAAATCTTCTCCATCGTGGTCTGAAATTTAAGATATTATTTGAAAATTGAACCTCTTCATCAGTGAAATACCTCTGATTCCTTTTTTCAGAAACATACTGAAAAACCGCCTTTCTATTTGCTTGTTTTGGAATTCTAGTGTTTGACATGATTTGCAATAACACGCTGTCAGGAGAATCATTTCCGCTGTTCCTCACTCGTAATACTTGCACCATCAGTTCTTCAACTAAATATTCGAACTCAAAATCAGAGAGAGTTGGTCTCGTATTCAGCCGGTCCGACTCATTCGTACAAATGGAAAATGGCCGATCATTATGGACATACTTTTGTGTTACTCGATTAAGATGGGTTGGTTTCTTACTAAAAAACTTTCGTGCCGTTAAACTTTCATGGTTCATTTGATTTCTGAAAACATATGGGCTCCAAGAACATCCACCGGAATTGACTCTTAGCTTACGCTTTTTTAACATACTCAGCATTCGTTCTCCGGGCAATTCACTTACGCCCATTGGCGGGCCGTGCAGATGGATAAAACCTGGTAAGTCAATAATTTGGTGAATCTGAAAGTAGGTTTCCTTAGGTGGTACCATTCCCTCCCAACATCCACCAGTCTCAATAACACATTCTTGCAAACTGTCGACCTTATCTTTTCGAATTGTATACGAAAGCATTGAATTAATGTCCTCTGCAATCATTCGGAACAGTAGTTTGTACTCTGGATCAATGTCAAGCGAATCGATGATCAAGTCCCAAAAACTAGATATCGTTTTTTAGTTTTTGAATAATTTTCATACTACTGGGCTTCGCAAAGTTGATTTTCCAATTATCGTCTAATCCTGTAGGAAGCAGAACACAGTTTAACCAGGTAGATATCTTCTCAATAGAGTCTTTACTTGCACTATAAGGTGCTTTAACACCTTTTTTGTACACTGGTCGATATTTGTGCTCATCGTAAGGATCGAATCGTTTGCCGTCCTCCTCCATCATCTCATCGTCTACATCATCTTCATCATCATCTGCCACTTTAATATCAAAAGGCATCTTCGGCTTATCAGGTTTATCCTTAACGGTGGGTTCACGTTTTTTGGAAGATGCCTTTTTTGTACTTCCTTCTCCAAGAATAAGGTTAATAATACGTACAATGAATCCTGAGACTGCGTGCGCAAAAGGCCAAGTGAATTGTGTGCTTAAGTCAGCGTACGGTAACCGCGCAAAAGGCCATGGCGGACCTTGTATTCCATTGATGTGTGACTTCTTTTTAACAGTTCTTTCAGAGTTTAACGTAAAAGCTTCTAATGCGTCCATCATGTACTCACTATTTGATATCCGTTTGTAAGGCTTTTGTTCACGAAAGTCAGCATGACGAAACCACATACTTTTGCTGAATTTATCACGAATATTTTTAAGTGAAAACTCGCCGTCATGGAACCATTTAAAAGGTGGAGGGTCTTGCGCAGGTAAGTGAAAAAGGAACTGTATAAGGCGATTTTTCCTCATTTCACTACCATCACATGGTTGACAAATTTTGCCAATCTCTTCTGAATACTTAGATATAAATTCGTCTTTCTTCTGTTGACTACTCTGCTCCTTCTTTTTCTTATTCATAAAATTGGCGAATTCATGGAAGACTTTGTATCCAGGGAAATCCTTTTTAGAATCTCTTCCGAACAATTTAGAAGCATTGTTGAAGAAAAATGCCTCCATGTGTCCTTCATAGCCTTCTTCAAGATTCCAGAAAATCTCTTCCTTACGCCACTGATCCCCATTTGTATGGTTGTAGAAACCAGCTGGACAGCAAACCCCAGTTTGTCCAAAAAAGCGTAGCCAATGTTCGGGCGGAAGAAAATTTCTGGCACCAAAAAAAACACATTTCTTGCCATCATGTAAACCAGTAATTCCATGACATAAAGGGCAACCAAATTTAGAATTCTGACAGGCTTGAAATCCCATAATTGGTTCTGCAGCTTTTGTGTCCATAATATGCATTATTAATCTCGCCTGAATGAAATAAACTTTTTTCCGTCCAAAACAGTCCGTAACTACATGCTCGATTCCGTAATAGAGGCATCGCAGTTCTTCACAAAGGATATCAGTGAATAAAGTTCTTTCAACTAGCGAATGTTTCCCATTGAATAGAGCACAGAGAAAATAACCCAGGCCAATTTTGCCACGCAGCTGTGGAGGAAGATTCAGAAATCCAATGCATAGAGGCCAAAAGTCAAACATCTTACTGTTAAACATTTGACCTGAATCATAAAACTGGGACATCAGTAAATTTACGCAGGTGACATCCTTACGATCTTTACTTTGTTTCTTCCAATTTTCACCGTAGTTTTCCATATCTCTTAAATGACCTTTAGCGGCTTCACCGTCCATAAAATCTCTATATTCATGATCATTCTGATGAAACCGTTCAAAATTCAAGTAGCATTCAAAATACTCAGTTTCGAGCAGTTCATAAATAAGATGGATAATCGGCCTATACAGGACGGTTTTGTATGGGATACCATCTTGATATAGTAGATGCTCACAATCATGTTGACCATTATTTTGACAGTCGCTGCGAGTGCAAGGCCTAAATCGTGGCTCCCTGCAAACGGGACATTCAAAAAGTTTTCCTTTCGTTTTGCCCAGATAAATCGTGCAGTTGTTTTCACATTGACAGAATTCCAGAAATCTCTTCTTCTTCTGCTGTTTACAGTACTCGTCGGTCATATCAATAGTTGTATCCGCGAATAAATCTTCAGTGCACTCTTCTCTATTTATTTGAGATGCCCTCTTCGTTTTCAAATTAGCACGTACTGGAAGATTTATCACTTTTCCGAGAGAGTTACTGATAAAATTCCAGAATTTCTTTTGATTCTTTTTTGTCATATTACATTGTTGGAAAAGTTCCAATGCACCTCGCGCAAATTCTCCTTTTGTGCAACTTAAATTTTTATGCAGAGAAACATTATCATCATAATGATTCCTTGATGAATAAATGCTCCTTAATAAAGCTTCTTGATGACTTAAAATATTAAAATCCAATATTTCTCGAGGAGGAAGATCTTTTTCTAAGTGCTTTAGAATTCGGAAGGATACTGTATCAGTTGTCGCTAAATCCATAAAATAATCAGGTTCCTGAGTCTCGTATGAGGGAAATGGAATATCCTCATCGTTCTTCCAATAACAATTTGCCTCCTCCTCCTCGCTTTCGTCTTCAACTATTGGCTTTTGCGAATTAATACGATTCCTTCTTATATATTCCATAGCGTAAATGACAGCGTCTGTTTTATATTTATTTTCATTTCGTAGAATCCTTTGGATCCTCGTGGATTTTTTCTTCATTGGTTCGTAGTGGAGTAATGTACAAACATTATTGATAAATCTACCGGGTAGATTTTTTCATAATGTTTGTACATTACTTCGCCTCCTGATCCAATCAATTGTTTCTCGTAAAATGAGTACTTCTGAGAGTTTAATCGCCGATACTGAGAATTCAATTGTTAATGCTGATAGTTTAATCGTTGTTACTGAGAATAGAATAGTTGTTGCTGAGAGTTCAGTTGCTGATGCTGAATCAGAACAAGAAAAGCTTGAATCTAAGTTTGGCACGAAGCTGGACGAAGATTACGACCAAAGAGAAAAAAGTAGTGCAAAAAGCTTTAAGTTATATCTAGACATGACTATTCATGTTTTGAATCAAAGTTCTCTGACCCTGAGGGATTTGATACTTTTGATTGAAAAACGAAATTATTCAAAAACTAAGGCAACATTAGCGACATCAAGTCTTCCGACATCAAGTCTGAAGAAAACTTCGTTTTCCCAGACTTCTGATTTCATTTTCACTATGGGAAACAAAATTTTGGATTTTCTGCGAGATGCGCAAATGCAAAGAGCTGATCAGAATTTGGACTATATAGGCCTTCTCAAGAGCATCCAAAATGAAGAAGACAAAGAGAGGCTAAAGAACTCAATTGAGGTTTTAAGTCAAAGTGATCTATTACAAGATCTGAATTTCCCTGAAAGGATAGCGGATGAATGGTTATATCTGAGTGCGAAAAGACATAAGCAAGGATTGTTAAAGATTCATGGCGCCGTTGTGGATACAATTAAAACAAAAGCAGCGGATCCAGAAATTATTGATTTGACTTCTGAGCATTTCCCCGCTGGCGTTACAGTCACAGATCCTCAAATAATAACTATCAAAAAACTTTTCAGTGGTTACAAAACACAAATGCGAAATTTTCCGTCTAATTCAGTGTCGAAAAAACGTCCAAGAACGGCCATTGTTGTAAGATCGTCAAAACGATTAGCAGATAATTCTTCTAGCTTGAATAAACCTCATTGCGTCGTTACAAAAATGAAGACCTCTTCGGTTCGCAAACCAGGAAGGAAAAATCAGCAAGGAAGACCAAGGAAAAATCAGACAGTCCAGATTCAAGCAGTTGAAGACAACGAAGATCAAGATGACGTAGATGACCAAGATAACGAAGATGCTCATCCAGAAGATGTTCAACAAGTAGATGGTGAACCAGATGATAACGATGACCGAAAAGAACAGCAAGTTGATGAAGATATTGTAGTCGACACATTACACTCGCCTGTTATTTGTAGTGACGATGAAGACGTTCATCAACCAGAAGGCGGTGAACAAGATTATGACAATGACGCAAATATTGGCGATATTGAAGCAAATATTGACGAAAAAGAAAAGCAGCAAGATGTAGACACACCAAAATGTCCATATCCAGATTACAGTGACGACGATGAGGAAATCAACGATAAGGAGGATTCGACGCTTGCATCGAATCGAAATGTACATGAAGACGTGACCACAAGAAAACGCAAACGTCAGTCTTCGGTTTTTTCGATTCGAAAGAATCGTTTGCGTGAAGATTTCGAGGATGTTTTATCTAGCTTTGAGTGTCCGCTTTCGAGTAATGAAATTATCGAGATCGGAAAAGATTTGTTTCTGGCATTGAGGAAAAAATATCTAGAAATTCCTGGTTCTGATGTTGAGAAATTTGCAATGTTATTGCAGGCTTCATTTGAGCCGGTCACTTCCTCTGTCGCACCAGTGGTTACAAATATTTCCAATTCATCTTCTACTCCACAATCAAAGCAAGGCCAGACCTCCGAGTCCGCGACATCGTCTGTAAAAGCATCTCAGCCGGTCACTTCCTCTGTCGCACCAGCTGCCACAAATATTTCCAATTCATCTTCTACTCCACAATCACAGCAAGGCCAGCCCTCCCAGTCCGCGACATCGTCAGCCACAAATATGGCCAGATCATCTTCTGATCCACAATCACAGCAAGGCCAGCCCTCCCAGTCCGCGACATCGTCAGCCACAAATATGGCTTCTGATCCACAATCACAGCAGAGACGGTCCTTCGAGTCCACGAAATCCAAATCTTCTTCTGCTGCACAAGCAAAGCAGAGACAAACCTCCGAGTCCACGAAATCCAAATCTTCTTCTGCTCCACAAGCAAAGCAGAGACAAACCTCCGAGTCCACGAAATCCAAAGATTTACAATCAAAGCAGGTACCAACTGCTGCTAGAGGACACCTTTTATCAGAGTATACTGTCACATCATCTTCTACTCCACAATCAAAGCAGGCCAAGTCCGCGACAATTTTAGTCAATGCATCTAAGCCGGTCTCTTCGTCTGCCGTATCATCTGTTGCTAAAGGATTTGCTAAACTCGCCCGTTCTGCTCAATCTAATGACGCATCGACTTTGGTACAAACTGCACCACGTGAAAACCCTCAGGTCTCATCGTCAGTTATATCACGTGAGGGAAGTCAATCAGTTGTACCACAAACCCAGCCGGAATCATACATGGGGTCAGCTAAACCTTTAACAAATCGTTTGACTGCTCAAGAAACTGAATGGGCAAAGACTTTAAGAGAAGTGTTTTACAAGGTGAAATTAGCAGGATCTGATGGTTTCAATGTCAATGCAACTGTAATGCTTCAGGCGATATTGTTTTTTGCTTTACCATCACAGCACGTCCATCCAGAAATTGGTAATGTAAAACTCTTCCTCAGCAACATTAAGGAGACTGACTTACAGTCCGGAAATTGGTTAACCGTAACATCTGAAAATGCAGATATGCTTTTGGAACTAGATGGCGAAATTTCTATTGAATCTTTAGTTCAGCAGAGCAATCGCACCTCAAATAACAAAGTCAACTCTTCTCTCATTCCGTCCCAAATCGAGGTTCTTCTGAGCAAGTCATCTGAGTTCATTGAAGAAAATGCTAATGTTTTCGGTCTTAGTAAACGAATTCTTTTCTCAATTGCAGTTAAGCAGCCAATTATAAGCGATATCGAATCAATCCCTATGTCATTTCCTGTTACACTTTCCGGAAGACGTGTAGTTTTGCAAACCTTTGCAGGATATTATGATTCCTCAAGTCCGGATGAATCGACTCCTTATATCAGAGTATATACACGGGATACTATAGTGAACCACCATGGGCAATATTTTTTGTGCGATTCGGACGGAAGCAGAGATTATGGGACACTGTACCAGAACCGTAGAGATCTTGACTTTAGGAAACCATTACCGTTGCTTTCGGGAAGGGCCGCTGGCGCAGCTAGCCGAAATCTTCCTTTGAAAAAGTTGTTTTTTATAGAATCAATGTCTCAAAACGAATTCGATCCACAGAGAACTCTCTCGAACGAAGTAGTTTTAGTTGCTGGTAGTGGAGCTATTAAAGCTGACGAGTTAGAACAATTTGAACAAGAAGTTTGTGTTGACTCAGCCATAATTAATGCCTTTAAAGACGTTTTGTTGTCATTCCAACCGACTCACCCCTGTCGTAAGAAGAATATAATTCTCCCAGTCGATTTCTATTCGGCTGTGTTGAAGAAGAAGGATGAAACTGACGAAGAACATAAATCTCATGTCAAAGTGTATTTGGATCAATATATACGACCCTTGGCGTTAACCAGCGATTCCATTCTTCATATTCCAGTAAATTACGAGTGTATTCACTACTTTTATTGCGCCGTCGTGTTTTCAAAGGGAACCATTTATATTTGCGATTCAGTTTCCGAGAAAGCTGCAGTTATTGAAATCGATCATTTGCCTGTGTATCTCACCCTTTGTGAAGTTCTCAATTGGGAATTGGAATATCGAAATATGGAAACTATTCATTGGAATGGCCCCGTCCTTTGTTCAGACGTCATGCAGCAGCAAGAACATCCTTTAACGCGCTGCGGTGTGTATTGTATGGTTTTCCTACTAAGAGGTTTCTTGGAAGGGATTTACTGCGATTCACCATTTGAAACCTATGAATTGTCAAAGGCGACCTTTTCGAATCCGTTCTTCAAGCTTCTGAAGAAGAGAATTTTATGCGTACTAAGCCGAGAAATCTCATTGTATCAGTTGTTGGAACTCTTTGTGGAATCAAAGGACTTGTCAAGTGAGAGACGCATTGCGAAGGACGAACTTCTTACTAACTATGGAGTTCTCGGAAAGAAAAAGTCTTACGATTTTGTATGTAAGAAGGGATGGCTTCCACTTGCTCTGTACCCCTCTTTTTTAAATAATTAATTTTATCCTAAATAGTTTCGTTTAAAAAAAACACCCATATACGTTAATTAATCTTTAATTAATATTGCATCAACAATGAGTTCTCTCCGTCTATGTAATATCTTAACTTGTCATTACAGTGTCTACGTCAACAATCTACCAACTCGTAAGGATTCATATATAACCATTGCACCATCGAAACTCCTTTGCAAGAAGATGCTACTGGATGGAGTCAGCCTACAGAATACCTTTTGGATCGGAAATATTGGAAAGAGTAAAAGTTTTAATTTTAATTTTTAAATTGTAAGTTCCGACAAGCATTTGCAGTTCCGACAAGCATTTGCAGCGTATATTTCCTTATATTTCATATTTGCACATTTCTTTATATTTTTCACTATTGTAAGTTCTGATTCTTTTTCTTCGATTAGGAGTAATGTACAAACATTATTGATAAATCTACCGGGTAGATTTTTTCATAATGTTTGTACATTACTTTTTTTCATAATGTTTGAACATGTATTTTTTTTTATTGTGATACAAACCTTAAACTTTAAAGAACAACCTTTAAATTAAATATTTAAACAACACATCAACACTCTTTGTACCACGAATTATATCTACAAAATTGGATCGAATTTCTACTTTTTCACTAACAGTAAAATATTTCTTTCCCCAACTCTGATCTGCCAAGAAACTTTCAAACTGGCCATCATGCACTGCCTTCGAAACCTTCAATATATTCAAAATGGTGAAAACTCCACAACTAACACCATCATTCTGTTTTGGTGAAGCGAGATATACAGGCTTAAAAACAATACTTGAGCCGGTAATATTTGTGTCTGCAAACTTAATCATTCTGGTTTTAACAGAAGAGTCGATAGAGTCGATCGATGGTGCAATGGAGTCCATAAGGAAAATTGTTTTATGTTCAACAGATATGAACGAGTACACCCAATGAATAAACCTAATGTTAATGGGAAAATGCATTACTGTTGTCGATTTGTTCATATCTTCGAGAAAGGGATCTAGGCGATGCTTTTTCGATTCGAATAGATCGTAGCAGAAAGTGTCAAAAAAAATATTGCGACTTTGATCATTGAACTCTCCAAAATATTTATTGATTATGATAACTAGAGCATTCAATGGATCCGAGGTCAACCATCCGTTCTGATCCGCACAACGTGCTAGCACATCATCAGTGATTCTAGCGTACAATGCGCTCCATTGATGCCGAAGTCCCTGAATTTCCAAAAAGGTGTTATTGATTGCTTTGAGTGGATCGTCGGATCGACTACTACCGTCCTTCCTTTTTATCAATATGAGACTGACGAGTCTGTGCGATACGTCTAAGTTAATCGAAAGCAAACTGCTGTTGACCGTGTGTATTCGAGAGCTGTTGTCCAAGATGAACTGCGAGTACTTTGCATTTCTATAGTTTGGAGAGTATGACAAGAAAGCGAATTTGTAAGAACTTAGTGGCTCTGAAAAATATATACCTCCTAAGCATTGAAGATCAAAACTACGGAGGTCTGTACCATGATCTATCTCTACAGGTTCTTTTGATGGGACATAATTCTTCGGGTCGGGTGGGACCCACCGAAATGATGCTAATGACTTGGACTTGCGGTCATAATCATAGTAGAATG
>Ga0114962_10005323_pt1 | contig 10070 bp, 9 predicted proteins | sample C_130820_MF_Meta_FD_87017 | JGI IMG/M metagenome (GOLD analysis project Ga0114962, IMG submission 87017) | Freshwater microbial communities from Lake Croche, Canada to study carbon cycling - C_130820_MF_MetaG | ecosystem: Environmental > Aquatic > Freshwater > Lake | place: Lake Croche, Canada...
CAGCTAGACCAATCCAACGCCGCGCGGGTGAGCCTTGCCCGCTTGGGTCCAGCTCGACCAGGAAGTCAAAGTCACTTGATTCTGCATTGAATTCTGCCGAAGTGGCCGAACCGAAAAGTTCCAGATGCACCACGCCACAACGCTGGCATAAAGCGGCAATGCTTGGTAGATGCTGGACTAGAGTGGCATTCATCAAGTCATTAAGAATTGATTGCGTTTTCCGCACCCCGTAGTGCTTGCAACAACACTTCAAAGCCAGGTGGCTCGGTCATGAACATCGGGCGCATCGTCGCGTAATCGCGCGCCAAGTCAGCCTGCCGCGCAGCGGGTGGTATCAACCGGAAACTGCCATGGCGGGCTAGGTCGTAACGTGCCCAGCCTCTGGCAAACACACGGCTTTTCCAATCTACAACACGGTCGCATTGCGCCTTGTCCGCCAGAAATCTTGGTGCGTCAGCGTGCGCCAATAATCGGACAAAGTCAAAGTAGTGACGCGCATAGCGATCTGGCGTGGGTGAATCCGGTAGGCGGTGGTATTCCGCGTGCAATATGGTGGCTTTTTCCCAAAAAGTGCGCTGCAGCTCCAGGGCCACCACTTCACATTGCCAGTCATCAAACAAAGGGGCAAACACATTGGCCACCAGGGGCACGATGGGGTAGCGCCCTGTGGGTTGCTGGTCGGTCAGCGTACCCATCTCCAGTTTGACTTCGCGGCGCACGTAGTCAAACCCCTGACTTTGCGACACGGGATACCGAAAGTAGATGATGGGCGACTTGGCATCCACATCCAGCGCGTAAACCAGCCACTTACCTGTGGGAGCGGCGCCCAAGGCGTGGACGATGGTCTCTTCCAGCAACGGCATTAGCACCTGCTGCACCTTGTCAGCGCACAGGCGCTGCATCTCCAGAACGGCGGCGTCGCGCTTGACGCGGCTGGTCAGGGCATCAAAGCCCAAGGCATCGGCACCCACAAACTCGGGCACCAGGCATAAATCGATGTCTTCAGAGAAGCGGTCAATCACCCCAAACACCTTGGACAGGGACGTGCCGCCCTTAAACACCAAAAACGGCGCCAAGGCGGGCTGAGCGAACAGCAGACCCAGCAGCCACGATACCCAGAAATCTTTCTCCAAAATCACGGCTTGCCCGGCCAAACCTGCCGCAGCCTGCTCAAACACAAGCCCACGCCGCTCGGGCGACAGAGATAGAAATTTGATTGGCAGTGTCATGGCTCTTGCCTTGCTACTTCACGCAAAAGTGGGCGCATCCAGGCAGGCGCCAGCGCAATATCCTGCAACACCTGGGCCCGCTCTGCAGCGGGCACCAGCTGACGCAGGCGCTCAATGCGCGCCGGGGTGATGTGTGGCGCACCCAAACTCTTAAAGGCCTGAATGAGCAGCCCACTCAGCCGCCCGGCAGCTGCCATCTGGCGCGGCGTGGTGCGCTTGAAACTGATTTGCAAGGGGCCAGCCTTGACCGTGCGACTGATGCCATCGGTGAGCAGCACCACCTTGGCGGGAACTTGCTCTGACAGGCCCAGCATGTTGGCCGCATACACGCCTGCGGGCTGCGTGCGCAGCTTATCCGTGCCTGTGAGCGCCTGAACCACGGCATCCACTGACGGCCAAAGTAAGCCCAACAGTTCGTCGTGTCGCGGTTTGTCATACAGGCCACGCGACAGTCGCCGCAACGCACCGCGTGCGACCAAACGTTGTAGCGCCTTGTCAATCGCAGCGCGGCTTCCCAGCAATGCAAAGGCATCGGGTGTAAACACCGTGCCAGGGTGACTCTGTTGCACTTGATTTGCAATTTGTGAGTCAACGCTTTGGGGTGAGGCAGCACGGGGCATAGTGCGCAAACAAGGGTGAGTTTTGTCCGAAATATAACGCTTTTTTCGGACAATATAGACAAATTCACCACCGCCCCCTAAGCCCGCGCCCCCAGCGAAGCCTGAAACTCCGCCCAGCGCAGCTGCACCAACGCGTCAAACTCTTGGCGAAAGCGCTCGGCGGCAAACTTTTCCGCGTTGCGGCGGCACACCAGCGGGCTGATGGGCGCGGGCAGGTTTTCAAAACGCTTTACGGCGGCGATCAGGCTTTCTGCCGTTTGCTCTTTGAACCATATACCGGTTGCCTGGGCAGCGTCCGGGCTGGCAATCACCGTCTTCAAGGCGCCGCCTTTGCGAAAAGCGATCACCGACGTGCCGCAGGGATTGATGCGAACAGTGCAATGTGAAAATATTATTTTTAATAGTATCCGCGCATTCGCCACAGCGGACTTCATCTAATTATAAATTCAAAAATAAAAATTTAATAAGATCTGCACTATGACCGCTATACTATGCTCGTCAATGCAAAGTTTGCAATTAATCAATTCGCATCATACAAACACGTCGTCAATCCAACCGTCTAAAGAGTACCGATACAAAATTTTCGGGTGTATTGGTACAAGCGGCTCATTAAAAAAATCTGATGGAATAGACGGATTGCGACGGTCAACCAGACAAATATTTGCCGGGTTGAAAAGCTCAAAATTTTTTATTGACGGATTGGTTGTTATCAACTTTTTACCCGAAGCCAGCACTTCGAAAGTACGCATGGTAAGGCCAGTTTGAATTTCACGCTCTATATCCAGAATCGCTCGGGCACGCGCGTAGAGTGCTGAGTTTTCTTTATGGTTGAGCGGTACAAAGCTGAACTCTTCTACCTTTGATGCCCAGAAAGTCGGATCAAAGGCACGACGTAAGTAATAGATAAACCGGGCCGGAAAGTAAAGAAAGTAGTATGGCTTTGTACCAGTGGGGAAACTCAGTGCTAATTTTTTTAAAATAGCATACCGGTCGGTGTGTACAGTGCCGACGAACAGTATGTCGATATCTTGCTCTAAACTACTTTGCTGTATGTAACTTGGCACGAAAAAAAGTGGCCTAAGCACTACACCTTTCGTAGCAGCAGCATCCACGGGATCGAAGCTCAAGCACCGATCAAAAAGCGCGAGCTTAGCTTGCGCTCCCCTACTATTACGAAAACTATCCCACATGTAAAAGGTAGTACGAGCTTTTGGAAACGCCGAAAAAAGCCGCTTCAACAAAATTGGGGTAAAGGCCTCGCCTTTAATGACGACAATATCGTCAAAGTTCATATCTCGGCATTCATACAGGATTCGCTCAACGTGGCGCTTGGCTGCACCCTGAACAAATGCCGGATGGAGCCTATTGAGAACCTTGCTCATTGTCTTGGTCGACGGTCGGTCTTCATAGAAAGCTACACTGGCTCCTCTGGCCTTCAGGCGACTTACGATTTCCTTGTCGTAGCCAAAAAAACTTGCAACTATTAAAAGAATACGTCGACCCGCTAAACTATTTTCCAATGTCTCGCTCATAGATACTTTGGTAGTAATTTTCATTGCCACTTTTCAAATAAATCGTCCATTTGCCGGGCTGCTTGATTCCAATCGAAACGGCGGACACGCACTCTCCCAGCTTCTCCCAAACGTCCAGCATCCACACGATTATCGAGTAGGTGACAAATAGCAGCAGCGATTGCATCTGGCTTGTTAGGGTCAACAAGCAAACCTGCATCACCCAATACTTCAGGTATTGACGTACTGCTGCTACCCACACAAGGCACGCCTGCAGCCATCGCCTCGGCAAGCGGCAACCCGAAGCCTTCGTACTGTGAGGTATAGCAAAAGGCCAAGGCATTTCGATATAGTTCTGGCAACAAGGCGTCCGTCACATGGCCTGTGAAATGAACGTACTTTGGCACGCGCTGCAGTTTGAATGAGCCAAATACTTGACTCGCCCCCTGCCCACCAGCCACGACCAACCCCACGCGCCCGGCATACCGTTGTTCGATACTTTGCCAAGCAACCATCAAATTTTCTAGATTTTTTCTTGGCTCTATAGAGCCTAGTGCTAGTACATAACGATCAAATGGCAAATTCAGCGACGCTAGCCCATATTTATCTGCGTCACGGAAGAAGCGCTCGTCGACTCCATTGAGCACAACCGAAATTTTGTCACCGGAGATTCCGCAGGTTTCAATAATGCGTTGCTTGGAAAACTCCGAAACTGTCACCACGTGGCGCACCTTGCGAGCGAGCTGCGGCATTATCTGACCGTACCAAGCTGCATACTTCGTTCCGACCCACTCAGGATGGTCTATTGGCACCATATCGTGAATAGTCAGGATTTGGCTCTCCCTAAAAACTGGTCCAGAATTACTGGGGCTCCATAAAAGCGTGCCAGGGGCACTGCAAGCCAAGACGGACTGCTCCCAGAGGTGACCCCGAAACCCGCGCAATGGTTGGCTCGGCGCCACATTGGTATAGGGCGTCTTCAAACGTTTTCTAAGCTCCTCCAGATACCGCTGAACACCAGTAAGAGTGGTCGACATGATCCGGCTATTGATGATGATGCCCATCAGCGGTCTTTCTGCGCTGCGGCTACTGCTCGGGCACCAAGCAAGCCGCGGTCAGCAAGCTCTTTCATAGACCGATCAAAACCCGCATCTACTGCGCTGTGGCTGATGGCCCAATCCAAAAATTGGCGTAATCCGTCTTCGAATGACCACTTTGGATTGAAACCTGCTGCGGAACGAATAGCTGCAATGTCCGCTACGTTGTGGCGGATATCGCCCACCCGAAAATCCCCAGAAACTGTGACCTTTGTGTCCGCGCCAAAGTAGGCGATAACTGCTTTTGCCACGTCGGCCACTGAAGTACGAACGCCGGAACCGACGTTAAATGCCGAAATGCCTTTGACGCCATCGGCGATGCACGCAGCGGTTGCATCAATCACGTCATCAATGTATACAAAGTCGCGACTTTCTTCACCGTCTTCGAATATATTGATATCACGCCTCTGGCGGACCAGATTGGAAAAAACAGCTAACAACCCCGTATAGGGGTTTGAAAGACTCTGGCCGGGACCGTAAACATTTTGGTACCGCAATGCGACGCCATCAATCTTCAGGGCTGTTGCAAACATCAGCACCATTTGCTCCTGCACTTGCTTGGTAAGACCATAAAACGAAGAGGGGCGAAACGGCGCATCCTCACGTGTAGGTTCGACCGCTGCAGCCGCGTTACAAAAGGGGCATACCGGTTCAAACTGCCCCACTGACATAGCGTCTGACTTTCGTGCCATTGGATACACGGTGCCATGGGCTGCGCAGTGGTATTGCCCCTCGCCATAAACGGCCCGCGACGACGCCACGACCAGTTTTCGCACCGAACCCAAGCCCCCGTTGACCAAAACATCGAGCAAAACTGCAGTGCCGCTGATGTTGACGTGCTCGTACTGCTGAATCGCATACATGGACTGGCCCGTACCAGTTTCCGCCGCTAAGTGGACGATGACATCTTGGCCTTGCACCAGATTCGCGACCAAAGTTCGGTCACAAACATCGCCAACAACACAACGAGCGACGCTCTCTAATCCGACTGGAAACATTGGATTTTCACCGTGAATCTGCGGACTGAGCGTATCAAGGACTGTGATTTGGTGCCCTTGGGCATTTAGCTTGGATGCAAGTCGAGATCCAATAAAGCCTGCTCCACCGGTAATAAAAACATTCATACTAACCTTTAAAAAAACTGCCCTGAATGAAGGGGCGCTCTACAAAAAACCATGAAAACGTCGCAAAGCACAAGATACAAATCAATGTAGAAATCAAAGCTAGACTCGGCTGCGCAGAATACCAGCCCAACGACACAAATGCTTGCACTAAAGGAAAATGTACGAGATATATTCCGTATGAAAAGTCGCCATAAGCAGATGGGCTCCATAACTTAGGGGCAGATATCGCAATCCAATAGACGATGATGCCAACACAAATTGGAGAAGCAAAAGTAAAAAAATACCCCTCCGAAAAATAATAAATTAATAACGCACAAAGTGTTAAAAACAAGGTTGGAGATTTTAACCCTTCGGCAGCGCGATAATAAGAGAATGCGCCTGCCACGAAATAACTCAATTGCCCTGGAAGTTGCTTTGCCAATTTGAGAAAAAACTCGCTTCCGTAACTATGCCCCAACCATTCAAAACCCAGACGCCAAAGGAGCGAAGCGCAAAATAAGGTGGCTAGCACGACTTGGTAGTTGTAACGCTTAATTGCGAGTACAACCAAAGGCACTATACAGTAAAAGGCCACCTCAATTTTAATAGTCCATAACGACGCATTTACCGCCTGTTCAACATTTTCTATAAATACTCCAGGCAAGGTGGGAGCATTGAAATTTAAAAAAATAATATTATATCCGACATATTTCCAAAATTCCAGAGAAAGAAAATATTCAATATATTCCATACGTGATATAAATACAAGCAAGATAGCCGATCCAATCACTACAGCAACGTAAGCCGGCAATATTCGACGGGCTCTTTTCAGTGCGTAAATAAAACTATTTGAACTGCGTACATAACTCATGACTACAAGGAAGCCGCTAAGAAAGAAGAAAGCTTGCACCGCAAAAGTCGCGGATATCAGAGTTAACCAATTTAGCTTTTCGCTCCCCGAAAGGAATCCAATATGAAAAAAAACTACCATTAAAGAAAAAATTAGCCTTAGCGCATCAAAATTTCCTAAATGCATCACCACACGGCTTGGCGCGGTTGAATCGGGGTCAATAGACATAAAAACCTTAATACAATTTAAACTAAATAGATTTTACTATATTCTTATTTCTTCGGGAGAAAAAGAAGCAGAAATATACCGCGCACAATAGCGCAGGGAAGCTATGTATAGATAAGAAATAAAAAGCTGCAATTTGCTTCCCCAAAGTCATATACAACATTAAGACTGCACCTGATGCCAACAGCGACTTATTGAGAGGCAGGCGTTTGAGAGCGGTAAACATATAACCATTCAAACAACCAGCAGCGAATGAAATAAATACTACACCTGGCCAGCTAAAATTGATATATCCCCACATTGCTACTGTTAAGCGCAGCCCTCCCGAAACAGTTTCAGAAATATCACCGCCTAAGTTGTCGTATGTAAGCGTCCATACGCTGGGATTCCACATGAAGTTTCCAGGGATCAATCCTCCTATAATAGTTCGGCCCCAGGTGAATGCATCAATTCTTGCAAAGCCTTCCAGGAAAATTAGCTGATCTGAGATATCAGGCACACCTGCCGCAATAATTTCCAATACGCCTGTACCACTTATGTTATTTGTGAACGACTCAACACCTGCAATAATGCTCAGAATATAGTAGCCCGCACTCCCCAGTGGAACAATCAAAGCTACAAATAAAAGGTATGTCTTTATCCACTTTTTCCAAGCCGCTAAATATCCCAAAAAGATAATAACTCCAATTGCGGTCGACTCACGCGCTAGAGATACGCCGATAAGCAACACTCCGAATAAAGCCAATATTAAAAAAATCCGTTTCGATAGAACCCACCAACAAGTAAAAAGCAAAGGCACACTAGCGAATACAATCCAAAAACTAAATCTATATAAATAGGCAATTCTATAATACGCATCGCGATATTCACCCTTGAATTGTTTTGCTGCGAGGGGATCAGAGGAGAACATCGGGACAAAGCCCATAATGAAATATGAAATGACAAATCCAATTATTCCAACTATTGCAACCTTTTTTACTCTGCCTGCTATCTTTACATCCAGTCCATTAGTATATATCGGCAGTATCCGTTTAACCAATCCACTTGAATTTATGCACTTCGCCCCAAACAACAATCCAACCACCATAGAAATGGCACCTAGGCTATTAATATAAAAATATAGAAAAAATGTGTCAGAGCTGACTATGGACCACACATCTGTTAAAAGCCCCGGGATAAAGTATGCGGTTAGGCAAAATCCCAGAAGGATGTGAGTGGGAACATTCCAGCGACTTCGCCAAATGAAATAGGGTGCAATCATCTGCACCACAAGGGAAGCAACACAAAGTACGTATAGGACGTACATTTTCTAGTCAGCATTCATGAAATATAACCAATAAACTTTATAACTAATAAATTATTTTTTTTAATAGCAATTAAATACTATCACTCTCATTTTACAAGCCTTTTTTTAAGAAGTATTTTTAAGCCAAAGCACTGCATACATGTATTCAATGCCTCACCTACACAAACACCTAATGCAGCTCCGACTGGTCCATGTGAGAAGCCGAACAAAACAACACCAATTGATATTGTTATTGCATTAATAATATTAATGCGAAGCATGTAATTGTAAGCGCCCATTGCTTGGATAAATGCAGTGAGGCACAAATTTGTACAACGAAAAGCAGTGCATATTAAAGCAAACCAAATATAAGGTAATATTGACTGGTAAATTGATAAGTATGGCAGAATAGCTAATTTGAAAAATATGCCGAGCGCAACACAAACTATTGTCACGAGTAAGCTCGTTAAGAATACCCAGCGCCAAGCATACTTGCTAGTCCTCGAACCTATCCCGTGCGTGTGCACAAACGCCGAAGCCCGCACGTAGATTGTTGAGGCAAATGCGGACATTACAAATATTATCGGTTCAACGATTCGCTGGGCAAGTGAGTAATCTCCAAGCACGGCCAGGGATGAAGTTTGATTCACATAATACTGATCAACCCGGCCATACGCAAGTGCAAGTAGCGCAGCTAGCGCAATTGGAGTAACTGATTTCCACCATTCCTTTACCCGTACCGGCAAAACATAAACCCATTTACCATATTCGCTTATATTGCGTCTAACGACAAATAAGACACTTACAGTCATGATTATCTCAGTCGCAATCAAAGAAAGTAACTGTTGGTCTACAGCTATTTTATTTATATGACCTAAGATTAAAAGAAATGTACAACTTATTCCGAGAATAGCAGTAAGAAGAACCGCAGGCTTCAATGCACCGCGCGCCTGAAGCCAGTTAATTCCTAGATTTAGCCATAAACTAGTTGCCGCCGTTAAAGCAATTCCGGCGTGCCTTAAGATGCTAGGCTGCGGAGCGAATATACTGATCAAAAACCAAGCGAGTAAGAAAGCAAACACTGACCCGATTAACCTTAGACGCAACACCCAGAGAAAGTGAGAAGCTGCGAACTTCCAATTGGGATGAGAAAACATTCGCAAAGACCAATTGTCCGTACCCCAGTCCCCTATATATCGGCATATTTCGGCTGTCGTAAAAGCAAGAGCGAGCGCGCCGAATTCCGCCCGGTCGATGGAGGATGCACTCAAATACAAAAACAGAAGACGTAGTCCGATGAATGTTGCTTTTGCAACCAGCAGCGCAATAGCGTCCAACGCGAGCTGAAAACGAGCTTGCATTTATTTTTCAAGCAGTCGCCTGCCAGTAGGCGAATTCAATAAGCCCCCGCCCGCTTCAAAACCACACCCACCGTCTTGAACAAAATCACCAAGTCGGTCCACAGCGACCAGTTCTTCACATACCAGGCGTCAAAGTACACGCGGGTGCCATAGTCCACGTCGTTACGTCCGCTCACCTGCCACAGGCCGGTCATGCCGGGGCGGCTCATGAGGTAATAGGCGACGTCGTCTTGGTAGCGCTCTAGTTCGGCTTGCACCACAGGGCGGGGGCCGACCAGGCTCATTTCGCCGCGCAGCACGTTCCAAAGCTGGGGCAGCTCATCAATGCTGCTGCGGCGCAAAAAGCTGCCAAAGCGGTTGACCCGAGGGTCGTTTTTGAGTTTGAAGTCTTTTTCCCACTCGGCGCGGGCGGCTGGGTCGCGGGCCAGTAGCTCGGCCAGCACTTCGGCTGAGTTAACCACCATGGTGCGAAATTTCATGCATTGGAATGGCACGCCATTGCGCCCTACGCGGGTGTGGCCGTAAAAAAGGGGCCCACCGTCTTGGGTGATTTTGAAGTACAGGTACACGAAAAAAGGAAAAAGCAGGGTCAATAAGACAATCGACACCACGACGTCAAATGCCCTCTTGAACCATTGGTAGGCCTTGTTGCTGAGGTTGGTGTGTAGCTGAATGAGCAACACCTCTTGGCTAAAAAACTGAGAAGCCTCAAGGCCATGCAGAGGAACGCCACGCATGGCGGGCACCACGTGTACGTCCATGATGCGGTTTTGGGTAAGGCGGCGCAGC
>Ga0114962_10005324_pt1 | contig 10070 bp, 10 predicted proteins | sample C_130820_MF_Meta_FD_87017 | JGI IMG/M metagenome (GOLD analysis project Ga0114962, IMG submission 87017) | Freshwater microbial communities from Lake Croche, Canada to study carbon cycling - C_130820_MF_MetaG | ecosystem: Environmental > Aquatic > Freshwater > Lake | place: Lake Croche, Canada...
GGACCCGCGCTGGAGGTTGGCCTTCCAACTGCTCTGCGCCTTTGGCCTGCGACCCGAAGAGCTGCAGCATCTGCAGCTTCGCCAGGGACGGCTCTGGTGCACCTATGAAAAGGTTGCCTCTCGCGGCAAAACCAAGCCCAGACCCCTCCGGCTGCTGCCCTGTGACCATTGGGCCACGGAATGGAAGCTCCTCGAGACCTTTGATCCGGCAAAGCTCCCACCCATGCGAGCTGGCTTCGGCTCGGATTCCTTCAGTCGCTACATGCTATGGAGGCAGCACTCGCAACACCTGCGCCAGCAGTACGAAGCCCAGGGAGAAAAGTTGGTGCTCTATTCCTGCCGGCACGGTTACGCCCACCGGGCCCACGTGATCTGTGACCTGCCGCCCAAGGTGGTTGCCGCCGCAATGGGTCACAGCGTTCAGACACACCTGGCGGCCTACAGGCGCTGGTGCGGGGATGACGTTGTGGATGACGCCTTCGCCAAGGCGGAGCAGCGCCTGCTCGCATCCTGAAGCCGACCGGTCAGAAGCCCGTGACCGCTGGGACAGGCTGTTGCCCATGACAGGTCGCGCTGAGCGAGCCATCTTTGGTGCGGCTTCATGGCGAATGGTTCGCCTGCCTCCATGAGACCAGCCCCACAGACCTACAGTTCAGGGCCCACGAGGCCAGCCTGTCCATGGCCCTTCTCACCCCCCGCCAAAATCCACCAAGCCAGGCCATGCCTGACAGCCCCGCCCAAGGGACGCGCCTGACGCCTGAGAACCTGGCGTGGGTGGATGAGAAGATCAAGGAGCCCGGTTGGGCCAAGCAATTCCTGATCTCTGCTGGTCTCCTCGATTCCAAGGGTCATTGGAATCCCTCGTATTGGCCTGAAGATGGCGAAGCCGGTTCGAAATAGCCTCGGCCCCCTTCTTCTGCACCACGGCTGCGATCGATCCCTTGCGGAGCTTGTGCTCGAAGGCAAGACTTCTCCGATTCCAAGCGAGAACAAGTATGACTGGCTTGGGCCCGGAATCTACTTCTGGGTCGACAGCCCCTCTCGCGCCATGACCTGGGCCAGGGAGAAGCAACATAAGAAGCCGGAGGAGATGGCTGAGCCTTACGTTTTGGGAGCCTTCGCTTACCCAGGGCATTGCCTCAACCTGACGGACTATGGAGCCCTTGACGAACTACGGGTTGCCTACGAGAAGGTCAAGCTCGTGGTCGAAAGCCAGGGCGGCAAGCTTCCATCCAACGGTGCAATGGAGAACGGTATCTACCTCTACAGGCCTCTCGATTGCCTCGTCATCAAGATGGTTCACAAGCTCAGGGAAGAGAGCGGCCTCGAAGCCTATGACAGTGTCTACGGCATCTTCGTTGAGGGCCAAGATCTCTTTCCAGGATCAGGCTTCAAAGCAAAGAGTCATGCGCAGATCGCCATTCGCAATCCGGAGTGCATTGCCGGCTACTTCCGCGTCCCTGATTTCACCTGAGTTGGTGTTCCGGCCCCTTTGCAGCATCAGAACTGCAGATGCCGCCGGCTCCAGCCAGTGATCGTGGCCTCCACGTTCTCCAGATGCCACTGCAGTGGCCCCCGGCCCTGGGTGCAGCCCCAGCGGCGGTAGTGCTTGCCGGGAGTGAGCACCCCGATGACCCTTGCAAGGAAGAGCCATGACCCGCCGCTGACGCGGCCGGAAAGGGTCAAAGTCATGCGATATCCTTTGAATAATGCTGCTCCAAGTCAACTCGACACCATCCAAAGCTGGATGCACTGGGGAAAGAAGCTGCTGCAAATCGTCTCAGGCGCTAGGCAAGGGAACGACAAGGGAAGTCAGCAGCATGAAAAGGGGCCTGATCGCCCCTATTACCCGTTTGTGCCGTTGTCGATCACATCGCTGCAATTAATCGAGAGTCAACTTGGGTGGGCCGAAGTGATTCAGGCAGAGTTTCATGAGAGCCTCTACATCGGTTTCTTGCCCATCGGTCACATTCCGAAGATCTTTGTCTGCCATCAATCCCATGGTAGGTTTTGCCAGAGATTTTACGAAAGCCAAACCAAAACTAAACTCAAGGGCAGCCATCACGCCACAGGCCGCTGGGAGCCCTCTCTGGTTGCTACGACCGATGCGGCCGCAGCCTACGGGTTAGAAACACGCTGCATGTCGTTGTTTACGCGCGTCATTACATTTACGGCTGAAGATCAACGCGCTCTACAGGAACAGGATCACTCCCTGTCGATCTCGGTCAGTCCGTTCCCCATCCCGGCCGACGTTCCAATTGTGCCCCCGAGTGAGGTGCAATCTTGGAATCTAGGCCCATTCTTTATTGGTTCTAGCCAGTGGCATCCCAATGTGCAGGCTTTGCAATGGTTCTGCGAGGGTGTTTTACCCCTAATCAGGAAACAGGTCTCAGCTGAAGAATGCATCCTTCATGTCGTTGGCTCTTGGTCAATGACGACCCGTCGCTTGCTCCGCAATCAGGACGTGCACTTTCATAGCTTTAGCGAGCAGATTGCCAATGTCTTGCCTGGCAATATCTCAATCAATCCGATCTTCACTGGTGCTGGGCTGCGTACCAAACTGCTGGTGGCTGCTGCCTGTTCATCGCCAATCGTCACCACCAGCATCGGCTGTGAAGGGATGGGCCTGCGCCATGGCCATGATTGTCTAGTGGCGGACACGGCGGAAGACTTTGCCGAGGCAATCCTGGCTTTGCAGCGCAGCCAACCTCTGGCCACTCTGCTCGCCACAAGGGCATTGGAGCATGGCATCCAAACCTTTGGCCCAGAAGCGGTCCGTCAAAGACGCAACGCTATTTATCAAGACGTCTGCCGTCAGTTCGTCGCACGTTGATGACTGTTTGCGATATCTCGTACCAGAAAGGGGCCGCAGCCTCCACCTGCTCACGCACCTGCTGCATCCGAGCTGACCAGCCACGACCGCGTTGCGCACACCGCTCTAGACGGAATGGGGGTGGGTCTTCCCGAAGAGGGTGAGCTGCTCCTGCTTCGGGGCCCCAACGTGCACCAAGGCGCGGCGGTTGGCGGGTAGAGGTTGTCATCCCACCAGGGTCCATGCTGGACCGAATTTTGGCTGGCGCCAGGCAGCCGAGGCATCAGAAAACGAGTTCCAAGGTTTCCACCTGTTTCACGCCTGCTTCTTCCGCCTCAACCTCCAGCCAGAAGCCGACGGCTTCGCGGATGTTCCGCAGGGCCTCCTCGCGGGTTTCGCCCTGGGAGTGGCAGCCGGGCAGGTCAAGGCAGCTCACGAACGAATCAGTCCAATATGAACAAAGGCGTCCTTTATGGCCTCAGCTTCAGTGGCATGGGAGTCGTTTTCCATCGCCCCTTGGGTTGACGCAAAGGTCTTGTTGATATTTTCAAAGCCTTGCTGGCCAGACACGACCCCCGTCACCCCCTCCGTAATCGCAATCCCCCCAGCCAAAGGCCAACCACCACCAGGGCCGCGAAAGCGCCAAACAACCCGTAGCGCTCGGGGTAGCCCGGGAAGGGAAAGAAGGTGCCGTAAAGGGCGAGGCAGGGACCGACCGCCGCCAGGGGAAAGACCACCCAACGCCAGGCCGGCTGGCTGTGGCGCTTGCGCCAGAGGAGCCGCAGGGCACCCAGGGCCAATCCCATATAAACCAGCACCAATAAAAGGGCTTGGGCGGTGGAGACGACAAACAAGGTTTTGTAGATCTCGTTGGCGGGCACCAACAACCCTGCCGCGATGATCAAAAGGGCGGCGGCAAAAACCGCATTGGCGGCCTGTTGCGGCACTCCCCAACGGTTGGTGCGGGCGAAAATCGCCGGCAGGTGACGATCCCGCGCCAGGGAAAAGAGACCCCGAGCAGCGGCCAGGGAGAAACCGATGCAGGTGGCACTGAAGTCCACCAATACCGCCAATCGGATCCATAGGGCCGCCCAGGGTCCGAGCACGGCACCGCCCATTTGGGCATAACCATCCAACGCATCTCCCCAGGATTGGGCCACATGGTTGGGGCCGAAATAGATGGTGCCGGCATAGGAGCAAAAGACCAACAGCACGGCAGCGGCCGCCACGGTTCCCACCAGGGCCAGGGGGATGTTGCGACGCGGATTGCTGGTTTCCTCGGCCAAGGCCGCCGCCGTCTCAAAGCCTCCGAACAACAGAATCGAAAAAAGCAGCGCCCCGAACAGATCGCCCCCATGGGGGTTGTTCCAGGAAAACACCGACCAGGTATTGCGGGCCCCGGCGCGCCCGATCACCGCAGCGGCGGTGAGCAAAAAAGGAATCACCGAAACGCTGATGATCATCAATTGCACGCTGGTGGCCCATTTGGCACCGCGCCCATTGAGCCACCAGGCGCCGTAGCAGAGGGCCACCGCGGCCCACCACCAGGGGAAGTCGAGATGGAAATAGTGTTGGCAGAAGCGACGGGCTAAATCACCGAAGGCGATGGTGAATCCGCCCGCTCCCGAAATCACCAGCGAAATCACATAAATGCCAAGGGCGCCCACTCCTGCCCGGCGGCCCCAGGCCCGCTCGATGTAATCGCCCATGGCGCCTGCTCCGCCGGTCTCCGAGGCATAAAACGCCACCACCATGGAGAAGAACAACATGCCCAGGGCGGCCAGCAGCACGGCAAGGGGTCCCACCGCCCCGGCCATCGAAGCCACGATGCCAAGGAACAGGGCCACGTCCATCAGGGGGCCGATGGAAAAGCATTGACCCACCACTTGCAACAAACCGATGTGACCCGAGCGGAGGTTGCCGTTCGCAGTCGGGCTAGGAATCTGAGTCATGCTTCAGTGACCCTCGATGGTTAGGAACAACGGGCGGCCATCGGTAGGGACGCTTCCCACCCTGGCCCCTAACGCCCGGATTTGGGCAAAGTTGTCCTGGGGGCGCCCCGTTTTGCCCCCGGATGCGGGCTGAGGAGAGAGGCCCCTTGGAAAGGGTTCCAACACCCTTCTTAGGCTTGGCCATCACCAACCGAGGGTTTCCATGGGTTGGCTTGGTGTTTCCGTGCTGGTGCGCTGGCTGCTGGGCTGGCTGCTGGCCTGGCACCTGCCGCTGCTGCCCGAGGGCCAACACCAGGATGGGCGTCGGGTCTCCGTGCTGATCCCCGCCCGCAATGAGGAGTCGACGCTGCCCCATCTGCTCACGGCATTGAGACAACAGCGCTTTCAACCCCACGAGGTGATCGTCATCGACGACCACTCCAGCGACCGCACCGCCCAAGTGGCCCTGGAGACGGCCGGAGATCTGCCCATCACCGTGATCCATCCCCCCGCCCTGGCGGCCGGTTGGTGCGGCAAACCCTGGGCCCTGCACCACGGCGTGGCGGCCAGCAGCGGTGAGGTGCTGGTGTTTCTGGATGCCGATACCGAACCGGGCCCGGAATTTCTCGAACGTCTACTGGCCGTGCACCAACAGCTCGGGGGTTTGGTCACGGTGCAGCCCTACCACCGCACCCAACGGCCCTACGAGCAGCTCTCGATGTTGTTCAACCTGGTGGGGCTGCTGGCCGTGCCCCTCGGGGCCGGCTGTGGGGTGGCCTTCGGGCCGGCCATGGCCACCAGCCGCAGCGACTACGAGCGCAGTGGCGGGCACAAGGCCGTGGCCAACAAGGTTGTGGAGGACTGGTTTTTGGGCCACTGCTACGAAAACGCAGGGTTGCCGGTGAGTGCCTATCTGGGCTACGGCCAGATCGCCTACCGCATGTACCCCGGCGGCCTGATCGACCTGGTGATCGGCTTCGACAAGAACTTCGCCACCGCCGCCTCCCAGGTGCGCTGGCCCTGGATGCTGGCGGTGGTGTTGTGGCTGTCGGGCCTGTTCTGGGCGGCCTGGTGTCTGCCGGCCTCCCTGTTGGGCTGGCCGATGCTGGGCAATCGGGATCTGCACGTCAATGGGCTGATCTACGGGGCCTACGCGCTGCAATTGCTGGCGATCACGCGGCGGGTGGGCCGTTTCGGTTGGATCAACCTGATCTTTCCGCTGCCGGTGTTGTTTTTCCTGGGGGTGTTCGTGCTGGCGATCCTCAACCTGGAGCGGGGTCAGGTGATGTGGAAGGGCCGCCGTGTGAGCACCCGCTGATGGAGCTGCCCCCTGGCGTTGGCGAGGGACTGGCCTGTGGCGCCCTGTGGCTGGGATGGTCGGTGGCGGTGGGTGCGGCGGCCAACCAACTCCCCCTGACCTGGCTGAAGGACCCCGGCAGCGATCGGCCCCTGGGCGAGGCCGCCACGGCCCTGAAGCGCTATCAACGCTGGGGGCTGATTCGCCGCTGGAAAGCCTGGATTCCCGATGCCGGCCATGTCCTGCCCGGGGGCATCCGCAAGGCGAGCCTGATGGGCCGCGATCGCGCCGGCCTGGAGCGGCTGCTGGCCGAAACCCGCCGGGCCGAATGGGTCCACTGGGCCCTGTGGCCGGCCTGGCTGGCCACGGCCCTGTGGTTGCCGCCCCGGGGGGTGGTGATCAACCTGGTGTTCGCCACCCTGTTCAACCTTCCCTGCCTGCTGCTGCAGCGCTACAACCGCCTGCGGGTGCGGCAACTGCTGCGGCGGCGCGCAACTATGGATTAACGGATACCACCAACCAGTGACATCTAGCCGCCCATCAAGGAATGGGCGGCTTTTTTATGGAAGGCCCTTGGTGGAAGGCCAACTCTTGGCGATCCAAAGCTCTGGGAGACCCGGAGCTAGCCCTTGGTAGGCCTGGGGCCCTACAGGCCCTTGCATAAACTGCCCTTAATACCCCGCAGCACTCCCCATGGCCATCAGGCTCGGCATCAATGGCTTCGGCCGGATCGGACGGCTGGTGTTTCGTCGCGCCTGCGAATTGCCCGATGTCGAGGTTGTCGGAATCAACGACCTCATGGATGTCGACTACATCGCCTACATGCTGCGCTACGACTCCACCCACGGCCGTTTCCAGGGCGCCGTGGAGGTCCAAAATGGAAACCTGGTGGTCAATGGCCAGCCGATTCGCATCAGCTCCGAGCGGGATCCGGCCGCCCTGGCCTGGGATGCGGTGGGAGCCGACACGGTGCTCGAAGCCACCGGCCTCTTCCTCACCGACGCAACCGCCCGTAAGCACATCGCGGCCGGCGCCCGCAAAGTGGTGCTCTCCGCCCCCTCCAAGGACGACACGCCCATGTTTGTGATGGGTGTGAACCACACCAGCTACGTCGGCCAGGACATCGTCTCCAACGCCTCCTGCACCACCAACTGCCTGGCCCCCATGGCCAAGGTGGTGCATGACAACTTCGGCATCGCCAGTGGCCTGATGACCACCGTGCACGCCACCACCGCCACCCAGAAAACCGTCGATGGTCCCTCCATCAAGGACTGGCGGGGGGGCCGGGGCGCCGCCCAGAACATCATTCCCTCCTCCACCGGCGCGGCCAAGGCCGTGGGCAAGGTGATCCCAGCCCTCAACGGCAAACTCACCGGCATGGCCTTCCGGGTCCCCACCCCCGACGTCTCGGTGGTGGACCTGACCGTGAACCTGGAGCGCCCCGCCAGCTACGACCAGGTCAAGGCGGCGATGCGGGCCGCCGCCGCCGGCCCCCTGGCCGGCATCCTCGGTTACACCGAAGACGAGGTGGTCTCCACCGACTTCCTGGGGGAATCCTGCACCTCCATCTTTGATGCCGGCGCCGGCATTGCCCTCACGGACACCTTCATGAAGCTGGTGGCCTGGTACGACAACGAATGGGGTTATTCCTGCAAGTGCCTCGATCTGATCCGCCACATCCAGGCGGTCTGACCCTGGCTGCCATCGTCGCTGGGGACCCCGCGCCCATGCCGGGCCTACATGCCTGGCCTCAGCTCGCCGCTGTGGAACGGTCGCCCCTGAGGCGGCAGTACTCCTTGAGCAGCTCCTCGCCGCTGCCCAGCCTGTTCTGGCTGGCATAGGCCTCCTGCTCCAGCAGTCGCTCGTCGCCGCTGGTGTCCTGATAGAGCGGTTCTTCCAGGTGGGCGGCCAGCTCGGGGGCCATGCGGCGATCCAGCCCCAGTTTCTGGGGCAGGGCCCGCAGATGGCCCGCGGCACAGCTCTGGGCCACGTGCACCGACTCGTGGTTCAACACCCGGGCGAAATCGACGGTGCCCTTGCGCAGCACACTTGGATCAATGCGCAGGGTGCCGCGGATGTGGTCCCATTCGGCGGCGGCACCGTGCTTGCGCGGCGGTTCAATGGTCAGCCGCACCCCGGCCGCCTGCAAGGTGGCCAGCAGGCGGCGGATCGCCTGCTGTTCTGAGGCGTAGGTGGGCGGGGAGGCCATCAGGGCCCGCAGTTGCTCCACCGTCAGTTCCGGATCGCCGGGACGGCGTTTGTAGCTGTAACGCACCCCCCCATCCTCCAGATCCTCGGCGTGGGGCATCCAGTCCCGATCCGCCTGGGACAGGATTTCAAAGATGTTGTCGTCCAGCAGGGCCAGGGGTCGCTCCTCGGGCGGCGGCTCCGGCGAAAAGCGTTCGAGCAGCACGGGCAACGAGGTGTTGGCCGCCAGGGTGAAGGCCCGGTGGAAGGCATCGGGAAGGGCCGCCAGCACGAGCGCCGTCAAGGCGACCCCCAGGGCCAACTGGTAGCCCCTGGCGTTGGGGACCTGCTCCACCAGCGGCCCGCCGCAGCGTTGGCAGGCCAAACGCCGGCGGGGCCGGCGCGGCAGGGCCACGGGCTGGCGACGACAGGAGGGGCACTGATAAACGGGCATCGCTGGGCCGGTGTCCTCCCCGGGCCCATCGCTCGGAGAGTAGCCCTTGGACCCTAGGGCCGTAGAGCCGCTTGCGAAGATCATCTCCTTTGGCAGGCCTCGATGACCCTCACCGCCCTGGTGCGCCAACTGCGGCAGGCGACCCTGACCAGCGAGCTGCTGGCACGCAGCCAGCGACCGCAACGGTTGCGGCTGGGGGGAGCGGGCCTGGCGGCCAGGGCCCTGGTGGCCAGCGCCCTGGCCGGGGCTGCCGCAGCGCCGTTGCTGGTGGTGGTGCCCACCCTGGAGGAGGCCGGCCGCTGGGCCGCCCTGCTGGAGTTGATGGGCTGGGCCTCCAGCCAGCTCTATCCCACCAGCGAGGGCTCCCCCTACGAACCCTTTGACCCCACCAGTGAAATCACCTGGGGGCAGCTGCAGGTGCTGGCCGAGTTGGTGGCCGAGGACGGCAAAACCGCCAGCCGCCGGGCGATTGTGTGCACCGAACGGGCCCTGCAGCCCCACCTGCCCCCCCCCGCAGCCCTGGCCCACCAGTGCCTGGTGCTGCGTCGCGGCGCCAGCATCGACCTGGCGGACTTGGCCACCACCCTGGCGCGCCTCGGCTACGTCAAGGTGCCGAGCGTCGAGCAGGAGGGCAGTTGGAGCCGCCGCGGCGACATCGTCGACCTGTTTCCGGTCAGTGCCGAATTGCCGGTGCGCCTCGAACTGTTTGGCGAAGACCTGGAGAAGCTGCGCGAATTCGACCCCGCCAGCCAGCGCTCCCTCGACGCCATCGACCAGGTGCGCCTCACCCCCACCAGCTTCGCGCCCCTGGTGGCCGAGGCCCTGCGCCAGGCCATGCCGGAGGGCCTGGAAACACTCCTGAGCCCCGCCGCCCTCGACCAACTGCTGGAGGGTGGCACCCCCGAGGGCATGCGGCGCCTGATGGGGGTGGCCTGGGGCGAACCGGCCAGCCTGCTCGACTATTTGCCGGCCTCCACCCTGGTGGTCATCGACGAGCGGCGCCATGGGCTCGCCCATGGCCAGCAGTGGTTCGACCATGCGGAGGCCCACTACCAGGAGGTCGCCGCCGAAGGGGGAGGGGCCAGGTCCGACGGACCGCCCCTGCTGCCGCCCAGCCTGCACCGTCCCATCGCCGAGGCCTTGGCCCTGGCCGAGACCTTCGCCGGCTTCGACCTGGCCGAACTGCAGGAAAGCGACCAGCACCCCAATGCCTTCGACCTGGCGGCCCGGGCCGTGCCCGCCCATCCCAACCAATTCGGGCGCTTGGCGGGTCTGATCAAGGGCTATCAGCAGGAGAAGGCCAGGGTGTGGCTGGTGTCGGCCCAACCCAGCCGCGCCGTCGCCCTGCTGGAAGAGCACGACTGCATCACCCGCTTCGTGCCCAATCCC
>Ga0114962_10005328_pt1 | contig 10068 bp, 11 predicted proteins | sample C_130820_MF_Meta_FD_87017 | JGI IMG/M metagenome (GOLD analysis project Ga0114962, IMG submission 87017) | Freshwater microbial communities from Lake Croche, Canada to study carbon cycling - C_130820_MF_MetaG | ecosystem: Environmental > Aquatic > Freshwater > Lake | place: Lake Croche, Canada...
ACTTGTAGAATCACGAGGGCCTGTCCGCTGCCACACCTGGCTTCAACCAGTAGAGCACCGCCATTCTGACAGCAATTCCGTTTTCAACCTGGTCGTTGATGAGGCTACGTTCGTAGTCCATGACGGCGTCACACAACTCAACACCACGATTCACAGGTCCCGGATGCATGATGTACAACCCGCGCTTGCGAATCTCATCAAGGCGGGCGTCGGTCACTCCATAGAGCTTGTGATACTCACGGATGCTTGGGAAAAACTGGACGTCTTGGCGCTCCATCTGAACCCGAAGCAGGTAGACGACATCGGGTGACCAAGCCATGGCTTCTTGGTAATCCGTGAAGCGCCGGATATTTTCAGGACCCATGCGTGGAACCAATGATCCTGGGCCAAGGTAAGCCACATCGATCCCGAGCTTTTTCAGAATGGTGCTGGTCGAGCGCGCGACTCGCGAGTGGAGAATGTCCCCGACAATGAGGACTTTCTTGCCTGTCGGGTCCGGGAATTTTTCCTTGATCGTGAAAGCATCCAACAACGCCTGAGTCGGGTGTGCATGTGCACCATCTCCCGCATTGATGACCGATGCTCGGGTCTGTCTCGCGATCATGCCCGGCAACCCGGAGCGGCCATGGCGGACGATGATGTAGTCAGTCCGCATGGCTTGAAGCGTCTCAACGGTTTCTCTGACAGACTCACCCTTGGCAATCGACGAATGAGCTACATCGAAGTTCGTCACATCAGCAGAAAGACGCTTGGCCGCAACTTCGAACGAAGAGTGGGTGCGGGTGCTTGGCTCGTAAAAGAGCATGAGAACTGACTTGCCCTTGAGAGCTGGAACTTTTTTCACGGACCGCGTGAAGAGTTCCTTAAAGGGAACCGATTGATCCAGGAGATGTTCGATGTCTCCGCGATCGAGCGAGGCAATGTCGAGTAAGTCTTTACGTACCATGCCGTAGATGTGGGAAATAATGGAGAGCGCCAAAAGCGATGGCAAAGATGGCGATCACGACGATGAAGGCTGCGTGGTGCCGCGATTGCGGCTTCCGGAGGAAGATGATCAATGAGAAAACCATCGCAAGCAGAATGCAGGCTAGGGGCACTCGCATTCTCAATTGATAAACTTCGTAGCAAATCGGTGCTGCCATCACGAGCAAGTATCCCGGCAGAATCAGCAACGGATGCGCGCTTCGAAGGAGAGGATGGACCGCCTGGCCCGAAGTCCCAATCGCCGCAAGAGCCTCCCGACGCCGCAGTTCTTGGAGCTCTCGATCGGAGTGTTTCAGAACAGGGAGAATCGATTCCACCGGCTGCACGGAGGGACGCTCCACTGGCAGCGGAGCCTGCTCGGACTTGCGCAGCGAACGAACCACCTTGGGGGAACGAGTGGCTGCAGGCGCACTTGCCAACTCAGCTGATTCCGGAGGCTGCGTCACCCCGATCGGCGGCGGGCTAGAATCGGCAGGAACTTCTTCCTTCGCTAAATCAACGCCCTCAGCAGGCAAACTCTTTTCAACCAGAAATTGACCAGAAATCCCAAGATCCTCGCGGATTTTAGCGATTTCCTCGGCAGACTTCTTGTTTTGCGGCAGGAGACTCATGGATTTTCCTTTGCGACAATCTGGATTTGATCCACCCCGTCGCTCCCTACGAGAGAGACCCATACATGATCGTGGCGGCAGGTGTCGAGAAGGATACCAACATAGTTTGGCTGAATTGGCATTTCCCGGTGTCCTCGGTCGATCAACACCGCAAGCTCGACCGATGCTGGGCGCCCGTAGTCAGAAAGTGCATCCAAGGCCGCCCGGATCGTCCGCCCGGTGAAAAGCACGTCATCGACTAAAATAATGTGCGCCCCATCGACCGAAAACGGGATATCGCTCTCTTGTAGGGATGGGTTTTCGTGGAGGTGCTCAAAGTCATCGCGATAGAGGGAAATATCCAACACCCCGAACGATAAGTCCCAGTGATCCTCAGCGGAAAGCAGCGTCAGGACCCGCTCGGCGACTTCATCGCCACGGCTGCGAATGCCGACCAATGCGATGGGTTGGCCGATGTGTTTTGCCCGAATTGCCTGAGCGAGGCGCTCGACTCCGGCGGCAATGTCTTCGGAAGTAAAAGTTCTTTCCATGAGGGGTGTGCGTTAGAAGTTGAGAATACCGATATCGCGCCGCCGTTGCAACCCATCGAATGCAACGCAATCCGCCGCCGCATGAGCTAGGGTAACGGCCACCTCCCGCGTCTCGGCACCGGCGACGACTGCAAGCACGCGGCCACCTTGAGTTTCCCAATTTCCCGCTGCATCCATTCGGGTTCCCGAGTGATACACTCGAGCGTCGGTGATGGCATCAAGCCCAGAAATCCGGTCGCCATTGCGGGAACTCTCAGGGTATCCCGCCGAGGCAAGGATGACGCAAACACTCCACCCATCGCTAAAATCGATGAGATCACTGCGAAGCTGGCCTTGGGCACCAGCCAAACAAAATCCCGCGAGATCTCCATGAACCAGCGGCATCACCGCCTGACATTCTGGGTCGCCAAATCGACAATTGTACTCGATCACCTGCGGCCCAGTTGGGGTGAGCATCAATCCGAAATAGAGAAATCCGCGGTAAGGTAAATTTTCCTGCCGAAGCCCATTGACCGTGGGCCGAACAATTTCCCGCTCGATGACCTCCAGCACCTCCTCTGAAACAAGTTGGCGGCTCGCCACTGCGCCCATCCCGCCGGTATTCGGCCCAAGGTCGCCATCCGCTGCACGCTTGTAATCTCGCGCTGGAGTGAAAATTAAGTATTGGTCGTCCACAATTGCGGCAAACACCGAAACCTCTGGGCCCGTCAGGCACTGCTCGACCAGCACCCGCCCCGGCCCAAAACGGCGCTGAGTGAACACCTCGTCCAGAAACGCCAAGGCCGACGCTTCATCCGGACAAACCGCCACGCCCTTTCCCGCCGCAAGCCCGTCAAACTTGAGAACTGTCGGGAACTCGCCGCCAATCGCTCGCAAAGCCTCGTCGAGCGTATCCGTCGCTGTGGCACGCGCCGTCGGGATCGCATTGCGGACCAAAAATTCCTTTGCAAATTCTTTGCTGGCCTCGAGTTGCGCCGACTCTTTGGGTGGTCCCCAGCAAGGAATCCCCTGTTTTTCACAAAGATTCGCCAGCCCCTCGCCCTTTACCAAATAGCTTTCTTCACCCGCCACGCAGAGGTCAATCGCATTGGACTGCATCCATGCGACCAGCGACTCAAGCCCGTCAGCCTCAACCGGCTTGGCCAAGCGAAAAATGGCATCGCTGCCGGGGAAACAAAACAACTCGGGCGCACTCGGCGATTCCGCCAATGCCCTCACGAGAGCGTGTTCACGCCCGCCTTTGCCAACGACCAAAATTCTCATCAACGAAGATTTTCACGGAATAACGCGACAGACTCAATCCTGAATCTCATCGCAGGGGCTCATTTATGGCTCAATCTCACCAGATCAACGCACCTCAGTCCTCAAGGGCGAGTTGCGCCCGCGCAAGAAAATCACAAATGAGCGGAATCCGGTCACCGATCGAATCCATTTCCAGTAGCCGCTGCCTGAGATTCGCTTCATGAATGAACTGCTGAGAAATGAGGTCGGTCATCAACCCCACATCATCGGCGCGATCCAACAACGTAATGATTCCCGCCTGAACTTCTTCCGGCAATGGCCGGATCGCATCCTCAACCGCTCCACGCAGGGTCTTGATGGCCGCCTCCGCCTGCGACTCAGGCGAAAACAGCGAAATGACCGGCTCAATGGAAGCACATGGATAGTCCCGATCATCGTGCCACTCGGTGAAACGAACCCGCATCACCCCGTGGATCAGAAGCTGAGACGTGCCGTCGTCCTGCTCACGGGATGCCCGAACTAGGCCGACCGTACCCACCTTCGCCACATAGTCTGCAGGATCTCCGGACTCATCGCCTAAAAGCCGCCCCACCCCAAAAAAACAATCCCCCTCCAACGCCTCGGCAAGCATCTTGCGGTAGCGTGGCTCGAAAACGAACAACGGCAAACCGCCGTGCGGAAACAAGGTACAATCCGGTAAAAGCATCACGCCGCAGCGCTCAGGAAGATCAATGGCAGCCATCTGTTTGTAGAGAAACACCCAGCCACACTCGATGCAAGGCCGATTGACCAAGCAGAATTACCTTTCTCGCCAAAAATTTCTGAGTTAGACATTTTTCCAAACAATTTTTCGGTGCGGTACCGCTCAACGCACGAATTTTCTAATCCCACCTCTTGTTATCTCATGATCGAAGTCGACCACCTCACCAAACAATTCGGCACCAAACGCGCCGTGGACCATCTCTCGTTCACCGTGAAAAAGGGCGAAGTCCTTGGTTTCCTCGGACCAAATGGCGCCGGAAAATCCACCACCATGCGCATGATCACCGGCTTCATCCCGCCCACCTCCGGCGATGCCAAGGTCTGCGGGATCTCGATCGTCGACAACCCACGCGAGGCCAAAACCAAAATCGGCTACCTCCCCGAGTCCGCCCCGCTCTACAATGACATGACGGTCATCGGATTCCTCAAATTTTGCGCATCGATCCGTGGCCTCAAAGGCACCGAAAAAAATGACGCGGTCGAACGCGCCATCGAGACCTGCTTCCTCAATACCGTGGCCCAACAATCGATCGACACGCTCTCGAAGGGCTACCGCCACCGGACCTGCCTCGCCCAAGCACTCCTGCACGATCCAGAGGTGCTGATTCTCGACGAACCCACCGACGGCTTGGACCCGAACCAGAAATTTGAAGTCCGCCAACTCATCAAACGCCTCGGCCAAACCAAGGCCATCCTGTTTTCAACCCACATCCTTGAGGAGGTCGAGGCCGCCTGCAGCCGCGCGGTGATCGTCGACCGAGGAAAAATCGTGGCCGATGGCACGCCCGCCGAGCTGCTCGAGCAATCGGGCACGGGCTCACTCACCGACCTGTTCCGCAAAGTCACCTCACGCGACACCGAAGCCGCCGCCTGATCCACCAAAAATCTAACTAGACGATTTCACCATGTCTTCCTGCACCATCTACAAACGCGAGCTCTCCAGCTATTTCTCGCAACCCACCGCCTACGCGATCATCGTCATCTTCCTCCTATTCTCGCTTGGACTCACGTTCACCTTCGGAGAATTCATGCGAGTGGGTGACTCATCACTCGAATGGACATTCATCTTCTGGCACCCATGGGTTTACATGCTGCTCGCACCAGCCGTTGGCATGAAACTCTGGGCTGACGAACAACGCACCGGGACCATCGAGCTGTTAGGGACTTTCCCCCTCTCGACTTGGAGTGCGATCATCGGAAAATATCTCGCCGCCGCCACCGTCTGGTTGATCGCACTGGTGCTTACCTTCCCCATCGTATGCACGGTGAATTATCTGGGTAGCCCCGACAATGGCGCGATCCTCTCCGGCTACATCGGTAGTTTCCTCGTTTGCTGCACGTTCCTCGCCATCACGATGCTGGTCTCCGCCTGCACCCGCGACCAAGTCGTCTGCCTCATCGTCTCGGTCTCGATCTGTGTGCTCGTCCTGCTTTGCGGCTATGACCCCGTCACTCGCGAACTCTCTAAAGTCCTCTCTCCCAGCATCTTTGAAGGCGTCGTCGCTCTCGGAATCTGGGATCATTTCAGCTCACTGAGCAGCGGACTTTTCCGGCTAAAGGACTTCATCTGGTTCGGTTCGATCATCTCCGTTTGCCTCCTCGGCACCAATGCCATCCTGTCATCCAAGCGCGCCTGAGGACACCACCCCATCCCATTTTAATTCAAAAATTTCAACGCTCATGAAAACCACCCATCCGGTCACCCGCGCAGCCCTCGGTGTTGCCGCGCTCGTCACGATCGCCCTCCTCTCAAATTGGCTTGTCTCGCTGACGCCACTCGGCAACCGCGGCACGGACTTCACCGAAAACAAGGTCCACACTGTTTCAAGCGGCACGCGCTCGATCCTCACGGAACTCGATACCCCGGTCGTGATTCGCTACTATGCATCCCGTAGCACCGACTACATGCCAGAGGAGCTCAAACTTCACATGCGCCGAGTCGATGACATTCTCAAAGAATACGCCTCACTCTCCAAAGGAAAACTCCGCATCGAAAACCTCGACCCCCAACCCGACACCGATGCCGAGGACTCCGCCAACCTCGACGGCATCAGCGGGCAGCGCATGGACGACCAGAACCTCTACTTTGGCCTCGCCATTTCCTGCCTCGATAAAACCAGCGTGATTCCATTCCTCAATCCACGTGAGGAAACGATGCTCGAATATCACATTTCGAAAGCCATCGGCGAAGTCACCACCCCGACCAAGCCCAAGATCGGTGTGATGACGGCCTTCGACCTCAAGGGGGCCCCAGCCATGATGCCGGGCCAACCACCAACCCCGGGCTGGGTGATCTATCAGCAACTCAAACAGTCATTCGATGTGGTGGACGTGGCCATGGACTCGACCACCATCGATCCAAAGGAAATCAAAGTTCTTCTCATGTTCCATCCTGCGGGCATCACGCCAGCCGCCGAATTCGCAGTCGACCAATACGTGCTAGGCGGAGGAACCGTTGTCGCCTGCCTTGACGCATACTCAGTAGCAGCTCAAATGTCGGGCGGCGGGAATCCCATGATGGGCCAGCAGGGAACCCCTACCACTTCTACGCTTCCAACACTCCTTCCCGCCTGGGGGATTTCCTTTGAATCCACCCAAGTTCTAGCAGATCCCACGCTTGCGACCAAACTTGGCGGGGACCGTCTCGGACTCGCGGTGCTTACCTTGGGGAAAAATGCAATGCCCATGAAGGATGACGTGATCACCAAATCTTTAGAATCAGTCACCCTCTTCCTGCCCGGCGCCTTCACCAAGACCGGCACTGCGGGCGTAACCGCAGACACGCTCATCCGCTCGACAACCCAAGCCGGTTTCGTCAGTGCGATGCGCGCGGCTCAACTCGATCCCGCGCTCGCACGCACCCTCAAATCGAATGGAACCGCCTACGATCTCGTGACTCACCTCTCCGGCAAATTTAAAACCGCCTTCCCTGACGGCAAACCCAAAGCCGCAACCGAAGACACGAAGTCCCCGGCGGACAAAGACGCGCCAAAACCTGAATCCCTCAAGGAAGCCTCAGCCCCAGGCAATGTATTCCTGATTGGCGATGTGGATGCATTCTATGACCGCTTCGCCTACAATGTGCAAAACTTCGGTGGCACACAGATGGCCTCGCCGTCTAACGGGAATTCAAGTTTGCTCTTTAACCTCCTCGATCAAGCCACCGGCTCCAAGTATTTGATCGGCTCGCGCTCACGCTCCGCCATCCGTCGTCCATTCACGGTGATCCAAGAAATGGAGGCGAATTTCAACAAGACGGTTGGTGTGAAAATCGAGGAGTTCGAAACCAAGCGCAAGGACGCCCAACAAAAACTCAGCCAACTCCAATCTCAAAAGTCGAGTGGCTCTGAGCTCTACCTCTCACCGGCACAAGAGGAAGAAATCAAAAAACTCCGCGCCGAACAGGTGGAATACGCCAAGCTCATTCGCGACCAGGAAAAAGAACTCCGCCGCCAGAAGGATAAGCTCGGCGCGCAAATCACCCTGCTCAACGTCACCGCCATGCCAGCGCTTGTGATTCTCGTCGGACTCTCGCTCTTCATCAAACGCCGCCGCGCAACTCGCGCGAGATAAGACACCACCCCGCATCGCATTCAAACGTCTCCTTTCTCTCAAAATCTCCAAACTTCATTTCAACCATGAACAAACGCCAGGTTACCATCCTCTGGGTCATTGCCATCGTACTCGGTGCTGCAGTTGCCACCTTAAAAATCAGTCAAAAACAGTCGACCAGCAGCACCATCAAACGCAACAGGGGCCAGACACTTTTTGAATCATTCCCTGCCACCGAGACGACCTCGATCGATATCCGAGGCACAACCGACTCAGTCACCCTGACAAAAAAAGACGGCAAGTGGAAAGTCTCCCAGCGTGATGGTTACCCAGCAAACAACACCTTCGCCAACGATTTCATCCGCACGCTTGGTGAACTGAAGGTCACACTGGCACTCGAAGCTGGCCCATCGTTTGCACCTCGCTTTGGCATGGATGAAGCCGCCTCCAAACCTGCGGACCGCGGCCTAACCGCCAGTTTCAAAGACGCGAGCGGCAAGGAAATCGCCAAGGTGTCTCTCGGAAAAAATATCGAAACCGGCGCCGATTCATCACCCATGGGTGGTGGTGGCGCGGTCGGCCGCTATGTCCGCAACCATGCGGATGAATCCGGATTCTACGCAGTAAACGAGATGTTTTCATCGATCAGCTCGGATCCAAAGCGCTGGCTGGACTCGGCATTCATCAGCCTTGAGAAAATCAAATCCATCACCGTGAGCGCCTTGGATAAGTCAGATGCTGCTTGGAAACTCACCCGCGATGCCGATACCGCTGAATTCAAGCTCGACGGCGCTTCCCCGACTGAAGTTCTCGATACCACGGCCACCAATCCGCTGAAGAGCATTTTCTCCTACGCACGTTTCGATGATGTCGTGCCAGTTAGCCAAGTCGCCACCCGCGCTGGCACCATCGGCAAACGCACCGCAACCCTTGAAACCTTCGATGGCTTCACCTACACGATCCACATCACCCCCGCAAAGACCGACAAGGCAAAGCCTGCCCCTTCGGAAAGTGCTGGTGAACCACCCGCAGGCGAGCAATTCCTTCTCACCGTGGACGTGACCGCCGAGTTGGCCAAGGAACGCAAAAAAGACGAGGGAGAAAAACCTGAAGACGCGAAGTCGAAGGACATGACCTTTGCCGAGCAGCAGAAGACACTTGCCGAAAAGCTAACCAAGGAAAAAGGATTCTCCGGCATCACCTTCGAAGTCAGCAAAAGCACAGTCGAAGCTCTCCTCAAGGAACGTGCCGCTCTTTTGACCAAAGCCACCCCCGCTCCATCAGCGGACGCCAAGCCTGCCGCTAATGTGCAGAAATTCCCGGGTGGCATGATCGCCCGCCCACCGGTGACGGCAACCACCCCGCCAATCGAGGCGGTCACGCCACCGATCTCAGTACCCCCCGCTGAGGATGAGCCGAAAAAATAACGGCCGACCGACACCAAGGCTCCTCCCGCCTCGATCTCATACAATCCGAGGGCACTGCGGGATTTCAGCTTCAGTGACTGGAATCCCCACCATGCTCATCGAAGTCCATCTCGCGGACGCGCTTGCGGTCACGCTGAAGCTCGACCTGCTGGCGAAGCAATTCACGGATTTCCATGCCATTGCGAATGGCCGGAATCAACAAAACGGGCGTTGAGCGATCCGAGGTTTCTAACACAATCGAAGCGAGTCCAGTGAGACGCATCCACCATGGGCGAATGGTCCGCGAGTCCTTGACGCGATAGAGTTCAATCTCGTCGCTACTTTGATTGATCACACCCGAGGTGATCCGAATCCGCTCATTGGTGAGCTCGAAAACTCTGCACCGAACCACCAGATACTTCCAGATCAAGTATCCAGCAGGCAGCACCCACGCGACCAGCGCTAACGGAAAAAACAGTCCGCCAATGAGGATCCCAACAGAAACCACTGAGGCCGCCACGATCGGGCCAAGGTTAAGCCACTGCGATGAACTTCCCTTCCAGTGCGAAATTTCTTCAGTCATGATGGCGAGCATGATTCTCACCCACAGAGATTGGCAAGCGAAGATTCCAAGCTCAGCGCCCATCGCCGCGTCAATTACGACCTCGCCAGCGGCCCGCGTGCAAGCAGCGCGCTTTGTATTAGAGGCGGCAGGGCACGGAATCGAGAATAGACGACTGCTCGCGCGCAGCGGAGATGACGATGAAAAGCCGCTCCATCAACTCAGCTTGCAGACACTTGAAGCACTGGCGCACGCTGCGGAGATTCAAGTGCGTGAGGCACGAGGGACCATCATCGAGGTTGAGGAATTCTGCACCCTGGGTACCCCCCCTAACGCATTGTCAGGAGCTGTTTTGCGCCTCTCTTACAAAGTCGCGTAATTTTTGAAACTCCCTACTGCACTTTATTCTCTAAATTGAT
>Ga0114962_10005329_pt1 | contig 10067 bp, 6 predicted proteins | sample C_130820_MF_Meta_FD_87017 | JGI IMG/M metagenome (GOLD analysis project Ga0114962, IMG submission 87017) | Freshwater microbial communities from Lake Croche, Canada to study carbon cycling - C_130820_MF_MetaG | ecosystem: Environmental > Aquatic > Freshwater > Lake | place: Lake Croche, Canada...
GCCATGAGTTTGTTACCCCCTTCGTGCTTTAAAAGAATGCTCCTGAGTTTGAGCAATTCGTCTGGCATCGCCTCAAACGGTGCACCGTTTCTCAAGGCTCCTGGCTTTCTCTCAACCAAAGGGATGTAATGCTGCCAGTTGTATTGAGTTTGACCCCGGTCAGGCAGTCGTGCGTGCGTCGTCACCACTTGGTCCTCAGCAATCACCTCCACACGGTTAGGGTACAGGCGGGCGCTCACGATCTATCCAACCCACTCACAGGGCACTGAATAGCGATTTCTGTGCACTGACACCAAGCAGGTACATGTCACCCGAGCTGGCTTCTCCACGTACCCATCAAAGGGCTCTGGCATGGCCATGAGCAGTGGTTGCTCTTGCTCCAAGACTTCCGCTACCGTGAACTTGCTGTACTCGGGATGCCGGATCTCAGACCACAAAGCCCTACACCGAACGCCTAACCAAGCATTGAGCTCAATGAAGCTTCCAAACTTGATGGTCGCAGCCTCTTGCCAGATGCGGCGTCGGCTATCTTGCACATTCTTTTCAACAACCCCTTTCTCCCACCCTGAGGCCACATTGCAGAAGTCAGGGTCGAACAAATAGTGCGAACACATCACGGTAAACTGGGCATTGACGATCCTCCCCTTGCCCTTGAGTACCTTGTCGACTGCCTTCTTCATGTTGTCGTAAATGCCTCGTTTGACCACGCCACCAAAGGCCTCAAAGGACCTTGTGTGCGCATCAAACAGCATTTCGTGCCCTGAGTTGGATAAGCCACCAACCAAAATGCTCGACTTGCGCACAGCTTCATGTGCGAGACCTGCATGCGGTAATAAATCCCGCCAACTACCAAACCTTCCTCACTCCAGTCAAATTGGAAAGCCTCGCCCAAGGCAAATTTCAAAGGTACAAGTCCCTTTGCCTTGGGGCCTAACGCGCGCTCACGCTACCAGTTGGCAACAAAGTAATAAACCGTCGTGTGCCCGCCTCGGTACCCCTGCGCTTGGAGTTGCCGAAATAATGCCCTCGCAGAACGCCTCTCACGCTTAATGCGTTTGGCGTCCGCTGTTAGTGCCTCAACCAAAGTTGCCTCAAATCGGCTCAATACCCCATGAGAAGATACTCGTTCGTAGCTTGGTGGCGTCAAGATCGCCTCTTGATTCACCCATTTCTTGATCGTGTTTCGGGATATCCCCGTACGCCTCACGATCTCACTTAGCGACAATTTGTCGCGCAACCTAAGCCTTCTGACCTTGTCAATCATGTCCATTGTGATCACCTTGTGCCTCCTGCCTAATAACTAGGCAGGTAGGGTTTAACACATGGTCAATTTTCAATTGAACATTTGGTCCTTTTTTGATCAATTTTTGGTTGAATTCAACAGTACGCCCTCTATGGGTTTGTTTAACTCCATGGTCTTAACTCTTTGCAGTTGTTTCTAGCTCTATCAGGTCAAAGGAAACGAAGCTATATTTTTGTCAAAATGTTGGTTGATTGGATTGGCATATGTTTTGCTTTATCTGAATATATTTAGTTTTTTAAAGTATTAGAAAACTTTTTTCTGTCAATTTTTTAGGAGTTATAAATGACATTAATTCAAGAACTGATGAACCAAGCCGCAAAGGGAAGTTTGCTCAATATTCAGAATTTCAAGCGCTTTACGCCTACTGAAATCCGTGAATCTATACAAACTCTTGTTGCTACAGATCAAACTGACCTCGCATATGCCTTGGGAGATGCTGGTTTGAGCCTGTATCCCAATTCAGAGGACATGTTGGCTATCAATGGTTTACTTGCCATCATGAGAGAAGATTGGTCTATGGGTGTAGAACTTTTGACAGAGTTAAAAGAATTACAAGGAGAAAACACCCAAGCCTTCACTTATCTCATGTTGGTTCGTGCTTTGCGATGCAATTTAGACCCCGCACAAGCCTTGATGGTTGTAAGAGAAGGACTTGAATTTTATCCAGAGCAAACTGAGTTGATTGCAGAAAGCCTTGATTTAGAAGGATTTTCTGACGCAATGATGGCCTCAGGATCCGCTCATTAATCATCGTCAAAGAGTTATGCGGCAAACGGCAAAAGATTGCCAAACCCTGTTACAAATCTTGCCGATGACTAATAAAAACAATTTAAATTCATATCAAAATTAGATTTTTAAAACTTGGCACAACGTTTGCTTAACTAACTCAAATTAATTCGACCTTGAAGGTCAGGAGATTTCAAAATGGCTGTAATCAATACCAACGTTAAAGCGATCTATTCGCAAAATGCACTTGGGAGCATCGATAGAGCTTCTACCATTGCAATGCAACAGTTGTCAACGGGTAAGAGAATTAACTCTGCTAGAGACGATGCTGCAGGTGCTGCGATATCGACGCGAATGACGAGTCAAATACGAGGATTGAACCAAGCGGTTAGAAACGCTGGGGATGCGATCAATTTGATCCAAACGGCTGAGGGCGCTACCAATCAAATCACTGACATGCTTCAAAGGATGCGTGAGTTGGCTATTCAAGCAGCCAATGATACCAATAGCGACGCACAAAGAAGTTACTTGGACCTTGAGTTCCAACAACTCAAAAAACAAATAGTTCAAATTTCCAACAACACGGAGTGGAACGGATTTTCCATATTGAACGGTGCTGCTGGGGACAGAGTCGGGATCAAGCCTGTTTATAAAACGGTTTCTGCCATCAATTATCAGGCGTCTCCGCCCTTTGCGTTTGGCTCCTACTTGAAAGGTTTAACCTCAAATAATTCTGCAGTTGGTGGCATGACGGTGACCACGACAGGGCCAAAATTCAATATTGCTGGAACTTTTACTGTTAAAGCAACTAAAGATGGCAATGGTGTTAGAAACATTACGGCTGCGGCCTTTACCAAGCCGGACGGTTCGGTCATTAACTTGTTAAAGAATGCAGCAGGAACTGATTTGACAGGTGCCAATATCCCGGTCACAGCATCGGCATCAGGAGAAGTCACCATTGATGTAGCAAAAGTAGTAGCTGCTTGGCCTGCATCTAATTTATTTTCTCAAGTGACAGGCACTTTTAAGGTCAATCAAACCACGGCTGATGGTTTAGCGGTTGATTTTACGGCTGGTGGAGACACCATCAACGTGGATTCGAATTTTCAGACACTCAAACCTTTGACTGCCAACGATTTAACCATCAATGGCGTCAATGTTGGCGCTTCGTTTGCAAATACTGACGGTAAATCCCGTCCTTCTAATGCTGCAGGTTCAGCCATTGCCAAGGCTGCGGCGATCAATTTGATATCTGCACAAACGGGTGTGAGTGCTTCAGTCAACCCCAATTTGATGTCTGGTTCCCCTATGGTGGTGTCTGCAACGGCAGTCACTGGCACAGTAACCATCAATGGATATACCAGTCCTGTGATCACAACTGTGCCCAATAATCCAAGGGAGTCAAGGGCCGCGGTCGTGAAAGCGATTAACTTTATCAGTCAATATACTGGTGTTCGTGCTGTTGACACAAATACAGACACACAAGGCGTCTCTTTGTTTGCTGATGATGGAAGAAACATTCAGATCAACTTCAATACATCTGAAAACCCTGCAATTTCCAATACAACGTTTGCTCAAAATACGGGTTTAAAGCAAGGCATACAAGCAGGCACCTATTCTTTAGAGAGCGCTGTTGAGATGCCTGTGAATGTAGACACGACAAGTCGCGGTGATATCACCAACGCGGGTCTACAAATTGCAAACTACACCAGCCAAATCAATTCTTCTTTGAGCACAGCTCCAAGAACAACTGTTTCACCCTTTGTCACTTCCACCCCTCAAGCGACTGTCGCTGCTGGTTTAAGTGCCATTCAATTGGCTGCGGGTACATTTTCCGCCGTTGTTCCTGGTGACTTGGTCTCTGGACCTGCATTTCCACCAGGTGAAACTATTAAATCGATAGATGCCAATGGAAATGTGGTGTTAGGTTTGCCAATTTTGAGTCAGGTGACCAATACATCCATCGTTAAAATTACGCATGCAACAGATATCAAATCTTTGTCATCTAACGATTTGATAATCAATGGTATTCCAATTCGTGCATCAATGGCGGTTGATGACATCTATACCAGCACTAAATCTGTGAACAGCTCAGCCCAAGCCAGTGGAATTGCCATTGCGGCAGCGATCAATGCAAGTTCCTTGCAAACTGGCGTCACAGCGATTGCCAATCCTGTGGTGATCAATGGTACAACCCTTGATACAACCAAAGTTTTGGCAGCTGATCCCGGTAGGACGCCAAATTTGTATATCAACGGAACGGGTATATACGTTGATTTGTCTTCAACCAATACGACCGATCGTTTGAATTCTGTGATCGCTGCAGTCAATCCTCAATTGGGAGCAACTGGTGTGTTTGCCTCTACCAATGTGAGTGGTGGCATTACCCTGACCGCTCAAGATGGTCGCAATGTCTCAGTTTGGTTTGACGACAAGCAGGTCAATAACATACCAACTGTGACGTCTGCCATGTTTGGATTGGGTTTAGGGCTCGTGGCAAATAATGTTTCCCCAGACGGCATCACAGCTGCTGCAGGAGCCGATTCTTTCTTTACCTCGGCCAGTACAATTTATGGTGGTGTCACGCTTAAATCTGCAAAAGCGATCTCGGTCACACCAGGTAGCAATGGCTACAGTAAAGACAGTAATTTCACCTCTCTTGGATTTCAAGAGGGTACTTATGGCGGATTGGTCAATGCAGCAGATGCAAAAATGAGTCCCCCAAGAACAGGCCGTTTGGCCTTCCAAGTGGGCGCCAACGCACTTCAAACGGTTACCATTGATTTGTCAGATTTTGGCTCAAATGGTCCCATCACCAACCAAATTACTTGGGACGTGAACATGGATCCTTTGGCAGCGGGCACCATTATCACACCACCCAAAGGCCCACAAACCTTGATTGGTGTGTCCTTAGGCCCAGGGATTCCAAAGTCCAATCCATTCGGTAACTTTACAGTTATTTTGGGAGGAGTGTCTAAAAACATTAACCTGACCAGCACCAGTAAAACAGTCACTGATTTAGCTGCAGACATTCAAGCGCAAATCAATTCACAAAATGGCAACAGTGATATGACGGTGACGGCAGTCAATGGCAATTTGCAGTTTGTGTCTACCTCGGGTTTAAGTATCGCCAATCCAGTCTTGAACCCGATGGCCAATGCTCCGGATGGAGTGTATGGCGGTCGTTTGGGTCAACTTGATCCCAATGGCAACCCGATTATCAATGGTCAACCAATGACCAGAAGTTTCATCGGTTCCAAAGACGGTGCGACCAACGTGTTGTCTAAATTGGACTTTACATTGGACGCGGTGAATGCTTCTAGAGCCACCATGGGTGCGGTGATGAACCGTTTGGACCATGTGGTCAGCAATTTGACCAATGCGTCAATGAACATGACCACGTCTCAAAGTGCGATCACGGATGCAGACTATGCAGCCGCCTCGACTCAGCTTTCGAAGACTTCCATCATGCAGCAGGCTGCAACAGCTGTATTGGCTCAAGCCAATACCAGCCAGCAATCTGTGTTGAAATTGTTGCAAGGTTAATGACTTGAGTCAAATGGATCGAGCAAGAGATGGTGTATTGTGAAAAAGCAGAAGACTTGATGTTCTAAGTGATAGAAAGGTCAATGACTGATGGTACACAAAATCGCTCAAAACGATGCTTTAAAGCAAGTCATTCCAAACTGCTGGCAGTGCGAACACTTTGCAATCAGTTGGGACACTCATCGGCCCTACAGTTGCCGCTTGATGGGTTTTAAATCTAAAGCCTTGCCTTCCATCGAAGTCTTTAATGCCGATGGACAAGTTTGTCAGTGTTTTTACGCAAAAACAAATGCCAATCAAGACGCAAATCAGTCATTGGCGTCTCACGCCAAGCATAGCGCGACGCACACTGCAGCAGCGGTCGGCTCTAGAAGTTGGTTTGTCTAGTTAGCTCATACTTGTCAAAAAAATGACAAGGCATAATTTATTAGCTATATAGAATACAAAATATTCATTTAAATATATCTTAAGTATTAATAAATAGCCTGGCACACGCTTTGCTAATCAGTCTTACCTCATTTTAAGGCTGATCAACGTGAATCCTACTTCAGTAAATCTTACACACGCTGTCTGGCTTGATCCATTCAAGCCACTGGATGCAACTGAGCGAAGTCAGTTGGACTTGGCTGGCATCAGTGTCTCTATGGTCAATACCCTAGGCGAACTCAATGCCGCTTTGCGCAAAGCACATCTGGTGATTATTCGTTTGATTGAAAGTGCCGAATTGCTGCAAGAGGTGCTTACCTTGGTCTCTCAGTTGGGACACAATGTGCCTATTTTGTGCAGAGTAGAACGCCGCCGCATGAACGTGGTGGTGGAAGCCATGCGTTTAGGGGCCTTTCATGTGCTGCCCAGTGACGAATGGAATCCCACGGCTTGGGCCGATGCAGTAAAAGATTTGTTGTCCTCTGATGTCAAGCTCAAGAGCTACGTATTCGTAGACCCCACGAGTCAACATCTCTTGGGTTTGGCCCAACGTGTGGCCCAAACCGATGTTGCAGCCCTATTGGTTGGCCCTACAGGCGCAGGAAAAGAAGTTTTGGCCAAAGTCATCCATGAGTCTTCTCCAAGAGCCAAGGGGCCCTTCATTGCGATGAATTGTGCTGCCATGCCAGAGCACTTGATTGAAGACATGCTCTTTGGTCATGAAAAGGGTGCTTTCACAGGTGCGCAAAAAGAATTCAAAGGTCTGTTTGAACAAGCGCAAGGAGGTACCGTCTTTTTAGATGAAATTGGAGAGATGCCCATTCAGTTGCAAGCCAAACTTCTTCGTGTCTTGCAAGAAAAGAAATTGAATCGATTGGGTAGCGAAAGCAGCATCGATTTGGATATTCGCATTGTGGCAGCGACCAATAAAGATCTTAAAAAAGCGATTGTTGACCGAGAATTTAGAGAAGACTTGTACTTTCGCATCAGTACGTTCAAGTTGAAAATTTTACCCTTGGCCCAAAGACCCGGAGACATCATTCCTTTGGTCATACAGTCATTTGCAAGGCACTCAAAAGACAATGTTCCCTATACCTTGACGCCCGATGCGCAGTCAACATTGTTGTCTTATCCCTGGCCAGGCAATGTCAGAGAGCTAGAAAACGTCGTTCAAAGAGCGGTTGTTTTGTGTTCGGGAAAGGCGATATCTAACGGTCATTTGATGTTTGATGAATCTCAAAGTCATGAATTATTAAGCAACCCTGATGCACCCATCATGAGTGCCTCAGGTCAGATTTTGTCTGCGCCTCAAAGTGCTGAGCAGTTTGCTGACATGCAGGCATCCAATGGCACGATGGAGGCGACTGCAATGACCACACTCCCTATGCCTGAGAATCGATCGGTGAATGGCACCAATGGCATGAGTCACGTTGACTTCAATACAGAGCAAGCTCGCTTTGCCATCAACCCCCATGGTCACTTGGCTGTGCCCAATTTTCAGGTGAACCATGCCGCTCTACCCCTATCCAATGGATACGTTCAAGTGGCTCCCAACATCGCGATGTCTGGTGGGCCAGCAGTTGTGTCCACTTTGGCCTCTAATGAGCCCATTAATTTGGCTCATGCAGTGAAATCCAGTGAGCATCAAGCCATTTTGGCTGTTCTTCAGTCGACCCATAGCCGAACAGAGGCTGCCGAGAAACTGGGTATCAGTCCGCGCACCCTTCGCTACAAGCTTGCTCAATTGCGTGAGCGTGGCATGAGCGTGTCATTGGCCGAATAAGTATCACAGCCTACAAGGAGTCCTACATGATTGATGCAACTTCAGCCACCAGTATCCAGTCGATGCTGGAGACCATTCGACAGTATCAAACACAAGCCAAAGGTGTCAGCCCCAACGTCAATGTGGGCGAATCTGCCTTTTCAAGAGTCTTGACTTCGCAAAGTGATTTGACACGTGTCAATACAGCCAAGACGCCTAACTTCATTGAATCGGTCAAAACCATGATCGACAAGGTCAATGAGGCGGATGTCAAAGCCGACAGCTTGGGAGAAGCCTACCAAAGAGGAGAAGATGTTCCTTTGACGGACGTGGTTCTCAGTATGCAAAAGGCCTCCTTGTCCTTTGAAGCCACTCTCCAAGTGAGAAACAAAGTGGTCAAGGCCTATGAAGAAATCATGAACATGCCGGTTTAAAGCTGAAAGAGTACACACATCATGGCAACAGCAAGCGCAACAATGAACACATCGATGACCGATCCCGCTCAAGCACAATTGAGCGGTCCGTCTCCAGTTTTACCAGGACCGACCGCACCGCCTGGATCTAGTCTATTGAAGCCAGGCGACTTGGCAAGGGCGGTGGGCAACCAAATGCTCACCGATCCAATGGGCATGGTCAAGGACATGGTGAGGCAGCCAACTGTCAAGAAACTCCTTCCCCTATTTGTGATCATGTTTGTTTTAGCGGCATTTGGTTTGGCCTCGATGAACATGAAAGCCACTCCGATGAAGCCTTTGACGATGATGCTATCGGACGCGGACAAGCAAGTGGCCTTGGAAGCTTTAAAAGCGGCTGAATTCAAGCCTGAACTTGATATGAGCAGCGGTCAAATCATGGTCCCAGAGAGCAAGTACCAAGAGGCTCGCATGCTGATCGCCTCCAAAGGACTGCCCAGAACAGAGGTGCAAGGCATTGATGGCTTAAAAGACATGCCCGCCATGACCACTTCACAGTTCATGGAGCAGGTTCGCTACAACAACGCCATGGAACAAGAATTGGCCAGAAGCATCTCCCAAATTTCAGGCATCAAAAGCGCTCGTGTGCATTTGGCGGCGCCTAAGCAAAGTGTGTTTGTGAGAGACCGCGTGCCAACAAAAGCTTCAGTGGTGATTACACGCTCGCCAGGCAAGGCCGTATCGTCTGCCAATGTCAGTGCCATCATTCAATTGGTTGCATCAAGCGTGCCTTATTTGGCGCCTGAGAACGTGTCTGTCATTGATAACTTTGGCAGTTTGATGAATGAGATGCTCACCGAGCAGCCTCTTGGCTTGACTTCAGCACAATTGCAGCAAAAGCAGCAAATGGAAGACCTCTACAGAACCCGTTTGATTCAGTTGTTGGCTCCTATCGTGGGAGAGGTCAATGTGTCTGCACAGGTCAGCATGTCCATGGATTTCAATCAACAAGAAATCACCACCGAAGATTTTGATCAACGCGACAAGGGTCCCAAAACCCGTTCTGAGTTGTATGTGGAAGACCGTGCAACTTTCAAGGACGCCATAGGCATTCCAGGTTCACTCACCAATACGCCACCCAATCCACCCCAAAACCCAGCTGCAACGCCGGATACGACGGCGGACATCACCAAGGGTGTAACGGAAAAAGGCGTACAAACCATTGCCAGAAGCACCAAGAATTATGAGTTGGACCGCTCGGTTCGTCATACCAAAACAGCCATGGGCACGATTCAAAAAATCGGTGTGGGTGTATTGATCAACGAGAGACCCATTCCAGCTGGCATGAAGGTTGAAAAGCCTGCTGATGGAGTGGCTCCTACGACAACCATTCCCTATACCCAAGAAGAGTTGGACCGCTTGAATCAATTGGTTCGTGGTGCGGTCGGTTACAGCGAAGAGCGTGGTGACGTGGTGACCGTGATTTCTACACGTTTTGAACCACAAATTGACCCAGATGCCATTCCTTGGTACAAAGATGAAACGATTGCAGGTGTTGCCAACAGTTCCGTGATTGCTGTGCTCTTTTTGTTGTTCTTGGTCGTGGTGGTCAGACCCATGGTCAGAAAACTCACTGCCCCCCCATTTGATGCAGTGGCCATGGCTGCAGCAGCCACCGAGGCGGCTGCCAGAGAAGCAGCAGCGAATGAGAAAATCAAAGCCGAGCGCATTGCAGAAGCAGTGGCAGCGGCCGCCGCCAAGGTGGTGGCAGACCGAGCCGCGGCTGAAGAGGCTGCAGAGGCTGAAAGACTGAGTTTACTTGATGAGGCAAGACTCCAGGCTCAACAGGAAACTGAAGAAAGAATGCGAGCAGAAGCTCAAGAAGCCGAGC
>Ga0114962_10005332_pt1 | contig 10063 bp, 6 predicted proteins | sample C_130820_MF_Meta_FD_87017 | JGI IMG/M metagenome (GOLD analysis project Ga0114962, IMG submission 87017) | Freshwater microbial communities from Lake Croche, Canada to study carbon cycling - C_130820_MF_MetaG | ecosystem: Environmental > Aquatic > Freshwater > Lake | place: Lake Croche, Canada...
ACCATTGCAAATGCCATTTCAAAATCTAATATAACAAATGCGGTTGCGATAAAAACAGATATCACAGACGACAAAAGCAAATCTAAAAATTCGGCCCCAAAAAACGAATCGCTTACTTTATTACAAAATGAATCTGAATTTATTCAATCAAAAAAAAGATGGAATGATGCTGCATTATTAACTGCACAAACTTTTTTATTAAAATTAAATGATTTTGAAAAGGCTAAACCGATCTATCAAAAAATTATAGAAAATGATATTGATGCATCTATAACAGAAAGAGCCTTATTAGATTTGGCAAGCCAATACTTACATGAAGGCCAACAAAAAACTTCTGATAGCTTAATAAATATAGTTGTTACTAAATTTCCTAATGGAAGTTATCAAAAAAAGAAAAACGAGAATCAAATCAAGCAATCAAACCAAGATGAACAACTAGGGAACTACAAAGCTTTTTATTTTGAAAGTCAAATTGGAAATTGGCAAAAAATGAACGAAATGGCCAAAGCCTATGAATCCAAAATGAGTATAAGTAAATGGTATACCCCTTTTCAGTTCCTTAAGGTAAAAATGTATGCTCAGCAAAAACAAGACCAACCCGCATTATTAATCCTTGACGATATCATTGCTAATAATAAAAATGATATTATTAGAGAAAAAGCAAAAGAGATTATCACTGAAATTAAAAATAGAAAAGAAACAGAAGCGTATTTAAATAGTTTTGAATCAAATAAAAGTATCATTACTCAACAACCATCAACACTAGCTGCATCTGCAAGTGAATCTCTCCATTTTATGAATGATAGTTTGGAAAAGCACTATCTAGCAATAGCCATCAATGATATTGGTATTGATGAATCAAAGAGATTGCAAAATGCGTTTTTGCAAACGATAAAATTAGATCCTGCATTTATTAATTTAAACGCTACATTTTCTTCATTTGAAAAAGCGAGTACGCTATTTTGGGTGGGACCTTTTGACAATAAAAAAGCAGCAATTCAATATCTAAACCTGCAGAAAACAAAATTAACGGATCAAATCTCTCTTATAAATCCTAAACATCAATATGAAATTTATATATTTGGTAAATCAAATATATCATTGATTGCATCCCCCGAAGCACTTAAATTATACAAGGATTTTATGTTTAATAAAATATATAAACCATAAATGGAAACAATCGTAAACGGAAAAGCAAAGAAACCTATCAACTGGATCCGCATTTTTTGGAAAACCTATTTTATATCAATAGGGGTATTTGTAATATTTTTATTAGCAATTAATTTTGGCCTACTTGGTGAAATGCCGGACTTAACTGAAATTGAAAATCCATCTGCTTCACTTGCAAGCCAAGTATACGCACAGGATGGCACCCCAATGGGTAAATTTTATTTAGAAGATCGGACCAATGTAAAATACAGAGACATTAGTCCTTATTTAATTCAAGCATTGGTTGCTACAGAGGATAAAAGATTTTATGACCACTATGGCGTGGATGGTGAGGGAATTTTAAGGGCTGTTGCTTTTTTAGGAACACAGGGAGGTGCTTCCACCATTACCATGCAAACAGCTAAAAATTTATTTACTGACAACTGGAGCACCAAAAATAAAATGCTTCGCATGATTCAAAAAATCAAAGAAAGCATCATCGCAATAAAGTTGGAAAGTAAATTCACCAAAGAAGAGATATTAACAATTTATTTAAATACGGTACCATTCAGTGAAAATATTTTTGGCATAGGAAACGCATCTAGAAGTTTCTTTCAAAAGGAACCTGATCGATTAACAATAGAAGAAGCTGCTTTATTAGTGGGCATGATTAATGCACCTACTAAATTTAATCCTAACAGAAATCCTAAACTTGCGCTTGAGCGTAGAAACTTGGTTTTAAGTCGTATGGCTGGTCAAAAATATATAACCGAAGATCAGGCGAGTCAGTTAAAAAAATTACCTGTTGTTACAAACTTTAAAAAATTAGACGAAAACAATGGTATTGCTCCCTACTTTAGAAGCAACCTTGGTGAGTTTATGAAAAAGTGGTGTAAAGAGCATAAAAAAAGTAACGGCGAACCTTATAATTTATATAAAGATGGTTTAAAAATTTATACTACCATTAATCCTAGGATGCAATTATATGCTGAGGAAGCAGTTGCAAAACACATGGCCTTTTTACAAAAAGCATTTAACAACCAGCCAAAGATTAAATCAGGAGAAATTTGGCGAGAATATAATAGTCAATTGGAAGCTGCAATTAAGCAGACTGACAGATGGAGGAATATGAAAAAAGACAATATTAGTGATGATGATATCAGGAAGTCTTTTGATGAAATAATTCCAATGCGCGTTTTTGCTTGGAATAAAAATAGGTATACAGATACCACCATGACTCCATTAGATTCTCTTAAATACCATAAACAAATTTTACAAACTGGTTTCATGGCAGTAGACCCATTTACCGGAGAAGTAAAAGCTTGGGTAGGTGGCGTAGACTTTAAAACATTCAAGTTTGATCACGTTAATGTAAATACCAAGCGTCAGGTGGGTAGTACCATGAAACCCTTGTTATATTCACTTGCAATTGAAAAAGCTGGATTTACGCCCAATACGCCCGTACAAGATCAACAACAAATGTTTGATGGTTACGGCATGGTACCCAATACTTCAAGAACTTGCTCTGGCATGACCATACCAATGGCACAAGCTTTAGCAGAGTCAAGAAACTGTGCTTCTGCATATATTATGAAACAAATAAATGGGACTGGTAACGAAGCTGCAAAGCAACTGGTTGACTATTTAAAAACTTTAAATGTTCAATCAGAAATCCAACCCTACCCTTCTATCGCTTTGGGATCCTGCGAAATTTCTTTATTTGAAATGGTACAAGCTTACACCATGTTTCCTGGACAAGGATACAATGCTCAACCATTTTTTATAAATCGTATAGAAGATAAAAATGGTAACGTTTTAGAAAGCTTTGCACCAAAGAGAAAAAAAGTAATCGATGAAATTACGGCCTATTCAGTTGTTAATATGATGCAAGGGGTGATTCAACGTGGTACAGGACAAACTATGAGTTCGTATAATGTAAACGCTAATTCCATCGCAGGTAAAACGGGTACCACAAATGACAATAGTGATTTATGGTTTATGGGCTATACCCCACAAATGCTTGCTGGCGCTTGGGTGGGATGCGACGACCGCTTTTTAAGATTCACCGATAACTATATAGGACAAGGTGCACATGCAGCCATGCCTATTTGGGCTTACTTTATGGAGAAAGTAACCAATGACCATGCACTCAATTTAGATAATAATGCAAATTTTCAAAAACCAACAAACATGGTGGATGATTACAATGTAGATTTTATATCCAAAGAAGCTCCCTTGGATAATTTAGGCCCTGAAATTAATTTAGAAGAAATTGGGGCTGAATCTAATTATCAAATTACCAATAATACGCCACCTGTAAAACAAATTCCAATCAGTCCAAACAAAACAAATAAGGAAGCAATTAAACCTAAGGCAATTTTAAAACCAGCCAAAAAATTACCATAATAAGTTAGCCCTATTTTTTAAATTCATAGGAAACGGAAAAATGATGATACGCATTAAATTGAAAAAATGAATTTGCATATTGTAGACGCATTCTATCTAATTTAATGCCTAACCCGCTGCTAAAACCATTTAGGCCATTAGCCTGGTTGTATATATTTAAATCATACCTCCTTATAAAGTTGTAGCCAACATTAAAATCAACTTTTTCTCCCAAAAAAAGTTCAGTGCTTACGATTAAATGGTTAAATGCATTTTGTAAACCACTTGCCGGACTTGTCCCATAAATATTATCATAATTTGGATCATAATAGGAATGATTCCATACAGATAACCGATCTGCAGTCAAAGAAAACTGCAACGGGGCATTGGCAAGTTTTTTAGACCACCCTACAATAATATTAAATGGCAATTCTTGCTTAGTGCCCGTTGTAGCTATTTGAGTTCCCATATTGGCAACAAGTATACTAGCCTTGGATAAATTATTGGGTGATTTATAAGTTAATCCAACATCCATTGCGAGTCCACTAGACTTATATATTCCATAATTAGATTGAATAAATTTAAGTGTCCCTCCAATTTGGAAGTTTTCTATGTAATTGGTTGCTGCAGATATTTGTAAAGCATAATCATTAGGTTGCATCGTACCCAATTCATTACCGGCCATATCTGTCATTGGTATATTTCCGTAATTCAAATAATGAATGCCAAAACCAGTTGTAATATTTTTTTGTTCCCAATGTTTAATCCCCAATAAATCATATTGCTGAATCCCCCCAAAATAAGGTTTAATCCCAATGAACATTTGGCCGTCCATTTGTTGATTCATTAAAGAGGGATTGGTCATGCTTAATCCAAGATCAGCACTTAAGGAACTTATATTGATACCTCCTAAGGCAGTTGCTTTTGGGCTGTAAGGCAAACTTAAAAAATTAAAAGTTGCATTTCCAGCTGTTGTCTGAGCCTTTAAAGGATTGCTATTAAATAAATAAACAAAGCAAAGAAGCACAAAGGAAAACCCTCGCTTTTTTAAATTTATTGAATGCTTATTCATTTAACAAAGCTAGGGTTTCAAAATATAATTATCAATTAAACTAATGCCAAGTCTAATACCTGTTGCATATTTTTCACATAATGAAATTGCACGCCTTTTATAAAAGTTTGATCAATTTCATTAACATCTTTTTCATTTTGCCAGCATAGGATTATCTCTTTCATACCAGCTCTTTTTGCCGCTAAAATTTTTTCTTTGATTCCTCCTACAGGTAAGACTTGTCCACGTAATGTAATTTCGCCTGTCATGGCTAAATAAGGCTTTACTTTTCGACCTGTAAATGCAGAAGACAAGGCTGTTAACATGGTCACACCTGCACTTGGACCGTCTTTTGGCACGGCTCCTTCTGGAACATGTATATGTATAGATTTTGTATTAAACAAATTAGCATCAACCCCTATTTTCTTTGCATTGGCTTGCAGATAAGTTAAAGCAGTAGAGGCACTTTCTTTCATTACATTCCCCAAATTACCCGTTAATTTTAATTCCCCTTTGCCTTCCGATAACAACGCTTCAATAAATAAAATATCTCCTCCAACATAGGTCCATGCAAGTCCTACCGCAACTCCAGGCATATTGACTGTCTTATAAATTTCATTGCTATACCTTGGTTGACCTAATATTTTATGCAAATCCAATTTACTTACGGTTGGTTTTACTTTATGCTTATAGGCCAATTCCTTAGCTTGATATCGCATAATGGAAGCCAATTGACGATCTAATTCCCTAACACCGCTCTCTCTAGTATAATCCTCAATTACTTTCTCCAAGACATTATCCTGCACCTTGAAATTTATTTTATCTAAACCATGTGCTGCTTTTTGTTTGGGCAACAAATGCCTCTTTGCAATTTCTACTTTTTCTTCAACCGCGTATCCACTTAAATCAATTATTTCCAAGCGGTCTCTTAAGGCTGGTTGAATATGACTAATATCATTCGCAGTAGCAATAAACAATGTTTTACTTAAATCATATTCTGATTCCAAATAGTTATCATAAAAACTATTATTTTGTTCTGGATCTAATACCTCCAATAATGCACTTGATGGGTCTCCTCTATGGTCACTTCCAATTTTATCTATTTCATCTAAAATCATCACCGGATTAGATGTTTTAACTTTTCTAATACTTTGAATAATTCTACCCGGCATAGCACCAATATATGTTTTTCGGTGTCCGCGTATTTCACTTTCATCATGTAATCCTCCTAAACTTACCCTTACATATTTACGTCCAATGGCATGTGCAATAGATTTACCTAAACTTGTTTTTCCAATACCGGGAGGTCCTAGAAAACATAAAATAGGACTCTTCATATCTCCTTTTAATTTTAAAACGGCCAAATATTCTAGTATACGATTTTTAATTTTACCCATTCCATAATGGTCTGCATCTAATACTTTTTTAGCATTCTTTAAATCATAGTTGTCATCGGTAAATTCATCCCAAGGTAGGTCCAGTAATAAATCCAAGTGATTATACACCACAGAATAATCTGGGGTGGAGGGATGCATGCGCTCTAATTTTTCCAATCCAGTTTGAAAAAGCTTCTTTGCGGCATCAGGCCATTTTTTGCCTTCTGCCTTTTTTTTCATTTCAGCTACTTCTCTTTCATTTGGATCACCCCCTAATTCATCCTTAATACTCTTTAATTGTTGTTGTAAAAAATAATCTCTTTGTTGCTTATCAATCTCAGTTCTAGTTTTGGTAGTCACCTTGTTTTTCAATTCCACAAACTGTAATTCCTGTTGTAAGAATTGAATTAATTTTTCGGCTCTTTGTGTAATGCTATGCTCCGCCAATAAACCCTGTTTTTCAGGAAGCTCTACATTTAAGTTGGAGCTTACAAAATTAATAAGGAATAAAGGGCTCTCTATATTTTTTAATATTAATGCGGCTTCGGATGGAAAATTAGGTGATAGCTGTATAATTTGCGTAGCTAAGTCCTTAATGGTAGATAAATAAGCTTGAAAGTTTTGGTCTGTTGGGCTTACTTTTTCTTCCACCAAAATTTTAATATCAGCTTTAAAAAATGGATCCTGCTCTTTAATGGCAAGTAATTCAAATCTTTTTTTTCCTTGAATGATAATAGTAGTTCCCCCATCCTGCATCTTAATCATTTTAACGATTTTTGCAACCGTCCCAATTTGACACAAATCATCAGGCGTTGGATCTTCGATATTGCCATTTTTTTGAGCAACCACACCAATTAACTTGTCATTATTGTACGCCGCTTTTACCGCTTGAATACTTTTATCTCTTCCAACCGTTATTGGTAAAACAACCCCTGGAAACAAGACCGTATTTTTTAAAGGCAGTATGGGAAGCTCATTAGGTATTTCAATGTCAGACTCCTGCTCCATATCTTGTTCATTAAATGAAAACAAGGGTATTACTTCGTTGTCTTCTTCTTCTCTAAATAAAAATCTATTCACTTTATTATAATTTATTTGATGGTCAATTTGACACAATTAAATTGAACCAATGCTAAATGTTAAGCTACTAGACTAATGCAATATTGGTGCCAAAATGCAAATAATAAGGTGCTAATTTAAGTTGGGTGCAAAAAAAATCCCTCCGTTATACGGAGGGACCTTCTTGCAAGAAGTAATATACTTCTAATTAGTGACCAGCAGTTGCAGTTGCAGCAGTTGCAGTTGCAGCAGTTGCAGTTGCAGGAGTAGGTTCTGGAGTTGCAGCTGGAGTTGCAGTTGTTGGTGTAGCATCACCTGTTTTTGATGCAGTACCAGTAGCACCGTCACCACCACATGCAGCTAAAGCAGCGATAGCCAAAATTGCGAATACTTTTTTCATTTTCAAAGTTTTAAGTTTGGTTAAAAATTATGTAGGCGAAGATATAGGTTAGCCATTAAAAAAACAAATTTTAACAATATTTTTTTATATAATATTATAAAAAATAATAATGCTATTTTTTTCTAAAATAGATCCTAACCGGCACCCCGGTGAACTTAAAGTTGGCCCTAACCTGATTCTCAAGATAATTTCGGTAAGGGGTCTTAATATCATCAGGGAAATTGGTAAAAAAGGCAAAACTTGGGACCCTGGTAGGCAGCTGTTGTACAAACTTTATTTTAATCACATGTCCCCTTACAACAGGTGCCTGATAATTGCCTATTGCCTTGAGCATCAATTCATTAAGCTTTGAAGTAGCTATTTTACGGTGTTTATTGTCAAACACATCCAAGGCCAATTCAATGGCTTTGAATATTCTAGTTTTTTCTACCGCCGAAATAAATAAGATAGGCACATCCGTAAAAGGTGCCAGTTTGTCTCTTAATACTTTTTCATAGTCTCTTGCTGTATTGGTTTCCTTGGTAATTAAGTCCCATTTGTTCACCAATACCACAATACCCTTTCCTTTTTTTGCCGCTAAACTAAATATGCTAAGGTCCTGAGCAGTAATGCCTTTGACAGCGTCAATTACCATTAAACAAACGTCGGCTTCGTCCATGGCTTTTATGGCGCGTATTACAGAGTAAAACTCTAAATCGTCCTTTTCCTTATTCTTACGCCTAATACCTGCGGTATCTATTAAAATAAATTCCTTCTGGAACATATTATAATGTGTATGAATGGTATCACGGGTGGTACCTGCAATATCACTTACAATGGTTCGGTCCTGACCAATCATAGCATTCAATAAACTAGACTTACCTACATTAGGCTGTCCAATAATGGCAATTTTTGGAACGGCGGGCGCTTCCTCAGGTTCTTCTCCATCAGGCAAAGCAGCCGCTTCTGAAATTGCTTTTCTGTTGGGTTCTTCTTTCATATCGGCAGTTACCGCATCTAGTAATTCACCTGTTCCACTTCCAGAAATTGCACTCACAAAATAGTTATGTTCAAAGCCCATACCATAAAATTCAGTGGCTTCTAAAGCCCTATTTGAATTGTCCACTTTATTCACGCAAACATAAACAGGCTTCGTTGTCCTTCTTAGTAAATCTGCCATAGCGGCATCCAAGTCGGTTAATCCAACGGCCGCATCCACCATAAAAATCATGGCATTTGCTTCCTCAATTGCAATCCTAACCTGCTTACGAATTTCAGTTTCAAACATATCTTTTGAATCTGGCACAAATCCACCCGTATCAATTACATTAAAATGCTTGCCCGACCATTCTGTTTCACCATATTGACGATCCCTGGTCACACCGCTAATATCATCTACAATGGCTTTACGTTCTTCTAATAAGCGATTAAATAAAGTACTTTTGCCCACATTGGGCCTTCCTACTATTGCAACTGTATAACTCATAATAATTCAATTTAATATTCAATTATAATATTTTAAGTAATTGTATTTCAATTATTTATTAAAATATTACATTTAATTATTGATAGCCAAACTCTTTTAATTTTGTATCATTGTCTCTCCACTTTGGCTTTACTTTTACAAATAATTCCAAATATACTTTGGCCCCTATAAAGTCCTCAATATCTTTCCTTGCTAAAGTGCCAATCTCCTTTATCATCTTCCCACCCTGTCCAATTATAATAGATTTTTGGGTTTCTCTATTCACAATAATATCCGCCTGTATTTTTACCAGTAAAGATTGTTCCTTAAAAGAGTTCACCAATACTGCAGTATGATAGGGAATTTCCTCCCCAAACAATTGGTAAATCTTTTCTCTTATGATTTCACTTACAAAGAACTTAGTAGGCATGTCGCTCAAATCCTCCTGATCAAAGAAAGGGTGCCCCCCTTCGGGTATAAGTTCTAATATTACTTTTAATAACCTGTCTATATCACTGTTATTCAATGCACTAATTGAAATTATTTTTTGACAATAAGGCTTAGTACTAAAATAAGCATTGGCCTCTTTTACCCTACCACCAACTGCCAAATCAGACTTATTCATTACCACGATACAGGGTACTTTTAATTTTAAGGAGGTGAACATTTGATCGATTTCCTCAAAATCATCTCTCACATCCACCATCAATAATCCCATATCGGCATCTTCCAAGGCACTTTTTACCGCACCCATCATTTTTTCATGGAGCTTGTACTTTGGATCAATGATCCCAGGCGTGTCGGAAAAGATAATTTGATATTCGTCTGGCTTATTCAAAAAGGCCTTAATTCTGTGTCTAGTAGTTTGCACTTTGGAAGAGACAATAGCCATCTTCTCACCCATAATGGCGTTCAGTAAAGTGCTCTTACCTGCATTTGGCTTCCCAAATATGTTTACAAACCCTACTTTCATGACCTGCCGTTCTTTTACCTTTAATATTACAAAGTTACTACAAAAAAAATCCGCTCTCGATATAGAATCGGGAGCGGGATTATGTTGCGAGGGAAGGGATCGAACCTCCGACCTTCGGGTTATGAGCCCGACGAGCTACCGCTGCTCTACCTCGCGATGTTTGGACGGCAAAGTTACGCCAATATTACCAGTAAAACAAGTTTAATCGAAAGAATAAGTGTTAATC
>Ga0114962_10005337_pt1 | contig 10055 bp, 5 predicted proteins | sample C_130820_MF_Meta_FD_87017 | JGI IMG/M metagenome (GOLD analysis project Ga0114962, IMG submission 87017) | Freshwater microbial communities from Lake Croche, Canada to study carbon cycling - C_130820_MF_MetaG | ecosystem: Environmental > Aquatic > Freshwater > Lake | place: Lake Croche, Canada...
CTTGTAGCAGCGAGGCCTCGGGACGAAACGTCTTGGCCCATCCGAGCGTCATCGCCACCTCGGTCTTCTCCCGGACGTCGCCGTCCACGACTTGGTCATAGACTTTGGCGTAAAAGGCGTCAAACAAGTGCTGGTTGCTCAACACCACAATGTCCTTCCCTCCCTTGCCGTCGGCCCCGTCTGGATTCGCAAAGCCCTCGGCCTCCCCCTCGTCCAGTTCAATCCGGCGGATCCGGTCCGCTGTGTAGTTCAAATAGAGATAGTGTGCGACAAGAACGCCCACGATGACGATCAACGCGACCTGAAACACATCCCACGACGTGTCCATCTACTTTGCGGCAAGGTAAAATCGTGCGGCAAAAACCCACGAACCTTCCAGGATGACCTCGCTCCTGAGAACGACCGAAGACCCAACGGCCACCTCCAAGCACACATTGTGCGGCTACGGCTGGGGCGACGTCCAGACAGCCCTTCTCCGGGCGATTGGAACCGCCGATATGCCACGGGCGCAACGCTGGGGCGCAGAGCTCGTGTGCTCCGAACTTGGCCTCGGTCGCTTGGAGGCCGTGCTGCTCCACGGGTGGGCGCTTCACGTGGGATCGGCCTACCCGGGATGGTGTCGCACGTGGTATCTGTCCATTGCACAACTGCGGAGTCTATGGCAGCGGAGCGGCGGCGATACAAAGACGATTCGCAATACGCCCACGGTGCGACAATTTGTAGGCGAGGCCATCGCCTCCCTTGTCCTCGCGGCCAAGCGGCCGTTGCCAGCACTTCCCACCGCCGCCGATTGCTTTCGTGAGGCGGAAGGAATGCGGATTCGGCTCCGCGCGGGCGGGGGCGTCGGAGACCAACCGGCGACGCGGCGTCTCTGGACCGCCGGCGTCGATGGGGGGGACTTAAAGGCGATTGGGAACGAATGCGAGGCGGCCCTCCGCACGGCGCAGACCTCGCGCCTCCTCTTTTGGATTACGTGGTTCTTTACCCTCGATGTTCAGCCGGACGCCCCTCCGGCCAAGGAACGAGGCCCGGCTCACTTGTCAGTCAAGGCCCGCAAAAGCCTCCTCTGGTTTCTGATTGCCCTGCTTAAATCGGTGGCCGACGAGACGGCCTTCTTGTCGGTCGAGGATCGTGCGGGCCTGTTTGGCGTCCTGGAGGTGACGTGGCCCAAACTCGGGACCAAGGGACGCAAAGACGTCGTCGCCGCGATTGCGCTGGCCGTCCACGATCATCTGCTCCACAAGGGCGGTGCCCTTCCACTCACTGCGCCGAGTGCCGGACCCTCCTTGGGCGCTGTGCGGTCCGCAATTACAATGCTTGATACGATGTATTCTAGTATAGGAGAGGAGGCACGACGATTTATGTTGGAAGCGCCAAAACTCGTGGGATTGACGAAGAGCGCAGAGCCTGTCGCAAAACCGCGTCTGTCGTCGCAGGATAAACTCGCGTTGGTCTTTTCCTTGGCCCGGTAACAAAATCACGAGGGTTAGTAAGATGGCGACACCCGCGCCCGCAGCAGCAGCAGCAGCAGCAGCAGCTCCCGGTCTCTTGCGTCGGCTTACGAGCGGCGTTACATCTGCAGGAGGATATCTACAGACCGGGATCACATCTGCGCGCACAGCAAATCTATCTGCGACAAAGTCTCTTGAAACGTTCCTCCGGAAGCTCGATCTCAAGCAGGTGGCGGATAGCGGGATTCCCTTGCTTGTCCTCGGACTCGCGACGCTCGCCTATGTGATCGCGGCAGTCATCTGTAGTTTTGACTTTGAATCGCCGTCCAACATTGCGCGAAAACAGCAACGCGCACTGTCCTCGTGGAGTGTCTATGGAACCCAGGAAGGAGGGCGGAACTCGATGGACCAGACGATCACGGCGGTTGCCTCCACGATGGCAAAGGACCAGATGATTCTCACAAATTTCTACATTCAAACGGCCAATGTCGCGGGACTGTTACAAGCGGGTAGTCGGACGGTGGGGAGCGTGGACGCCATTCGCTTTGCCCTGCTGGGAGGCGCACGCGCCTTTGTATTTGACGTGTGGCCCGATGTGGTCCCGGGGGACGGCCAACACGGTCCTGTGCTACTCACAATGGAACCCAATAGTATGTGGCGCCGCACCAGTTACAATTCGGTGCCCTTGGTCTCGGCTCTGTCACAATTGGTCTACGTCGCCTTTCAGGCGGGCTACAAGAGTACGACAAATGACGCGCTCATTGTCTATCTTCGCTTTCGCTACCCTCCTACCAAGAATGGACCGCGTGTGGATACAATGGATATGACGGCACGGACCCTTCAATCGACGATTCAACCGTATCGACTGGATGCCTCCTTCAACCGGTGCCGTGCGCAGGGCACGATTCCGATGCTGCCCTTGTCCGTCTTTGCAAAGAAGATCATTGTGGTGAGCAACACGTCGGGAGTCGGGTCGGCCCTCGTCGATTATATTAACATTGCGCCGCAGGGAGGGATTCCTGTGGAAGTGGCGAAGGACTATGCCAAGTCTATCATTCCATCGGCGGCAGGAGGGTCTGGCGACGCAAAGGCCTCGGCGGTTGCGACAATTCAACAGAATCTCACGTTTGTGGCTCCGCTGGGAGAGGACCCGGATGCGTATCGCAATGGGTGGGATGTTGCGGCGGCACAGAGCCTCGGCGTTCATTGCTGTGCGATGAATTTGGACCCCATGGCAAGGTCCGGCCAGGAGACCCTTGCGCAACAGTTCAAACTGAACAGTTATGTCTTGAAACCCAAGGACCTCTGGTACGCTCCGACGACGCTGCCAGCGCCGCAGCGGTCGCCTGATCCGGGATTCGGGTCGGGAAGTACAGCAGGCAGCATCACGATGCCGCAGGCGATGCGGTCTCCTATGTAATCTTACGAGTGGGGTCTGGCCCCTTGGAGCAAGGACTCTTCTACACCGGCACTTGTGCCGGTGTAGAAGGGCGACGCATCGACAGTCTAAATCTGGGTCCCATTATAGGACTAAATGGATCCGCGCGGATACAGCAGGATGCCCTCGGCGCCGCCTCCTGAAGACATCGTCAGTTGCTACGCGTGCAAAGGGCCACTGGCGGAGCCATTGGTGCTCTGTAGCTGCGGTTGCCGACTGCCCCTTCACCCGCAGTGTCACGGGTCGCTTGTACAACAACGCCAGGCGTGTCCTGTGTGCCGCCGCGTCTGGATGCCGCACCCGCAGAGTTGTAACCAAAGTGTCGTGTCGATGCCCTTCACGGAGGCCATCATCGAACGTCCCTTGACGCAGACGGAATGTACGTGGTCTTGTGAAACGCGGTGGATGGTATATAGCATTGTCTGCTTACTGATTGTGACGGGAACCTTGTTTCTCTTTTTTTATTACATTATCAAGTAATTCGAGGAGTGCGACCCATGGAAAATCGTTAGAGGAGACGGGACTTGCGACTGGCTTTGCGACGCCGAACGGTGGTTCGGCCCTTGGGGATGCTGACGCCTAGCGCTCGTAAGGCATCAGCTCTGCCCGCATTCAGCACTCTAGCAATTAATTCGCTTTTAACCTTGGCGAAAGGGGCCTTGTTAATCGCCTCCATAATGACTTCATTACTATAGTTTTTAAGCGAATTTATTAGGGCTGTTGAAGTGATTGTTCCACGTGATTCTAATTTTTCCCGAACGCTCTCCAATAATGTGTCGGCGGTGAATATGCCTCCATAGGGCACCATCGGTAATGCGCTCCCAGCTGCTGCTCCTCCAGGGGGAAGAGGAACCCCACCGAAAGGAAACGGCGGAGCCCCACCGAAAGGAGGGAAAGGAAACGGCGGAGCTACACCGAAAGGAGGGAAAGAAGGCGGAGCTACACCGAAAGGAGGGAAAGAAGGCGGAGCCCCAACGAAAGGAGGGGCACTCCCATACGGAACGAGCGCACCTTGTCCTCCTAGGAATTGTCCGCATGGCCCCATCGTTAATTGGAGGAGAGGAGGAGCAGGAGGAGCAGGAGCAGGAGGAGGAGCAGGAGTAGGAGCAGGAGCAGGAGCAGGAGGAGGAGCAGGAGCATCACCAGCGGCAGACCCCCCTCCAGACTTTTTGGGGGGCGCGGGGGATCTTGCTCGTCCTCCCTTCGGGCGAGCCACTGGTGCAAGTTGACCCTCTGGTGAACCATCTCTTTCGCCACCATCCTCTCTTGCTACAGCACGCCCACGTTGGCACTCACACCCACAGTAATAGACCGAGAGTGCGAACGCAAGTGCCCCCCCAAACACGGCTGCACTTTGTCCCGTGGCCCTCCAGTCTTGAATCGGAGGTGTGAAGAATAATTGGAACAGCATCATTATCTGGCTAACAGGGGACACCTCCGGTGCTGGGTCGTCCCACACTATTTCTGGATACTTATCGCGCGCGGCGGTTCTTAGAGCGAGCCCCTCCGTTTGTACAGTGCTCATCTCACCCTTAGGAGCTTGGGCTATCTGGATAATCTCAGAGAGAGCGTCAGGCGTCGGTACCAATTCACTGCGAATAAGCAACTCTATATATGCGTTTGCTTTGGCAAGGACCTCGCGACTGAGTTGTGCTCCGCGCTTGTCGGCTTCTGATCGTAACAATCCTGTAACCCGTGTATATGCGTCGTTGATTGTAATCTCGATTTTAGCATCAAGCGTCTTGCGGGCACTGACTGCTTCGCTTTTGCGGATTGCTAATTCTACGCCAACTGCTTCCCGTGTCAAGAGTGCCTCCACGAAGGTCTTCCCTTCGTCTTCCGGTAACGTTGACAAGATGGGGCCCAACGACTCTTTAAATTTCTCTTTTTCTATCAAGGTTTTGTCAGCACTAACGGTCGGAGGATTGTAAGGAAGTGGCCTATACGGAACTAACGCCAATGGCGTTCTTGAAGGGACTGGCATTGACGCAGCGGACGCAGCGGACGCAGCGGACGCCGCTTCCTCGGAAACCGTGGTCGTGGTGGAAAACATCAGGATTGGTGGAACTTGTTCGCGGACCAACACGGGGGGCGGGACATGAGGGTTCGTCGAAACGACAACCGCGCCATTTGCTTCTACGGTTGCGCCGGCAATTGTCAGCGCAGGAGATGGCGTTAGCTCAGCAAAGTTGAGGAAGAGGGAGGTGGGAGAACTAGGTGCGAGTTGGTATCTTGCGACACCATATCTAAAAAACCAATCAGCCATAAATTTGAAGGCACTGTCACTGACGGTGTCTATCACCCTAGCTTCCCCGGGTGTGATAAGCTTCTTTATTTCGTCAAGTATATCCAACAGTCGATCGGACGCGACAATCTCAGGATACAGTTCGGCGAGCGTGTCATTGATTTTAAACAATTTATATCGTTCTACTCCATCCAACCTCTGTTGGTCGCACACCAAGGTCAATCCTTCATGATCAATTGGAATGGGTCCTTGATAGGCATTCTGTGACCAGAGAGTCAACGCCCGAACATCCGGATGGCTTGATGTGGGATCGATCAATCGTGTCATCGCTGGTTTTACCCAATGAGTCAATAGCTCGTCGTATGCGTCTGCTCTTTCGTGTAATACGTCGATCGCAGTGTCAACCTCTGTACGCAACTCTTCGAGGGCATCACGATAATCTGGGTCTGTGTTAAAATTCTCAAGGATAGCACGGATACTGGCTTCAGGACCTTCTTTAGCGGTTTCCCATAGGCGGAGGATGTCTTGTTGCCTCTCGGCGTTCTCAACTTCTGCGCGTGGATAAGGAAGTTGGGAAAATAAATTCCCCTTCGTTCTGACCAAGTTCACCAAGTCCTTCGGAACAGGAGGTTGCGTGTCACCAAAGAGCCTCAGAACGTCAGCACCCACAACATACCGAAGATTATGAAAACTTGTCATGGCGCCTTCCACCGCCCCATCCGCGAGCCCGTTAAAGATGGCAAAGGACGATTTAAGTAATTCTTTTCCTGCAGAGGGGGCTGCGCGCCAGGTGTCTTCTAAGCGAGTCACGAACGATCCTGACATAAACGCAACTAATATCACAAACGCAAGTTTTGAGAGGAAGCCAATGGCGTCTCTCACGTCTCCGCCACCACGTTGTCGCCTTGACGGTCGTTGCGTTGCCCGCCTTGCTTGTCGCCGCCTTGCTTGTCGCCGAGTTCGGTTCGTTGCCCGACGCGCCATGCGTTCAGGCCAAGCTGCGAGCAACGAGGTTGCTTTGTTCACGAATATACCGATGCGCATCTTCGTCGCCGCATCGATGGTGTTGGAAATAGGGGGAGGTAGATCCTTGAGACGCGCAATCATCTCTGTAAGCGCGTCCTTGTCACGAACTGTGTTGTTCGCAATCTCATACAAGGACTGTAACGGCGAAGATCTGGCGATATAATTGCGAATCCCACTGTCGTTCGCATCACATAATAGACCCACAAACCGTTCCTTCTCGCTCAGGCGGCGTTGAAGTGCAGAACGAACTGGTGCGAATGCCTCTTGTATCGCGGCCATCACTAACTCCCTTTCCTTGTCGATATTCGCACTCCACTGCTCCGCTAATTTATCTTTTGCTGCGCGATTTGCCTTGTTTGCGCGATTTGCCTTGTTTGCTCGGATATTTTCATTAAATTGAGCAACTTGGCGTTGCGCATAAGCATTCGCGGCTGCGAAGTTGGTGGGCGGAAGGCCGTCAACGGATCCGCGACGACTTGTCGCAGCACTTGTCGCAGCACTTCCAACAACGCTTTCTCTGGCACTGCGTTCACCGACAGTTGATTCGTTAGGGTCAACGGATGGCAATGGACCGAGATGTGGCAATGGACCAGCCTCGTCGCCACCTGCCGCTTCTCGTTGGGACGCGGTTACCTCCGGTTCTTTCGGGTCCATTCTACTTCTCCCCTCTAGTTTAACTTGTCAGACCAACCCCGCAAAAATTGATGGGCGCGCGCACCACGGGGACTCCTTCCACCACAATGCCGACCTCGATTACGGACGGTGCCCTCGCGTGGCAACGCCTCGCCGTTAGGAATCCCCATCCAAGGGATGCGCGGATTACCTTTGACGAAGCCTCCCACACCTATACCATTGACGGGAGCCGCGCCGGATGGACATCGTGTACCCAATTCATCGGCGGATTCCACGAGCACTTTGATCCGGAGACGGTGATCACCAATATGATGCGGTCTCGGAAGTGGCCGCAATCGCCCTACTTTGGAATGACACGCGAGCAAATTAAGAAGCAGTGGTCGGATTCATGCGCCGAGGCCAGCGGAGCCGGGACCAAGATGCACTTGGACATTGAACGCTACTACAACGCGGAGCCGGTGGGGAATCTGGCGGGGGACGCCTATACACCCACACCGGGACTGGAATGGGACTACTTTCACGCCTTTGAGACGCGATGGCGGAAGGCCCGGGGCTTTGTCCCCCTTCGCACCGAATGGCTTGTGTTCAAGGAGGACCTTCAACTCGCTGGGTCCATTGATATGGTCTATACAAAACCCGATGGGACGTTGGCAATTTACGATTGGAAACGCACCAAAGAACTCAAGTATGAAAACAAGTGGCAATCAATGAAGGCCCCCATTGACCATCTGCCGGATACGAATTACTGGCACTATTCACTTCAACTCAACATCTATCGCCGCATTCTCCAAGAACTCTATGATGTCACCGTCTCCGAGTTGGCCCTGGTCATCCTTCACCCCAATCAGCCCTCGTTTCGCGTCGTCCGACTCAACTTGATGGACGCGGAAGTGGAGTGGATGATGGAGGCGCGACGCGCCTCCATGGGAGCCTCCAAGGGACCCCATGAGGTCCTACTCCACGCATAATAATCAGGCGTGGCGAATCGAAGGAGCCCCCACCTTGAGCGGCGGGACCACCCGCTTGAACCGAAGGGCCGTCTCTTCCCGACACTTGTTACAGTACTCTACGAGTTCTGTCACCTGTGTCCGAATAGTGGCGGTGTCGTGGTCAGGTCGCAGGATCTGCCGAATCAGATCCCGTGCTCCTGCGATATAGACCCCCCGCAAATCGGCCTTGGCCTGGCGCACTGCTGCGTTTTTTTCCGCTCGTTGAAGGGCCACAGGCCACGTCTCCTCGTTATACTCATTACACAAGTAGCGGACACGGAGTTTCCGAAAGAGTTCTTCGACGGATTCCTCGTCCCGCTCGGCATCTTCTTCCTCTCGCATAATCCGCCACGCTTCCATCAAGTAGGTGTTGTCGCGGGAGTCTGGTCGTGCGGCCTCTAGATTGGCCTGCACCGGAGGACCCTTGGCGACGCCGGGCCCACACGTACGAGGAGGGCGAAGGGCCAGTGTGATCGCACGGTCCAACTCACGACCGCAGAGGGTCACCGGGTCGACGGCAGCAAGAGCAGCGTCACCACCGGAGGCGGCGGTCGCAGAGCGGCCCGTGCGACGCAACCACTCAAAGTAGTGCGGGTTGTGGACAGGCCCTTCCGCAATCTTGCCGGTTCGCCAATTAAATCCTGTATTACACGCAGTACAAAACATTTGATCACAGCCTTCTATCTTACAGATACTGGCTCCGCATGTGGGACAGGACCGCGCTTCCTTTTGAAGTAGATGCGCCGTGGCGACCTTGCCCGCGTCGCACGTATGGAGCGTATCCTTGTCCTTGGACTCCCCTTTCCAATCGTGACACGCGGAACACGTCCAGGTGTCGCACAGTCCGCACTTCCACGCCGTGCTAAGAAATCCTTTACACGCGGGCGCAGGACAGGGCTTCACAAAGACGGCGCGCTCCTTGGTCGAGTGCTTCTGCGTGACGGATGTGTAGGACAAGGTGTTTTCCGTGGGCATGCGCAGACTCCCTACCGAGTCCACGACTTCTCGCGCCAACGCAAGTCGCCGTTCGCATTGGTAAATCGCCCGTTGCGTTTGTTCTAGTTTATTCTGGAGGACCATGCGCTCCGCTCTGCTTGTTGTCACAATGGTCCAGGCCTCGTTCACTGCGACCGCGTCTTCCTGCGTGGAAGGAAGGCGCGCTCGTTCGCGGTCGCGCAAGACTTGTTCTCGGTGCTTCTTGTATGTCTGCATGCGGAAGGACGCGGTTGTGTGCTTGTCGAGGAATTCACGATCCCATTGGGTTGTACAAGTAGGCGCATTGACGCACGGGAACGGCTCGGAGGTCATCGTTAGCGCGTGGGTCTGAAGGCAGGAGCGGCAAAGGGCGATTGCGCACGCCGGACACTCCAGTTTGAGCCGCACCGTTTTGTTAAAGGACTCTAAGCAAACAGCGCACGTTGACATTCTGTGCCACAGAGACACCCGTGAGACACGCTCTCAATTTTTTTACGATAGATGTGGCTTGATGGACGCGGGAAGACGGGCCTCGGGAAACTCCACGGTACCGTCCTCCTCTCTCATTAGTCGATTGTCGTAATTGACGAGCAGATAGGAGAGAGGAGCAGCCGTTGCGGAAGCAGCCGTTGCGGAAGCAGCCGTTGCGGAAGCTGCCGTTGCGGAAGCAGCCGTTGCGGAAGCTGCCGGTCGTACGATCTGCTCGACGACGAGGCTCTGCGTAGCCGGATCTATAAAGTGAAGGATGATGCCCACGCCCTTCCGATCGGCCACCCATTGCCAATCGGCGACGCGGAAGGTGAACGGGTGTCCGAGTGCGGCTTCCAGTCCCGCCGCGGTCATCCCCGTCACGGCCGCCACCATCGCCAGGGCCGCGACAGAGGGCGGGAGTCCGGCACGGGCCACCGCAGGCGCAATGGTCCCATAGTCCGCGCCGATCTCAGGTTCTTTCGAGACTTCTTCCGGATAGGTCAGGCCGCGCGTAAACGCAGTGGGTTTTCGTTGGTCGTATCCAAGACGTGTCAGCAATTCGGCGCTGCTGCCGCCCGGTGCCCCAAACAGCACTGAATCCTTTGTTTTCACCAGGTCCCCTGGTTTTAAGGACTTGATCGCAGAAACCCGGCCTTCCAACAGTTCGTGTGCTAGGTCAAAGGTCTCTAGGAATTCGTTGACAAGGCGCACCGTCAAGAGGCGCACGGGGTCCTCGTACCGCGCCGTCGTTGTCGTGTGAATGAGACACTTGCCTTCGTGCGCCCCCTCCGGTGGCGTCGCCCCTGCGGCTGCTCCACCACCGTGAC
>Ga0114962_10005338_pt1 | contig 10055 bp, 8 predicted proteins | sample C_130820_MF_Meta_FD_87017 | JGI IMG/M metagenome (GOLD analysis project Ga0114962, IMG submission 87017) | Freshwater microbial communities from Lake Croche, Canada to study carbon cycling - C_130820_MF_MetaG | ecosystem: Environmental > Aquatic > Freshwater > Lake | place: Lake Croche, Canada...
GAAGTCCCACTGCAACTTGTCCTGCCCAGCGAAGATCATCTTCGTTGACAGTCTTATCTAATGTAAAGATTGAACGAGTCTCTTCAAGGACTGCATCAATCTCTTTATCGCTTACCTTTTCAACACGTACACGTAAATCATCGAATTCAAGCACTTCCATATGGCCACCAAAGTGCGTGGTTACCATCGTCATATCTGTTGATACATCGAGCATTCCTGGGTACAAGTGGCCCATGATTCCGTGGCGCGAATTGCGCAATACCGCGCGAACTCCTGCAGCCTGAATCCAACTGTGGATCTTGGTCCATGCCCGCTCTTCGCGGAGAAAACCAGATACAGAGCGGAAAGGAACTCCTGCACGTTCGAAAGCATTTGCAACTTCAGGCAATGGACATGCACCGCAATAAGCGAGCCATGCACCGGTATCAAAGTTTGCGTGATCCATCTGCTCGGTTGGCTGCATGTTAATAACCAAGACCGGCGAATTTGCACGTTGAGCAATTGGAATAATCATTGAAGAAGTCATGTAGGTAGTAAGGAACATGACAATCATGTCGCAACCTGCGGCGCGCAACTTCTCTGCAGCGACTGCACCTTCCTGTGCATCAGAGATGAAGCCGACGTCAACAAGTTCTACATCCATCGCCCCAATACGTTGGGAAACGTACTTGGCTGATTCTTGTAGCTGCGGCAGCAGATGCGGAAACTGTGGCCAATATGTTCCGAGTCCACCTGCGACTAATCCAACTTTCACGGACTTCTTGGGGCGGCGTGCAGGAACGATTCGTTCGCGAGAAACGTTGAGCGTCATTCATTAACTCCGGGTGTTATTGAGCTTGGCTCTGATCGAGTCAAACGAGACGGCAAGAATAAGCATCAGGCCTTGCGCAATGCGCTGCCAGAAAGTTGGTACATCCATCAGAATCAAACCATTATTCAAGATTCCCACGATGAGTAGACCTAAAACAGTTCCAAAGATTGACCCACGACCGCCAGCAAGGCTGGCGCCTCCTAGAACAATTGCTGTAACTACCTGCAGTTCTAAACCCAGACCAGAGTTTGGAGAGCCCGCAGAAAGCTGTGATGTAAGTACTGCGCCAGCGAAGGCGGAGGCCACTGCAGAGAGGATAAATGTTTGGAAAATAACGCGGTTAGAACGAATACCCACAACGCGCGCTGCGTTTGGATTCGAACCGATTGCATAAATAGAGCGACCAAATTTTGTAAAGCGAAGAGTGATTGCACCAATAATTGCCAAAACAGCAAAGATAATAATTGGTAGGGGAATGTTGAGAGGTTGGGCGGTTCCAAGCCATTCAAAGTTATTCATTCCAACTGTCTGACCGTTACCAATGAGCAATGCGACTCCATACAGGAACCCAAGACCACCCAAGGTTGTAATGAGGGCATTTACTCCGATTACCGTAACGATAAATCCATTAAAACAACCAAATGCAAGACCAAAAACTAGAACGGCTAGCAGTCCGAGTGGGACGCCATGTGCATTAACCACCTGAGCCAGCATCATTCCCGAGACAGCAGCTGCAGAGCCCACCGAAAGGTCGATCTGTCCTGCAATAATCAAGAAGGTTGAAGAAATGCAAACAATTCCAGTGACAGCGGCGTTAGCAAGAATATTCTTAAAGTTTTCAACTTGGAAAAAGTATTCACTGGCAAAAGTAAAGTAGACCATCATCAAGATAAGTACCGCGACAAGTGGTGCGGTATCAGGAATCTTGCGGCGCTTCTTTGAATCGTCCTCGCTACCTTGGACCTTTGATCCTGCTCTCAGTTTTACCATTCTTGTGTCCTGCTCCTAACTGGATGCCGCTATGAGTTTATTTGCCTGCACTAAATCATCTGTAAATTCAGCAGAAATTTCACCGCGCGATACGACTAGGGCGCGATCTGCTAGAAGTACTACTTCTTCATAATCTGATGTCGCAACCAGGACAGCCATATTTGTCTCTTTCGCCTGCTTGCGAATAATTTCGTAGATGTCACGACGTGCACCTACATCCACTCCACGAGTTGGTTCGACAAGCAAGAGAACATTGACCTTTGCTTCAAACCAGCGACCCAAGAGAACTTTCTGCTGGTTTCCTCCGGAGAGCGTTGCAATTTCTTGGCTTGGGCCCCGGCGTGCACTAATGCTTAGCGCATCTGCCCAGGTTCCATATGCAGCTTCTTCATCCATCTTGCGAATAAAGCCGGCTTTAGCCATTCGTGCCCACGAAGCCACAGAAAGATTTTCGGCCACTGAGCGAATCGCGAAAGATCCTAAGCGTTGACGATCTGCTGGTAGATATCCAATCTTTTTGGAAGTTGAATCTTGTGGCGACTTAGGTTGAAACTTCTCACCGTTAATAATGATGTCACCAGATGAAATTCCACGAAGTCCAAAAATACTTTCTAGAATTTCAGAGGTTCCAGAACCGATTTTTCCAAATAAACAAACTACTTCACCTTGGTTTACGTCGAAAGATATATTTTTATAAACTTCACCATCAGCCAAATTCTTGACTTCTAGAGCACGCGTTGTTCCTTTAGAGACAACTGGGCGAGAGTTTTGTGCCGCTGCGTGACCAAGCATCGCAGTTACTAACTCTTCTCGGCTAACTTCTTTCGCACCTTCATTAAGAACTGAATTTCCATCGCGGAGAACCTGAACGCGGTCTGCAACGCGATTAACCTCGTCAAGGCGGTGGGTGATATAGACCATTCCCACGCCCTGCGCTTTGAGTTGATCCATAACTTTAAACAGGCGCTCAACCTCAACATTTGAGAGAGCAGCCGAAGGTTCATCAAGAACCAAAATCTTTGCATTTTGAATAAGCGCACGTGCAATTTCCAATAACTGGCGTTCACCGACTCGAAGAGAACCCGCTTCTACATCTAGAGGGATATTGACTTCTAGTCGATCAAGAACATCTTGTGCTTTCTCACGCAACTCTTTCCAAGCAACTTTTCCTCCGGATGTGGGCCACTGACCAAGAAAAATATTTTCAGCAACCGATAGAGAAGGAGCGTCGTTTAATTCTTGGAAGATCATACGAATACCGAGCTCTCTGGCCTGATAAACATCAAGTTCAGAGAGCTCGGTACCGTTAATTTTGATTACGCCTTCTGTTGGGCTGATGTCGCCCGCCAGAATCTTCACGAGAGTGGATTTACCTGCCCCGTTTTCCCCGAGAAGTGCTACGACTTCTCCGGCGTTGACAGTTAAATCCACTCCGTGCAGAACTTCCACACTGTTATAAGACTTCTTAATGCGTTCTAAACGAATTAACTCCGTCGTGCTCGACATTATGAACTCTCCTTAAACAGCTAGTCGTTAACGTACTTTTTACTTTTGCAGGTTTATGCGCACTTAGCCTTTGACGCTGGGAACAGCGTGAAGACGTTTGATGCGTTAACTGCAACGTGCTTGATCTTCAACTGGAATGGAACTGGCTTTCCCTTGATGAGATCAAGAAGGTATGGAACACCAATCTCGCCATAACGCTCTGGGAAGTATGCGGTTGCACCAATCCAGTGAGTGTTCTTAGCGATATCGCAGTGAGCTGAAGCAGCTGCACCTTGTGAACCAGCGTAGATGTCACCATCGCGGCCAATAGCCTTAGCAGCAGCGAATGCGCCTTGGATACCTTCATCGTTGATTGCTACAACAGCAATCTTGTGTGCATTTGGAAGGGTTGTAAGTGCATCCTTCATCTTTGCAAGAGCAGGCTCAAGTCGACCAGCATCAATCTGAATCAACTTGTCACCGATCTTTCCGCAAACAGATTCAAAACCTGTGCGGTATCCACCCATACGAGCAGCGTTTACAACGCCTACGCCGTAATCTTCAAGTGAGATGAATGAATCGAATTGGCAGTTAAATGTCTTCTTGAAGTATTCTCCAAGAGCTTTACCTGTTACTTCACCTGCGTAGCTGTTGTCAGCTCCCATAAATGCTTTCTGACATGGATCTTGCTCGATATCAATTGCAATAACTGGAACCTGTGGTCCAGCCTTACAAATTGCAGCTGATGCTGAAGCAACAGGCTGGAAGTTCAAGTATCCCTGAACCTTCTTGAGCTTGAATGTCTTTGCGCAGTTAAGTGCCTTTGCAGCATCCAACTTGGAATCGCAGAAGATCAATGTTGCGCCAGCAGCTTTAGCCTCGCGCGCGATTGAATCGTGAACATCCTTACCGAAACCAATTGCATCATCGAGACCGATAAGACCAATTGTGATTCCTTTTCCACTGCCTGGGACAGCTTTACGGAAGTCATACTGACCAGCTGATGCTGGAAGCACTGATGTTGCAACTACTGCAGCAATTGCTACAGCAGCGATCGCACCGGCGCGGAATTTAGAAGAAACTTTCATACTCCACCGTGACCTTTCATTACATTTGTTATGGGCAAGATGTTCAGAGGCCATTCCCCGGACACCATTGTTGCCGTAACTGGAATCCTTTCCTGCCGTATGGGGCGTGTCAATAGAAAACCCATCCTTAAGGCAAGATAAATAAATCGTTATAATTGAACAGTCGTTTGAACATTCCAGCATTTTTGAACAGGATTCATCCAGTGCCCATCCCTATGAACGAGCAAAAGATCGGTGGCTAAAAGTTACTTCAGCTCCGAGACGCGTTCGGCGATTCTGTACTTTTTGATGTAGTCACGATCGAGTTCCCAACCCAAGCCAGGGGTGTCGTTGAGCTGCATATAGCCATCCTTGAGCGCTGGACGGTTTGCAATCATGTTGTGCCAGATTGGATCGCGCTTGGGGTGGAAGAACTCAAGATAAGTACCGTGCGGAATCGATGCAAGAAGATGCGAAGCAACCTGAGGCTCTTCGTGATGTGCCATCTTCACGTCGTAAACAGTTGCTATTGCCGCCGCACGGCGCCATTCTGTTGGACCGCCCGACCATGATGAATCAAAGTTACAGTAGTCAATCGAACCGGTTTCCATAAGGTCGCGACAACCTGCGGCTGAAAATTCAGTTTGGCCAGCAGTAACGGCTACGTTTCCAACGTATCGAACATCGCGCATCGCCTTTTTATCATTCTGCCAAATGCATGGTTCTTCAAACCATAGGAGGTTGTCATCGGCAACCAGATGTGAAAATTTAATTGCTTGCGGAACCGTATAGCCTTGATTTGCATCTACTGCGATACGGAAGTTATCTCCACCAACGCGACGTGCTTCTTTAAATCGCTTTGCATCTTCTTCGGGCTCTAATCCGCCAATTTTAAATTTCATTCCTGCAAATTGTTGTTCAAGAAGGTATTCAACTTCTTGCTGAATTGTTAAATCACTTCCGTAATAACCACCAATCGTGATTACGGGAATCTTGGATCGATATCCACCCCAGAGCTTCCACAGTGGCGCGTTATAGGCTTTTCCGAGCAAATCCCAGAGAGTTACATCGATTGAAGCTGTTGCAACTAATCCCAGACGGCGATCGCGGAGAATGTCCCAGGTCGCAGGGCGACAAAGCTCCCAAAGTTTCTCTATCTCAAAGGCATCCTTACCCAAGATCAATGGGGCAAGTTCTTCATGAATGATGTTGTCGATTTCTAGCAAGCCCGCGTCTTCATCGCCTGCATACGCCTCGCCTATGAGCCCTGATTTTGTAAATATACGAGTAATTGTCGTTGAGCGATGGGTCATCTTGTAATGACTGCCCTTGTAAACCGTTTCTAGCGGGACGCGGACTGACTCAGTTTCTACACGAGTGATGGTCAGGTCCATATGGAGCCTCCTGGGCTAGTGATTTCTGGAAACGATTCCTAATTCTAAAGGTGAAAGCCAACCTGTCAATATGGCTCTTGGAAAACTTTTCTGGAAAAAATTTCCAGTTTCTATTCATATTGGTCCGTTATCGGACTAACCTCCCTAACCATGGGAAAGAATCGAATCACGATTCATGATGTCGCAGCCAATGCTGGGGTCGCAATTTCCAGCGTCTCAAGAGTTCTCTCTGGGCATCTTGATGTTTCCGACAAAATGCGCGCCAAAGTTGAAGCTGCAGTCGCCGAACTTGATTACGAACCAGATCACTTAGCCCAATCTCTGCGCAAAGGTGCAACAAACACAATCGGTTTCATGATTCGAGATATCACCAATCCCCTCTTCTCAATTGTTGCGCAAAGCGCTGAACATGAATTGCGAAAAGCTGGATACTCAATGATCTTGATTAATTCGCACGGAGAATTAGATGCAGAGAAAGAGAATTTTGCGCTCTTCAAAAGACGTCGAATTGATGGTGTTATCGCATCACTTGTTTCAGAAGATTCTCCATACGTTCGAAACACCATAAAGGAACTGGGAGCTCCCGTCGTGCTTCTCGACCGTGAAGTAACGGGATTAAATGCCAGCGCCGTCATCTGTGACCATGCACAAGGTGTAAAGAATGCAACTACAGATTTAATTAAAAACGGACATAAGAAAATTGCCTTTGTTTCAGGCCGTAAGGATGTATTCATTTCCCGCAATCGCATCAAAGGTTTTGAGGAAGCCATGAGTGACGCAAAGATAAAAATTAATGAAAACCACATCCGTCTAGGTAAATTTGGTGAAGAATTTGCGTACGAGCAAACTAAAGATTTGTTCTCGAGCAAGAACAAGCCAACTGCACTGATTACCGGTGGAATTGGTGCATCTACTGGTGCGCTACGGGCACTGAAAGAATTAAAGATAAAACCCGGCAAAGATGTCGCATTTGTCGCGCTCGATGAATGGCCGATGTTTGACGTTCTCACCTCAGATTTATCTTCGGTTTATCGCGACCCTGAGGAGATGGGGCGACAATCAGCGCGTTTAATACTTGAACTTATTGCAGATAAAGCACCCTCACAAGCCATTGTGCCGACAACCTACCGAGCGCGTTCAAGCAGTAAGGCCCTCTCACGTGCGTGATTCAAAGGCAGGAGAGTTGATTCTTGAATCTCTTACGAAGAGTACCCAGGAAATTAGAAGGGATCGGCTTGAAACTCTCTTCCAAGATTTTGTGGCTTGTACTGTATTGGGGGAAAAGCATTACGGGGCGAGCTCCCCTGCACTCTCTTCGGGTGTCTCTGAAAGGGCTGTCACTTTAGGTTTATATGCGAGTGCGTTGGATATAGATGATGTCGATTGGAGAGTTCTAACTCATCCGGGTTCAATAATCTGGCCTATCGCAGTTTCGATAGGCATTGAAAGAGGCTTGGCGCTTACGGAGGTTTACCAAGCTGCAGCGTATGGCTACAGATCCGGTGCAACTATCGCCAATTTCTTTGGGCCTTCACATAGATCAAAATGGCATGCCACATCAACAAGTGGAGCATTTGCCGCCACATCAACTGCAGCGATTGCTCTTGGCCTTACGAAACAGCAACACCTGAATGCGCTTCATATTTGTGCGATGAATATCGGTGGTTCGCCGCAGGCCGGTTTTGAACGAAAAGGTGCACCGCAAACAAACCGTGCCGCTGCCATTTCATTAGGGATTACCAGCGCTCATGCAGCCCTTGTGGGTGCACCTCATGTTGAAGATATCTGGAGCGGGCCTCGTGGACTGTTTGAAATGTTTTCTGTTGAAGCAGTTTCATCAGAAATTCTCAACGGCATCGATACAGCAGAACTTCGATTAATTGACACGAATGGTTTTGCTCACTCAGCTGTAGCCGCTGCATGGAAATTATATTTAGCGCTCAATGAAGAAGTTGATTCCATCACTGTTGTTCTTCCCGCTTCAGTTGCAGCGATATTGGATGCATCACTCGGTGGTCCTTGGTGGAACTCTGCCTACGCTGTTGCAGCGCTGTGGGAATCTGGAGATCCAACTAACTTGCGGAATGCATCACGATTTCTCTCTGTCACACATTTGGAATTTGAAGATATGCCAATTGGTGCAGGAAAAGTAAGAGTTACGTCACTAGGTGGTGTACGCGAAGAATATGTTGATCGTGCGCCTGAAGAAATTGCATGGCGCGCGGTCAAGTGGGATAAAGCGAGAATTACCAGTGCAGAAGATTCCTATAGACGATGCTCTAGCTTTCCGCTTGCAGCACTTCGATAAGCAATATCCAAAGCCTCTACAGAGCGAGCACCTAGTTCTCCGGGTGAGTAATTTATAAACTTCTGGCCTTTTCCAGCAGCAACCAGCGCATCGATTGGTCCCTGACAGTTGTAATAGCCTGCATCATCATCCAGATCTAACTTGATATTTTCGCCTTTGTAATACAACCAGACTGCGGCTCTCTCTAGGTCCAAGAGGATTTGACCGTCAGAACCAATGGCTCTTAATTCGAGTGCGTGATAGGCCTTGTGAGCTTTTGCATGAGCTGAACCTCCTGAGACTGAACCAATCGCTCCACCTTCAAATCGATAGCTAATTGCATCGTGCATCTCTACAGGCGCGTTCATAGGAGCAGTCATTAGTGCAAAACCAGATTCAGCGCGAGCGCCCGTTAGCCACAATCCCATTCCAAGTCCATGGCTCAATTGTGCCTGGCCATAGCCTCCACCAGAAAGCGATGGATCTGTCCATGTCTTCTCATCAGGCAAAGATTCTGGTGTTGCGTCAGGATAAGCACCAGTATTAGAAAGAAGTTCTCGAGTCATCGATGACATATGGATAGTGAGATGTTCGAGATCACCTATTCCATACTTTTCCATCAAGGTTTTTGCTTCTTGCATCATTGGCAGGTAATTCCAGCCAAAGGCAATAACCAACTCTTTACCAACTCGCTTTGCCGTTGCATCAAGATCCCAAGCATCTTTCGGATTGATTGTGACCGGCTTTTCACACATAACGTGCGCACCTGATTCCAGTGCAGCTTTTGCGTGTTCATGATGCAACCCAGTTGGGCTACCGATGACACAAATATCCACACCTGCTTCTAAGACATCATGATAATCCTCAGAAGCGACTTGAAATCCATATCGGTCGGCAATCTTCTTAAGTATTTCTGGACCTTTGCGAGAGATTCCAACAAATTCAAGATCGTTATGCTTAGCAAGACTTGGAAGGTGTGAAGCGATTGCCCAGCTTCCAGCACCGATAACGCCAACACGAACTTTTGCCATAATTCCTTATTCTCCCCCTTGGACTGCAGATAAGTATCCAATATTCTTGCCAAAGGTCAAGAGTTCGTTCCTGGGCACTTGGGGACAATCACTTCGGTAAACGAGAGGTACTGCTATGGAGAGAGTCTGTTTCACCTTTGATATTTATGATGGCAAAGTTGCCGAGTACGAGAAGCGCCACGCGGAAATCTGGCCAGAGCTCGTTGAAGCGCTTCACGAATGCGGCTTCACAAATTACACAATTTTTCGCCGTGGACTTACCGCAGTTGGATACCTGGAAGCAGTGCCAAATAAAGCAACTGCTTTTGAAAAACTATCAAAGTATGAAGTGAACGGGAAATGGGCTAAGTGGTTTGAGGACATTATTGTCAATTTGGCGGATAGCCAAGGAAATCTCATTGAGCTCAAAGAGATTTGGCATCTTGCAGAATAAATACTCTAACCATTGAAGGTGTTCTCAAGATTACCTAGGGTATTTATAATTTTTTTGGCGAAGACGAGGAGATTTGAACTCCTGAAGGGTTTAACCCCTTACCTCGTTAGCAGTGAGGACTGCGAGGTCGCCCATACTTTTCCTAGAATTCCTTTTACCTACGGCGCGCAAGGAGGGCTGTCAAGCGTGCCTTACGGTCTGCGGCAACCTTTTCGACTGATGCGATAGCCTGCTGAATCTTCTCAAACGAATCAAGTGACGACTGTGGAAGCTTCTTCAATGAAGTAAGAATCGAGGACTTAATCTTTGAATCTTGCGGAATCAAACCCACAGCTATGAGATCAGATGAGTAATAGCTCTTCCCTTCAGCCACTTTATCGACTGTCGCAAATTTAAGAACAACTTTTTCGATTTGTTTGATATCGCCGCGCTGCGATTCAGGTAGCTTGGCAATATCAGTATTTACCAAATCAATATTTTTCGCCGTGACACCGTTTATATCTGCCTTAAGTAGCTGATCTGCAGTTAGCGGCTTTCCTAAAGAGAGAACGCTTTTA
>Ga0114962_10005340_pt1 | contig 10053 bp, 7 predicted proteins | sample C_130820_MF_Meta_FD_87017 | JGI IMG/M metagenome (GOLD analysis project Ga0114962, IMG submission 87017) | Freshwater microbial communities from Lake Croche, Canada to study carbon cycling - C_130820_MF_MetaG | ecosystem: Environmental > Aquatic > Freshwater > Lake | place: Lake Croche, Canada...
CCATCGGACGCTCAAGCAGTTCTTCGGCAAAGCCACCAAAGAGGCCAGTGAGCACATCGCGCGCTAGCGCATTAGTTGCCCATTCATGGTCAGCCTGATCTCCAAGAACAACATCACGAACAGTGGACTTCGGGTCCGGAGTATCAATCTGCTTCAGCACGCCGACAGCGATGTCATTTGCCTGAGAAACACGTCCGCTATTTGGCTCTTCTGCGCCTGACATGACTCGAATGAGCGAAGACTTGCCGCCACCATTGCGACCAACAATGCCGATACGAGCACTTTGAGCAAGACCCAGGGACACCGAGTCGAGCACTGGACCTTTGCCGTATGTCAGTGAGACATTTTCCAGATTGATCAGATTGCGTGGCGCCACGAGTAACCTTTCGTTACATTCATTGTTGCAGTAAAACTAGAGGAGTAGATCCGTCGTGGACTACAAGGATTCTTGTTGTCTTATTCGCTTTCGCCCGAAAATTAAGTGACCGAAGTAACCGATGACAAGTGCAAAGATTACGCCCACGTTGGAATACGCCCATGGCCCTTGCTTGCCGCCGATAGCACCAATGAAGTAGCCCTGCCAGCCCAGCCACGATGCAAATGTGTTGGTGACGAAACCCCAACCCACAACTGTGCCTAGTGCCAAAATGACGAGTGATCGGTGATTCCAAGCGCCGTATCGACCAGTCGGTGTAAATAGGTCCGATTCGGTGTAGTCCTGCTTGCGCAACGTCACATCTGCAACAAAAATGGCTGACCATGCTGCAAGCGGCACGCCGAGTGTGATGAGAAAACCTTGGAATGGGACGGAGAAATCATTGGCGAACCAAGCGATGTAAACGGTACCAGCAAGCATGATGCAGGCATCAATACCAGCGGCTACGTGACGCTTGACCGGTAGTCCGATAGAGATTAGCGCAAGCCCTGAGGAATATAGGTCCAGAATTGCTCCACCAATCAAACCAAGAACAGCGACGATGGCGAACGGAATCAAGTACCAGCTCGGTAGTAAAGCAGTCAGGGCCCCGATGGGATCCATCGCAATTCCGTCTGAGAGCTGCTTACTACTTCCGGCAAGCAATGCTCCGTAACTTACCAGGACGACGGGAACGACTGAGGAGCCAAAAACGGTCCATCCGATTACGCCCGAACTTGAGGAGTTACGGGGTAAATATCGAGAGTAGTCGGCAGCACAATTCACCCAGCCAAGACCAATGCCAGTGACAGCGAAGATGATGGCGCCGATGGCACTTTGCAGGGTGCCAGCGGGAATTGCTGAAACAGCAGACCAGTTGACTTCGTGAAATGTGAGCCCGATGTAGCCAATAGTCATCACGATGGTCACTAATGTCAGCCACTTTTGTAGTCGCATGATGACCGTAAAACCGAGAATCCCACCGAGTACGGTGAGAGATACCGAGACGGCAAAGCCGAGTAAGAGAGCTACATTGTGGCTGACGTGTCCTACACGATTGAAGACGGTGCCAGTGGCAAGTGTGGCCAGGGATACGAGGACTGTTTCCCAGCCGACAAATGTGAGATACGAAAGCAGACCAGGGACGATGTTGCCCTTAACACCGAATGCTGCTCGGGAAAGAACCATGGTTGGAGCATTGGACTTCTTGCCGGCCAGTGAACTGAAACCCACGAGGAGAAATGACAGCACTGTGCCGATGAGCGCGGCAATCGTTGCCTGAATGAACGAGATGCCGTAGCCCAAGAAGAACGAACCGTAAGACAGCGCGAGTAACGACACATTTGCCCCACACCAGGGCCAAAACAGGCTGCGTGGCTTGCCATGTCGTTCGGATTCGTCAATGACGTTTGTGCCATTAAGTTCCAGGTTCAAACTGGGGCGAGGCATGGTTATTCCTTTCGGAATGGTTGCGCGACTTTAAGAAAGAAGCGTAGAGAGATTGGCAACTACTTGTGCAGTCGCAGTTGAGTTGTTGAGTGTGTAGAAATGGAAGCCTTGTGCGCCGGCACTGTGAACCTCATGGCAGATTTGCGTCGCAATTTCAATGCCCAGTTCCTTGGTGCCTTCAATGTCATCTTTCAGACTCTCAAATTGATCAAGGTACTTGGCTGGCATGCTGCCACCGCTCAGTTCCAACATGCGAGTTATTTGTCGGTAACTCGTCACGGCCATAATGCCAGGGTGCACAACCAGCTTTGAACCACGCTTAGCCAGTGCTTCGATTAGCGCAGCATAACGAGCGCTATCAAACACGAATTGTGTGATGGCAAAAGTGGCTCCAAGTTCCTCTTTGCGCAACAGAACCTCAATGTCCTGATCGAAGTTGCCGCGTGATGCAGGATGAACGTCTGGGAACGCTGCTACACCAATATTGAATCCACCGATTGAGGTGGCAAGATCAACTAGCTCATCTGCGTGGTTCAAGCCGGATGGGGTAGCAGTCCATTCAGCAGTGGGGCCACCTACTGGATCTCCACGCAGAGCAAGAATGTCGTGAATATTTGCACGCTTGTATTGGTGAAGAATCTCGATGAGTTCGTCTTTGGTTGAGCCAACGCAGGTCAAATGCGCGATGGTTCGGTAGCCAGTGCGTTCAAAGATTTCACAGGCAATAGCGATTGTTCGATCACGGGTTGAGCCGCCTGCTCCATAGGTGACCGAAACAAAATCAGGCGCAAATTCGGCTAAACCTGATATTGCTGTCCAGAGTTGTTCCTCACCTGCTGCATCTTTGGGTGGGAAGAACTCAAAGGAGACGGTCGGTCGACTAGCGAGCATTGAAGTATTTCGCTTCTGGATGATGCACGATAATCGCTGACGTTGACTGTTCTGGATGTAGTTGGAACTCTTCAGACAAATTCACACCAATACGCTGCGGCTCTAGCAACTCGCAAAGTTGCACTTGGTCTTCCAAATCAGGGCACGCTGGATAACCAAACGAGTATCGAGAACCTCGATAGCCCTGGTCCAAGATCTTGTCTAGTTCAGGTGAGTCCTCGCCACCGAAGCCAAGTTCCTCACGAATGCGACCATGCCAGTGTTCGGCAAGCGCTTCAGTGAGTTGGACTGACAAACCATGAAGTTCGAGGTACTCGCGGTATGCATCGCGCGCAAAGAGTTCATTGGCTGCGACGCTGACAGCATTTCCCATTGTGACCACATGGAATGCCACCACGTCGGTCTTTCCAGATTCCTTGCTCGCAAAAAAGTCAGATAGGCAGAGTCGACGGTCACGAGATTGGCGGGGGAAGCTAAAGCGAGTGCGTTCAGTTCCCTCAAGCTCACCTTCGTGATGCAGGATGACCAGATCATTGCCTTCGCTGTAGCAAGGGAAGTATCCGTACACGACAGCTGCTTCTAGCCAGCCATTTGCTTGAGCTTCATTCAAAAGCATACGTAGGCGTGGTCGACCTTCATTCTCGACCATTTCTTCGTAAGCACCCTTGCCACCCTTGAGGCCCCATTGGCCCATGAAGAGCGCGCGTTCATCGAGCATGTCCACATAGTCGGCTAGCGCAATACCCTTAATTACGCGACTGCCCCAGAAGGGTGGGGTGGGGATGGAATTGTCATCAGCGACATCGCTACGAACAGTATCGATGACTTCATCCTCGGTCGACTCGTCAAGCTTCTTCACACGGCGTTTACGCAATTCAGGAAGCACCGCAGATTCGTCGCCATTTTTGATGCCCATGAAGTTGTCCATCAGGCTCAACCCTTCAAAGGCGTCCTTGGCGTAACGAACTGAACCGGGGAAGAGCGCGTCTAAGTCATCCTCAACAAAGGCGCGAGTCAGAGCAGCTCCGCCAAGAATGACTGGCCAACGCTGATCTAATCCCCGAGTAGTAAGTTCCTGAAGATTTTCCTTCATGATGACTGTCGACTTCACCAACAAGCCAGACAAGCCAATGACGTCAACATTATGTTCAATAGCTGCATCAATGATGGAGTTGATTGGCTGCTTGATGCCTATGTTGACGACCTGGTAACCATTGTTGGTCAAGATGATGTCGACCAGGTTCTTGCCAATGTCGTGCACGTCGCCCTTGACAGTTGCCAACAAGATTTTGCCGCGACCAGAGCCATCTTGCTTTTCCATGTGTGGCTCAAGGTAGGCGACTGCCTTCTTCATGACTTCTGCAGACTGCAAGACGAACGGCAACTGCATTTCGCCCTTGCCAAAGAGATCTCCAACAACCTTCATGCCTTCGAGGAGGTAGTCGTTAATGATGGCAAGCGGGTCAAGGCCGCTAGCAAGCGCCTCATCTAAATCAGGTTCTAGTCCCTTGCTTTCACCATCAATGATGCGTCGCGGGAGGCGCTCAGACATAGGAAGGAGCGACAGTTCCTCAGAGCGTGACATTCGAGACTTTGCCTCAACGGCATTTTCAAACAAAGCGAGGAATGCCTGCAGTGGATCGTAGATGACTTGATCGCCATCGAAGGTTCGGCGGTCATAGATCAAATCGAGAGCGACATCGCGCTGATCCTGGGGAATGCGAGCAATCGGCATAATCTTTGAAGGATGTGCAATCGCGGAATCTAGACCAGCCTGTCGTGCTTCATGCAAGAACATGGAGTTCAGCACTACGCGGGCCGCAGGGTTCAAACCGAAAGAGACATTGCTGATTCCGAGCGTGGTCTGTACGTCAGGATAAGCAGCCTTGATCTGACGGATTGCCTCAATGGTTTCGATGCCGTCGCGACGAGTTTCTTCTTGTCCCGTAGCGATTGGGAAGGTGAGGCTATCTATGAGAATGTCACCGACATTCATGCCCCAGTTGCCAGTGAGGTCTTCAATCAGACGTGAGGCAACCTTGACTTTCCACTCAGTGGTTCGAGCTTGGCCCTCTTCATCGATGGTCAGTGCAACTACTGCGGCGCCGTGCTCTTTAACGAGGGGCATGATGCGAGCAAAACGTGAATCTGGACCATCGCCATCTTCGTAATTGACTGAGTTCACAACCGAACGGCCACCGAGGCATTCCAGCCCGGCCTGCAAAACCTGCGGTTCCGTTGAGTCAAGCACAATTGGCAGGGTAGAAGCTGTGGCAAGCAGAGACGCAAGCTTGGTCATGTCGCTCACGCCATCACGACCAACATAATCGACGGAGAGATCAAGCATGTGCGCTCCGTCACGGATCTGCTCTTTTGCAATGTCGATGCAGGCATTCCAGTCTTCGGCGAGTAGTGCCTCGCGGAATGCCCGTGAGCCATTGGCATTGGCACGTTCTCCAATGGCCATATAGGTCAGATCTTGACGAAATGGGACGTGCTGGTAGATCGACGAAGCGCCTGGCTCTGGAGCAGGATTGCGATGAACTAGTGAACGTCCGCCAACTTTGTCAGAGATGGCCTTGATGTGTGCAGGTGTGGTGCCACAGCATCCACCAACTAGCACTAGCCCGTAGTCATTGATAAAGCGCTCTAGTGAGTCTGCTAATTCCTCGGGGGTGAGCTTGTACTCAGCGCCGTTGGGTCCCAACTCAGGTAGGCCGGCATTTGGCATACAAGAGATGGCCACACCACTTCGAGCCGCAAGTGTGCGCAGGTGCTCACTCATCTCGGTAGGCCCTGTGGCACAGTTCAAGCCCATCAGGTCAATTTCCAGATACTCGAGGGCGTTTAGGGCCGCACCAATTTCTGAGCCCATGAGCATCGTGCCGGTTTGCTCGATAGTCACTTGAGCGATGAGCACAATGTCGCGCTCAGATTCGGCTATGGCTTTGCGTGCACCATTCACTGCGGCCTTGGTCTGTAGGAGATCCTGTGTGGTCTCAATCAGGAGTGCATCCGCACCGCCGTCAATCAAGCCACGACTGGCATCAAAGTACGAACCTTTGAGATGTGCGTAGGTTGTGTGGAGCAGCGTGGGTAGTTTCGTTCCAGGACCAAGGGAACCCAGAACCCACCGGGGTCGGTCATCCGTCGACCATTTGTCTGCGCTGCCACGGGCAATCTCTGCGCCGGCTTTTGATAGTTCGTAGATTCGCTCTTCAATGTCGTATTCAGCGAGGTTGGCCCAGTTGCAGCCGAAGGTATTGGTCTCGACAGCATCAGCGCCAGCCTCGAAGTAGGCGTCGTGAATGGCTGCTACTACTTCTGGCCTAGTGACGTTGATGATTTCATTGCATCCTTCAAGGTGTTCGAAGTCCTCGATAGACAGATCTGAATTCTGCAGCATCGTCCCCATCGCACCGTCTGCGACGACGACGCGCGTAGCTAGGGCTTTGCGCAGACTGCCAGCAGGAAGTGAACGATTAGACACAGGTATGAGACCTCTTTTTGATCATGTTCGAAGTGACATGAAGATGATGAAATTGCGTTCTCAGTCTAATGGACAATGGGATTTAGTGGTGCAGGCAAGATGTCACACATCATGACCAACAAACTTCCAGCAGAGTCGAAATGATTACTAATCAGCCTTAACGTGAGCCAGGCGTCCGCTGCCATAGCGCCCCAGGAACTCTGTCTTAAAGTCATAGAACGAACCGTCAAGAATGCTTTCGCGAATCTTCGACACGAGGTTTACGATGAAGTATTCATTGTGAATAGTGAGCAACGTCGCAGCGATGAGCTCTTTGGCGTGTACAACATGGTGCAGATAGGCCTGAGTGTAGTGAGTGCAGGTGTAGCACGGGCAGCCTTCCATAAGCGGAGCAAAGGACCTGCGGAACCGTGCATTCGAAATATTGAAACGTCCTTCAGGGGAGTAGACCGCTGCATTACGTGCAACGCGTGACGCGGAGACGCAGTCGAATGTGTCAGCGCCATTCTCAATGCCAACGAACATGTCTTCAGGCTCACCGATACCCAAGAGGTGGCGGGGCTTCTCAGCTGGAAGTTCTTCATTAACCCAACGGACGATTGTGCCTAGCTCATTCTTATCAAGGGCTCCGCCGATTCCGAAGCCATCGAACTCCATCGCTCCAAGATCGCGAGCAGCCTTGCGACGAAGGTCCTCGTATTGTGCGCCTTGAAGTACTCCAAAAAGAGCCTGATAAGGCTTATGCGAACGTTCGGCAGTGAGTCGTTGATGCTCTTCGATACAACGCAGAGCCCAGAGCCTGGTGCGTTCGAGTGACTGCTCTTGATAGCCGTAAGTATTGAGCAGCGTGGTGCACTCGTCGAAAGCAAACATGATGTCGGCACCCAGTTGATGCTGCACTTGCATGGAGAACTCTGGAGTGAAGCGATGCATACTCCCATCTAGATGGGACTTGAAGGTCACACCGTCATCGTCCACATGTGCAAGTCTCTCTTTGTTGCTTGCAATGACGTCGTCACGTTGGACGGTATCGGCCTGCATGGCAAGAACTTTCTTGAAACCTACGCCAAGGCTCATGACTTGAAAACCGCCGCTGTCTGTCACAGTAGGACCCGGCCAGTTCATGAATGCACCCACACCGCCAGCTGCATCAACGATGTCCGCACCTGGCTGCAGATACAAGTGGTAAGCGTTTGCCAGCAAAGCATTAGCGCCAAGTTCGGCCATAGATTCTGGCAGAACTGATTTCACAGTCGCTTTAGTTCCCACAGGGATAAAGGCCGGAGTGAGAATCTCACCGTGCGGAGTTGAGATTGTGCCAGCACGACCAACGGGCTTTAGACCAGACTGGGCCGGCTCGAAGACTTTATCAATTGTGAAGCCAAAACCATTGCTTGCCTTGACCGCGTTGTTACTTGTCATCAAGTGACTCGAGATGGTCAGCAATCTTGCGCAGCGCGGAACCTAAAGCGGCGAACTCTTCGTCGGTCAGCAGGTCAACGAAGTGTTCGCGAACACTCTCGACGTGATTGGGCGCTGCCTTTATCAATGCTTGCCAACCAATCTCAGTCATCGTGGCGACCTGTCCACGTCGGTCCGTGTCACATGCAGTACGTTCCACCAAACCCGCCCTTTCCATGCGATCAATTTGATGAGAGAGACGACTGCGCGAAAGCATGGTCTGTGTTGCAAGTTCACTCATACGCATGGCACGGCCATCTACCTCAGATAGGCGCACCAAAATTTCGTAGTCATTTATCGTGAGATTATCTGAATGTTGAAGTTCTTGGCTTAAACGATTGTGTAGCAAAATCGAGGTTGCAATCCAGGCGCGCCAATATTTTTGTTGTTCACGATTTAGCCAGCGTGTCATGGTGTGCGCCTCATTTACGCAGAAAACTAAATGTCGCGTTCCCAGATGGCAATGCCACCAAGAATGCCAGCGGTATTGGACACAATTGTGGCATTAGGCCCAAGGTCAATATCAAGATCCACCAACAGGCGAGCATTCCCGCCGCCAATGTAGATGTGGTCAAAGAAGAGGAAAGAATTGAATGAATCGATTGCCTTGACTACCCGGCGTGCCCAGCGTTCCTTGCCAACTTCACGACGCGCTGCGTTACCAATCTGCTCTTCGTAAGTGAAACCTTTACGGAACGGAGCATGCCCTAATTCCAGATGAGGGAGTAGACGTCCATCAAAGAACAGTGCACTGCCACATCCAGTGCCAAGCGTGATGACAAATTCAAAACCTTCTCCACGAATAACAGCTGAACCTTGAACGTCAGCATCGTTCGCCACGCGAACCGGTACGTGGAACGCATCATCGAGAGCCTGTGCCAGATCAAACCCATCCCAAAGCTCAACTAACTTTGGGTCGACTTCACCCTCGAGAGTGCTCTTCGTCAATGATGGAATGTTGAATACGCGGCCATCGCGAACTAGGCCAGGAAAACCAACAGACACTCGATGGAAACCAGGCAGTTGTGCACTGAGTTCCAGAATTGTAGAAACTAATCGCGCAGGTGGGCAAGGGTATGGAGTCTCGATGCGAACTCGTTCGCTCGCCATCTCGCCAGCTTGATCCAGCAAGGCAGCTTTCAGTCCGCTGCCACCCACATCAATAGACAGGGTCATAACGTCAATGGGGAACTTGTGCTGTGTCATCTAGTCAACCCTTGTCAGAATCTCGGCGCCATCATCAGTAACGAGTAACGTGTGTTCGAACTGTGCGGAGCGCAGTCGGTCTTTCGTTACTACTGTCCAATTATCGTCCCACATGTCCCAGCGGTGTGTGCCTAGGGTCAGCATTGGTTCAATTGTAAAAGTCATACCAGTTTCGATAACTGTGTCGAAACTGGAGTCATCATAGTGCGGGATGATAAGTCCCGAATGAAAGTTACGTCCAATTCCGTGGCCGGTGAAGTCGCGAATGACCCCGTAGTTGAAGCGTTTGGCGTATGACTCAATGACACGACCGATGACGCTGATTGGTCGACCAGGCTTCACTGCTGCAATCGCGCGACGTAACGACTCCTGGGTACGTTCGACAAGAAGTGCAGATTCTTCATCGACATTGCCGACGAGAAAGGTGGCATTTGTATCGCCATGGACTCCGTGAATGAAGGCGGTGATATCTATGTTGCAAATGTCACCGTCTTGGAGAACGGTTGAATCAGGAATGCCATGGCAGATCACTTCATTCAAGCTCGCGCACAGTGATTTAGGAAAACCTCGATAGCCAAGTGTCGAAGGGTAGGCCTGATGGTCAAGTAAGAATTCGTGACCAATGCGATCTAGTTCATCAGTCGAGATGCCAGGCTGAGCATTTCGACCGACTTCCTGAAGTGCTGCTGCGGCGATGCGTCCGGCAATGCGCATCTTCTCGATGGTCTCGGCGTCCTTGACATCTGTCTCTTTGATTGCTGATGGTTTAGGTCGGCCAACATATTCGGGACGAGTAATTGAATTCGGGACTTTTCGCTCGGCCGACAGAATGCCAGGCGTTAGAGTTCCGGGGCGCGAATTCATTGTCACAGTCTAACTGTGTTCACAAAATGTTCAGAAATGAGAGATCCCGCACTCTAGGAGAGTGCGGGATCTCTACTGAAGAGCGGGAAGTTACTTCTTCTTAGCTGGAGCCTTCTTGGCAACTGCCTTCTTTACGGCTGGAGCCTTCTTGGCAACTGCCTTCTTTACGGCTGGAGCCTTCTTAGCTACTGCCTTCTTTACGGCTGGAGCCTTCTTAGCTACTGCCTTCTTTACGGCTGGAGCCTTCTTAGCTACTGCCTTCTTTACGGCTGGAGCC
>Ga0114962_10005343_pt1 | contig 10051 bp, 11 predicted proteins | sample C_130820_MF_Meta_FD_87017 | JGI IMG/M metagenome (GOLD analysis project Ga0114962, IMG submission 87017) | Freshwater microbial communities from Lake Croche, Canada to study carbon cycling - C_130820_MF_MetaG | ecosystem: Environmental > Aquatic > Freshwater > Lake | place: Lake Croche, Canada...
CAGCATGCGCAATACCTATACCTCTACGCTGACCCACGGTATAATTTATAATTCCGTTATGCTTTCCAATTACCTTACCATTAATATCTACAATATCGCCTTTATCTAATGCACCTGGCCTAATTCTTTCAATTACTGAAGCATAGTCACCATTTGGGACAAAACAAATATCCTGACTATCCGGTTTATCGGCTATTTCAAGATTATATTTTAATGCCAATTGTCTAGTTTGATCTTTGGTCATACTTCCCAGAGGAAACTCTAAAAATTCCAGTTGCTCCTTAGTAGTAGCAAATAGAAAGTAACTTTGGTCTTTTTTATCATCAACACCCTTATGAAGTTCCACTCCGTTTGGTCCATTTATTTTTTGCACATAATGACCTGTCGCCAATGCATCAGCATTCAGATCTTTTGCCATTTTATATAAATCAGTAAATTTCACGGTTTGATTACATTTTACACAAGGAATGGGAGTTTCACCTCGTAAGTAGGAATCAGCAAACTCTTCAATAACCGCATCTTTAAATCGATTTTCATAATTCAATACATAGTGAGGAATACCAAGTTTATCAGCTACCATTTTAGCGTCATAGATATCCTGACCAGCGCAACAAGCACCTTTACGCGCCAAAGTTTCACCCATGTCATAAAGTTGCATGGTTACACCAATAACCTCGTGCCCCTGATCAACCAACAATGCAGCCACAGTCGAGCTATCCACTCCACCAGACATCGCAACTAATATACGCCTTCTTTTATTGTTCATCTTAATTTATTATAAATAAGTCCCAACAATAACCTATATTGCATTGAATTTAAAGGAAATTATTGCACATAAGACTGTTAGGTTAATTAGCTTCTAAGATCGATAAACAAACTTACTGTAATTTACCCAAGTTTGGACTTATGTAAGGTTCAAACAAGTCTTGATAAGCAAGAGATTCCTCTTTTATTGATCCAAAAGTATTTACATTTTGATACATTCCAAAGAATAATTTTACCTGATCAATTATCGAGTAATCACTTTTTAGAGGCTGCTTAGCAACTGGCATAAAATAAGTTGGAGGAAATGCAATCACCGCATCATTAATATCGTAAGTTTGATAAATAGCATCAGTGAGCGGAACCATAGTTCTATGTGCTGGTACATCTTTAGGATTTTTTTTAGCAATATCTTTAAATTTTTGATCATACCAGTGATCTCTGATTTTCTTCAATAAAACAGGAAAGATTTTATGATTTGGCTTTGCTGCTATAAGGGCATTAGAGATAGTAATAGAATCATAATCTTTTGCTGGATGCTCTATCCCTACATATAAATCATATAAATGGTTTAACTCATCTAACTTAGTTAAGCACATATAGTCTGCATCAAGATAAAGACCGCCGTATTTGTGCAAAATTTCATAACGAATAATATCTGCTCTTTCTTGATAAGAAATTGATTTTTTATATAGGTCTTTGTTAGGAAAATCCCAATTCTCTATATCAATATCAGTCCATAATTTATACTCCCAATCCGGATGAAGAGTTAAACAAATATCACGATATTTTTGGTATAATTTAGGATGTGGCACTGGACCAATCCAAATTTGATGTATAATTTTTGGAATCTTTGGATTTATACTAGGAGCAATATTCGATGGTTTATTCCGTCTATACAAATTACGGTAAAAATTAAAAGTTTTTTCAGAATACTCTCCACGCCTGAATAATAGATTATATCTTGCCCTATTATCAATACCCATCGATTGATCAAAATCAACGTCTGCTATCTCCGCAAAAGCCGCAAAAGAAACAAAAATAATCCCGAACAATAATATAAATCTCATTCCAAAACCCTATAAATAAATAAAACTTCAGGACTGTAGCAGGTAATTTAATATAGTCAACAACTAATAGTTAATAAAAAATAATTAATAACAAAAATATTTAGGTTAGTTAATCATTCTAAACATTCCTTAAAGCTAGATAAACCTAGCTTTATCATATCACTAATAATTTTATTGAAAACCAAAACTAAAATACTTCTAATTAACAATAGATATTTGACATCAATCTAGAATAAATCTATAAAGAAATCTCTGATTTTATCATTGGGACGTCGCCAAGTGGTAAGGCAACGGGTTTTGATCCCGTCATCCGTAGGTTCGAATCCTACCGTCCCAGCCAGTTTCAAGCAAAAAAATGTTTTTGATTTTGTCAGATCTTTAATAATAGTTTTTATATCTCTTAAATTATTTGTAACTTTGTATCAAAATTACTAACTTAAGTGACTAGACCTGGTTATTTTTACTTTGTTTATATCAAATCCACTGTCTATCAATTTTTTCTTAACATTTTGTTCAGTCCATAAACAATTACTCACATACATCCTCAAAATCAAATTGAGGAGATTCAATATAACGCTTTTTTAATTCTTTATCTTCTTTAACAAGAAACTCTTTTTGACCATTTGGCCAAATATTACCATCATATTTTAATTGAACCCTATATAACCTATGTTCACCTTCATTTTGATAAGGTGCAGACTTAATTGCTGGCATTAAAGTAAGCAGTTCAGCAGCTACTGCTGTATCTATTAAATTTTTTCTACTCCTAGTATTATTAAGAACTAGTTTGTTCTTAATACCTTTTGCTAATCTAAAAATTTCATTTAGATGTTTTAAGATTTGTCTTTCATCATAAAAAACGTTAGTCGTAATACTATATTCATAATCATTTGGCACTATCAATGGTTGAAAATAACTTGCTCTCATTATTATAGCTAGCCCTCTTCTTTTATCTGCATACTCATTCCACATATGTAAATCATCTTTATATTTACAAAAAGATGAAACATATATTGTAAAAATTCCTTCATCTAAAAGCTTCCATAACAATTTTAAAAAGTATTCTTTCTTTTCTTGTCTCAATTGCTGAGCCATTAAAACGTCTTTAACTAATTTTTTAGCATAAATAATTTCCTCTTGATTGAACATATACATGTAATCAGTTAACCAATATCTTCTTTTTCCTATAATGCCTTCAAATCCATTTGTAGGAACATATTTAATTAGAGGGGTTTTAATTTCAAGAAGAGGTTGAGATTCTTTTAGGCAATCGTGAAAGTATTGAATTATAGTATTTAAATCTTGTGTTTGTATCACATATTCTCAAATTTATAATTTTTATATACTATATTAAGACATGATTCAAACTCTATAACTTATTTATAGTGAATCATGTCATAAAAAATTGCTTTTTTGCCTGTGATGTTACGATATCCATGAGGTTGATCTGCATTAAAACGCAGCCCTTCATTTTCTTTGAGATTTTGCCAAGTACCGTTTATTAAAACTTCTATTTCCTCACAAGAAACCGCAACATGCTCCACAACACCACTTTGATGAGAAGGTGACAAGTGCTCACATCCAGGTAATAACTTAATAATGAAAACTTCAAATCCTAATTTTTGATCATATGGAAACAAAGTCATAATATGAATTTTATTATCATGCGGATGCACTTGTTTAAATTTGCTAATTGCATGCATGGTTTTTTCGGGCTGTGTATCCAAATCTTCTACAAAAGAAGAAAAAGATACATCAAAACCGCTAGCAATTTTCCAAAATGTGAAATTGTAGGGCTTGACTCGGCTCTTTCAATTTGCCCTAGCATTGCTTTACTTACTCCAGTTTTCTGGCTAGCTTTGTCTAAGCTCCAATTCTTTTCCTTTCGTAGTAACTTTAAGGTATTTGATATTTTTGCGTTTAAATTTTCCAAAAATTACCTATTTAAAAAAAATGCTTGTGCGTTATAACGCACAATAGTATACTACTATATTATTTACCATAAAAAAATATAAAACACACACTAGAATAAGCAGGTAGCACGAGAATAATAGAAAAACTTACAAAAAATGCACAAAGTGTTCAAGATGTTTTAGATAAATCTAGTCTGGAATGTAAAGTTTTGGAATTACCAAGTAGTACCAGAACAGCTGCTGATGCCGCAAAAACTATCGGATGCAATATTTCACAAATTGTTAAGTCACTTATCTTTAAGACAGTAGAAAAATGTGAACCGATTTTGATATTGATATCAGGTCCTAACTTAGTCAATGAGAAACAAATAGAGGCATACATAGGTGAAAGCATTACTAAAGCAAACGCTGAGTTCGCAAGAGAAGTCACAGGATTTGCAATAGGCGGTATTCCACCTATTGGCCATAAGCATAAAATTGATTTAACTTTTATTGATCAACATCTAATGAATTTCGACAGTGTATGGGCTGCTGCTGGAACTCCGAATGCAGTATTTTGCATTCAAAGTTAAAGACTTGTTAGCAGTAACAAATGGTAAGTTAATTGAAGTTTGTTAACTGAAAAAATGTATTATTACACAAAAATCTTTTAGGTGATAAAGTACCTAACCACAATCAAAGAGGAAAAAATGAACTTAGAAAACAAGCTAGTTGTAATTGTGAATAAAGATATAGATATAGGTGTTGCAATGAATGCAGTAGCACACGCTTCTTTTGCTATGGGAGCATTGCTTAGCGAAAATACTTGCTTCTTGCAACCTAACATTGATGCAAGTGGCAATGAATGGAAAATTTCAGGATTACCATATATAGTATTACGCGGCAAATCACGTGAGATCATGAAAGCAGTAGCTAGTGCAAAAGAAGCTAGAATCATGCAATTAGCATTTGTTGACAGCATGACCGGCGGAACATATTTAGAACAAATCGAGACTATTTCTAAAAAAACTCAAGATAAGCATGTTTATTATGCTTCAGTAATTTTCGGAAAATGGGACGTTGTCTCTCAAATAACTAAAAAATTTTCGTTATATAAATAATCAACAACTTGTCTTATTCACAAAATAAAATAATAAACACTATATACTGTAAAGTTCAGCTTTGTTTTAAAAAGTTATAAATCTATTGGTAAGTCGATCGATTCACCTAAAATTTCAGAAATTTTTGAATCACCAAAACACTCTTCACTTCTTTGTTTTAATACGTCTTTACTGTCATAATATGCATTGTTGAGTCTTGAAAAAAGCTCAGGATTCACTTTTTCAAATTTGTCACACATTTCTCGTGATATATGTTTTTTCTCAATGAATTTGGTACTTACAACGCACTTATTAAGAAGATCATTTATTATTTCTTTCTCTTCAAAAATATGTTTAAAAAAATTCTTTTCAGCGTTAGTAATCTCACGCTTTAGATCAGCCTCTTGGATGCAAACTTTACTACTAGTTTTAGCTTCTTTTACAACTGAAGGTAATCCTCCCTGTTTCTCATTAATATTTAAATTTTTTCTGTTTATAATTTTTTGAATAAAATTCTCATCAAAATCTTTATAAGGAATTGATATTACTTCCTCTAGATAAGAATTAGAACAGTTTTTAATCAGCGATACACATTTTTTAACTAACTTAATTTCTTTTATTAAATCAACACCATATACATCTAAAAAATTATTGAATGCTTCTAAGTTTGTTGCATACTTTATGTTATAAAGCGTATGCGGAACTAATGCTAAGTATTTTAGTAGTTCTTTAGGAGCTATTTTTTCTGATATCGTAATCTCATTTATAACATTGTCGGTTTTGGTATTGGTAATAAAGCTTAATAGGCTAATAGAAGCATTAGGAACTATATTAGCATCATCTCTCAGAAGTGCCCTACCTATCAAAATATTATCAGGATTTAAATAAGCTAAATTAACTTTTTCATCGTTATTGTAAAGAACTAGACTTACAGAATGCCCACCTATAGTAAAAAGAACAGATGCTTTTTGATTATTTTGCAATTTGTTTATAAAGTTTAAAATTTCTAAACTTATATCTTCACCTTTAACAAACTTAGAATACACATCATAATTGCTCAGAACATTAGTAGATTTATAACTTTTTATATTATTAACAATTCGATATGAATTACTACCTGATAGACCTTTTAAAGTGCTAGTCATTGATTTGGCATAATTATTAAAAGAATTACTCGCAAAAAATAACTCTAAATTAAATAAGCTAATCTGTTTACAAATTCCGTCATTATTTTCATAATCATATATTTTAGATATAATGGTAAAAACTTTCTGACTGGATGAAGTTATTTTACCTTCATATTTTTTTGCATTGTTTATATTTTGTACAGCTTCAATATAATTTTTTCCGTGATTCTCCATATTTTCCTCAAGATTTTATTTTTAACTTTCTAATGAGAATCAATATATAAACAAAATATAAAATTTTATCAATTTATTTACTATTTATATTACGAATATTTAATGATTTTTCCGAAAATAAAATATATTCCAGAATATATGGCTTAGTTATACTTTTGATTATACTAGCTTGACACTTCAAGTCTATTTATCATATTATAGGCCAAATGAGCATTATTAAAAAAGATCATTTACCTGAATATGTAGTTGCCGATGTCAATGGCTTTAGGCCTCACATCTTAATAACTCCTGCCAAAGATTTAACTTTTCCCCTAAGCTCTGAAGATAAGAACGACATTAAAACCCTCGAAGCGAAATATGATGAAGAATCTAACATTGCCGGACTTGCTGCACCGCAAATCGGCATAGCTAAAAAAATAATAATTTTTGCTGCTGATGATACTCCAGAACTAAAAAAATGGCGCCAGGATTTTACTCAATCAATGCCGAAATCTCTATGGATTAACCCAAGCTATGAGGGAATAAAAGAACAGGGAAAAAATGAAGATTATGAAGGATGTTTTTCAGTAAAGGATTTTACCGGCCCGGTAACACGTTACAAGAAAATTAACTACAGAGCTTTTGACATTGAAGGAAATTTCATAGAGGGAATTGCAGAAGGATTTTTAGCTCGCATCATTCAGCATGAAATTGATCATGTAAATGGTAAGTTATTTATTGATTATGTTCCCGTCGAAAAACGCATTCCAATAGAAGAATATCGTAAAATGCGCAGAGAAGCCATGAAGTTAAATGAAGACATTATTGAAGAATAATTTTAGCTTCGAAGCATCTTTTTTCTTACCAACATCATAAACAAACCAATTGCTAAAAAATATAGCGGCATTGGCAGCAATGTTCCATTGTGCAATACTCCCATACCAAAAGTAAATAATGATATAATAAAATAATAGAAACAGCCAAATAAGCTAGATGCTGTGCCAACACACCATTTATAATCAACTAAAGCTAGTGCAAGAGCATTAGCATTAACTAAACCTCTACCAAACGTAATAATCATTTGCCCTACCACTACAACAATAATTAGTACAAAGTTAAGTATTTGCTCTATTTTCATACTATATAATATGATTAGGCTAAATGATAAACCCGAGATTAATATCAATAAAAGTCCGTATCCTAAAATAGATTTAGACTTATGATTATCTTGAAGTCTTGCTGAACATAATCCGCCAAACATTGCACTAATAGCTACTGCAATAAAAGTAAAACCATATTCACTAGGTCTCAGACCAAGAAGTTTAATTAAATAAAATGGCGCTTCTGCAAAATAACAAAACCCTAAACCATTACTTGAAGCCACCAATAAACTAAAACCGATAACTTTTTTATCTTTTATCATCAATGGTAGCACTTCCATAAATGATATTGGTTTTTGATCTTTCGCATTATGAGTTTCAGGTAATTCTTTAATTACAGACCATCCTAAAACTAATGCAAAAATTATTAGAAATAGAAAAATATCATTCCAGCCTAAATACTCTGCGATATGGCCACCAATAACTGGACCAATAGCAGGAAAAATTGCTAAACTACTGGCAACTACAGAATATAATTTTCCTAAAGATGCTCCTTGAAATGCGTCTCGAGCAATAGACTGGGCAAGTACGTTTCCTACGCTCCCACCAAATGCTTGAATGAGCCGAAAAAACATTAAAACATAAATTGATACAGAAAAATAACAACCTATACAACCAACTATGAAAAAAAATAAACCTGCTAGAACACAAGGCTTTCGTCCAATTCTATCAGATAAATGTCCCCAGAAAAGAATACCAGCAGCCATACCGAATATATATATTGTAAGTGTATATTCAGCCATTGATTCTGAAACTTTAAATACGTGAGCAATATCAGGTAAAGATGGCGTATAAACCGTTTCTGCAAATAACGGTAACCCCGCAATAAAAGCGATAATCCAAAATGGTGGTAATGAAGCTTTATTCATAAAATTTCTTAAATAAAAATCTACCTTATTACATTGGTACAATTCTTTAGCACAAATCACAATTACTTATTGTAGATAGTATTTAAACTTTTAGTAATGGTATTTAAATTTTAAAAAGCTCTTGACAAGAATTAACTATGATCTATATATTCATTTTGAAAATTAATTCACCAGGGGTGCTGATTTAGAATTCACTTTTTCAGCTGAGAAATACCCTTATAACTTGATCTAGTTAGTACTAGCGGAGGGAGATGTGAACATAGTCGACTTATTTGGTATTATTGCTACCCTTACTTCTTTTATTGGATTTATTCCACAAATCTACAAAACTTATAAAACAAAATCAGCACATGATATATCAAAAATCATGCTTTATAATTTTCTTGTGTGCTCAATCTCTTGGATTATTTATGGTATATACACAGCTGCTGACTTTGTTGTTTATAGTAATGTAGTAGGCTTAATAACTATCCTAATATCTATATTTCAAAAAAGGTATTATGATGCCGCTTAAATATTACCAAAATGCCAAGTCTATTTTATGTTTGAACGGCGACTTACCAACCAGTCATTTTTTTGCTGAAGATAAAGTGATTGTTGCTACTGACGGTGCTGCTGATAAATTACTGAAAATCGGAGTAGAACCATCTATAATCATTGGCGATCTCGATAGTATTGAGCATGATAAGCATCCTGAAAGAAAAATGCTTTATTTACCTAATCAAAATCAGTCAGACTTCCAAAAAGCGTTACAATATCTTGCTCAAAATCAACTTTTACCCACCATAGTATTTGGTGTAGGTGGCGGATTTATTGATCACATTTTATGCAATATCAATATTATTGCTGAAAATGAATGTGCCTTCTATTCTCCACCATTAATAGGCTATATTTTAAAAGATCAAGCTGTATCTAATTTAGTCTTGAAACCAAATACTAAAATATCATTACTAGCTATTACAAAAGCTAAAATTAAAACTTCAGGTCTGAAATGGGAATTAAATGATGAAATATTACAATTTCCAGGAAATAATTCTTGCTTCAATAGAACAGTTTCAGAAAATATTTCAATAAAAGTTCTTGAAGGAAAATTATTAGTAATGATTTATACCGAAACTATTAACGATATGGGCTCACTATGAAATTTACTGCTAGATACTTACAAATAAAAATTAGTGCAAGAAATTTTCACACCATACCGACTCGCTTACCACTAAACGGCATAGCCGGAGTGTTTTATGACTGGGATGGAACTCTGATAGAGTTTAGAGGAAAACAATTTCTTGATAGTATGAACGAAGTATTTTGTATGTTTGGTCATCCTAAAATGCAATCTCTAGCAGGATCAAAATCTATTCGTGATACTTTTGCACGAACTTTAAAATCTCCAACAAAAACAGAAGAAGCACTTGAAGCCTTTCGTGAGCATTTTTGTACACACCCTTTATCAAGAAGTAATCTAATGCCTGGTACAGAATGCTTAATCAAATCAATAAAAGCTCATGGATTGCCTCAAGGTGTGATAAGTAATTTAGATCATAAAATACTTACAAAAGAGATTCAAGTACTTGGGCTTAGCGAATATTTTTCAGTTGTTGTTGGTTCAAGAAGCGATCAACATCTTAAACCAAGTCCGGATTTGCTAATAGAAGCTCTAAGTTCTATTAGTATTGTTCCTAATCGATCAATATTATATCTTGGAGACTCCTCTGGAGATATAGCTGCAGCAAAAGCTGCTGGTTGTACCTCTATTTTAGTTGGAGAGCCAATACCAGAAGTAGAACCTAATATTACCGTTGCTAACCTATGCGAGGTTGGAGCAATCATTGACAATGGAGGTCTTTATGAAATTATCTGA